>Ga0105240_10002876_pt1 | contig 27223 bp, 25 predicted proteins | sample KBSC54metaG_FD_80426 | JGI IMG/M metagenome (GOLD analysis project Ga0105240, IMG submission 80426) | Corn rhizosphere microbial communities from Kellogg Biological Station, Michigan, USA - KBS C5-4 metaG | ecosystem: Host-associated > Plants > Roots > Rhizosphere > Soil | place: Michigan, USA... | reverse complement strand
GTGCGGCCAAACGAAAGAGGCTCTGCGGAACTGGCCGGGACCGCGAGTCTGTTGTGCGCGTGTTCCTCAAAAGCGCAAAGGCTGCTTCCGGCGGCACCAAACGAAAGAGAAACTCAGCGGACTTAGCCGCCGGAAGCGAGTCCAACTTGCGCGAGTTCCTCAAAAGCGCAAAGGCCGCGTTCGGCGGCACCAACGAAGGAGAAACTCAGCGGACCTAGCCGCCGGAAGCGAGTCCGTCTTGCGCGAGTTCCCTAAAAGCTGATCTTCGCTCCAAGTTGCACTGTTCGCGGCACCGCCGTCGCAACGAAAGCCCCAGGCTGCGTCGATTGGTCAGTCACCGGGCCCTGATAATTCACCTGGTTCAGAGCATTCGTCGCCTCAAACCGTAATTGCAGCTTCACGCCCTCGCGAACGAAGAAGTTGCGGAACAGCGAAAGATTCGTCGTCCGGAAGCCATCCCCACGAACGATGTTGCGTCCGCTGTTGCCAAACGTCCCAGCCGCCGGCAACACGAACGCCGCCGGATTATACGCGTAGCCCGCGGGAATGTTCCTGTTCGGGTCGCCAATCACATTCAACCGGTTGAAACTGTTATTCGTGTACGGATCGAACGCGCTGGTGTACGGCGTAAACGGCTGGCCCGACTGAATCGTGATCAGTCCATTCACCTGCCATCCGCCGAGAAGTTTCTGAAACGTCTTCGCGGGAATCTGATAGTTGAATGCCGCTGTGAAACGGTGTGGTATGTCAAAGCTCGAAACAGCTTTCTGCCAGTGCCGATTCCTGCTATCGAGAACCTGCTCCGACGAATCACCCGAACCAAAGTCCGTCGCATCGTCGATCGATTTCGACCAGGTATAGGCAGCAAGCAAATTCAGACCCGCATGGAACCGGCGCTCGAGCTTCGTTTGCAGACTGTGATACGTAGATACCGCCGCGTCGTCATAAAGGGAGATCGAATTGTAAGCCGGATACGGACGAAAAGCATCAGGCGAGCCGGCCGCCACAATCTGAGCCTTGTTCGCGGAGGTTAGCAGATCGACAGGCACCTGGTTGATGTCGTAATTGAACGGCAAATGAACTCCGCGAGTGGCGCGATATCCCACTTCCACCAGCCAGTTGTCGCCAATAGCATGCTGCACGTCGAGCGAAAACTGCAAGCTATACGGATTGCGCAAGTTCAGCGGAATCGCCGAAAGCGATGTCGACGGTTGCGCGCTGGCGCGAAGATCGAGAAGCGTCGTGGAGGGCCCCGTACCAGTAGAAAACGGTGTCGGAGAATTCGTCACAGCGGAAGCCGAAAAAGGCGGATTATTCTCAATCTGCTGCACTGTGCTCGCTTGTAGCAGCGTCTCATGCAGCAGTCCGAAACCGCCCCGCACCACGGTCTTACCCTTCCCGCTAACGTCGTAAGCAAATCCGAAACGCGGTCCGAAATTATTGTGGTCTGGCCGATACAGGCCATCCCAACCGGAAGACTGTGGCGTTACGATCCCAACACCCGGCACGAAATTGGACAACTTGTTATTCACTTCCGTCCAAGGCGCGCTGTATTCGTATCGCAACCCGTAATCGATCGTCAACCGCTGCGTCACGCGCCAGCTATCCTGCACAAAAAACGCGTAGGCCCATTCACGATATCCGCGTCCGAACTGCCCCACGGTAATGGCCGCCTGATACGGCAGGCCCAACATCAAATCGGCCAATACGTTCGACAGAGCGTTCGCCGGTATCTGGGGAATCAAACCATTTTTCGATCCATCGAAATAAATCGTCCCGCGCAGATCGTCCGCGCCGCGCGTGTTGAAGTGATAGCGCGATGCCTCAGCGCCGAACTTCAAGCTATGCGAACCTCGCAGCACGCTCACGGTATCGGAACCATAAACCGTCAATTCATCCTGCTCGCGGTTGTACCAGGAAAGACCACCTAAATCCGCAAGCCCACCTTGAGCAAACGAGATCGAAGGAATTCCATTGGCGCTCGATCCGTTCGGCAGACCAAATGCCGCCGCGTTTCTCTGATCCCCGTTCGCCAAAATATTTCCATACCGATTGACGCCCAGCCGCGCTTCATTCACCACCGCCGCACTGAACGTATGCATGTATCCCAGCGTCCCGTTCGTAGTCCTCTCCGGATTCGGCAAACTAAATCCGGGAACATAAGGACCACCAAAAAGATCGATGATATAAACCTGATCGTTCAAATTCCACGACGTCCGCAGCGTCACCACATCGCGATCCGAAAAATGATGATCCGTGCGGACATGATACTGATAATCGTGAAGCCCAATGCTCAGCGGAGCCGTATAATTGCCGCCGGGCAGGGAAGAGTTCGGCGCCGGATAAAGAGCCAGAAGTTTCGCGCTAACCGGAGTAATGCGGCCCGAAAGATTCAGTATTTGCTGTTTGCCGCTTGCATCGGTATACGGCAGCAATCCCTTCGCCTCGTCGGCCGTAGGCACAAACGAAGTGCGCGTCTGCGAACCCTCCAGGTTGCGAAGCAGTTCCGTATTGACGAAGAAAAAGTGCTTCTGCTTCCAGATCGGGCCGCCCACCGAACCGCCGAATTGATTGTGACGCACTTCGCCGCGGGGCAATCCCGCCTGCTTGCTGAGCGTATCGTTCGCATTCAAGACGTTGTTACGGAAAAACTCATACCCCGCGCCACGGAAGTTCGACGACCCGGCCCGCGTCACGATGTTGATCTGCCCGCCCATTGTCCGCCCATATTCCGCCGGCGGTACAACCGAGATCACCGAAAACTCCTGCACGGCCTCGTTCGAAGGTTCAAAATTAATTACGCTGTATTGCCGAAGGTTCATCGGCATGCCATCGACGATAAAATCGTTCGACCGGCTGCGCGCGCCGCTCACTGAAAACGCGCCTTCGGTGTTCTCCCGCGCCTTTCCATACCGATTGGCCGCGGTCGAAACATTCCATCCCGCGTCCATGCCAGGAGCGATCAAAGCCAGATTCTGCAGTTGCCGCCCATCGCTCGGCAATTCCTGAATTGCCTGCTCGTTAACGACGGTCGCCGCCTTACTCGATTCGGTCTGCACCAGCGGAGCGGCCTCGGTAACCACAACGGCATCCCGCGCCTCGCCGATCGGCAGACTCACGTCAATGCGAACCTCATCCCCCACCCGAAGCACAATATCCGCGCGGCGCACAGTGGTGAATTGCGCATGTGAAACTGAAATCTCGTACCGCCCCGTCTGCAATCCCAACAACTGGTAGTTACCGGATTCATTCGTGGTGGTGGTGCGGGAAACCTTCGTCTCCAAATTGCGCGCTTCAACCAATGCCGACGCGACAATACCGCCGCTCGAATCGGTGATAGTCCCGCTTACCGTGGCAGTCGGAACATCTGCCAGAAGCAACAAGCCGGCACACGCAAAAGCGAGATATTGTTTCATACCCAGGTACCAGTGTGTGTGCCTGAGCTCGAAATTCTTACACTTGGCCGGAAAGATTCCTGATGATCCTTGCTTCCAGATCCCCGCTTGTGTCCCGCTTCCTGCTTGCGGATTGCCGAGCCATCTGTCCCAGCCAGAGGATCTGCCGAACCAGCCGGCGGCAATGCCAGCACACCCAGAGATGTACTCTAACCTGTTGCCGGTCGGCGAAATTCAGCTCCTTCACCTCATCGGACTCGATGAGTTTCGCGATCTCGCGGCAGTGCATTACATGAATCAGCGCCATCCCTTACCTTTCAGGCACTCACGCAACCTCACGCGTGCGCGATGGATGAGTACCCCTAAATGAGTGTTGGTAATCTGCAAATTATTACAGATATCTTTGGTGTCCAGTTCCTCGACTTCTCGCAGCAGGAACACCTCCCGTTGCTGCAAAGTGAGAGTCCCCAGACATTCTTCTAATGCCGTTCCGATTTCCCGTGACGCGAACAGCCGCTCGAGGTCTTCCGGCGCTGTGACCCAATGTCCTTGGCGATCAAAGCACGAGTCGAACTCCTCGAACGAATCGACCGTTTCCTCCCGTTGCAGAGCGCGCCGCCGATCCCGCATTTTGTGATGCAGAATACCAAACAACCACGTTCGAACCTGCGACCGGCCCTCAAACCGATCGAGCGTCTGCAGAAAAACGATGAAGACATCCTGCACCAGGTCTTCGGCCTCCTGGTCGCTGAAACCCAAACCCCGCGCAGTCCGATAGAGTGGCCGGGTGTGCTCTTGAACTGTTGCCGCGAGCGTTGCCGGATCGCGCTCGCGCAATCGTGCCAACAGCGAAATGTCAGGTTGCGGCGGATTGGCCATCAGGTCCAACTATGATAGCGGCCCTGTCACGGGAGTGTTTTCTTGGCGGCTCGGCGGCTTGGCGTGAAACTTCAGAAGTGGACCTTCAAAGCAAATTCAAAATCCCGTGGATTTCCCGCAGTTGTAATCGTGCCGAAAGCGGCGGAGCCAAACGATCCGCTCGGGTCGTTCAACGGTGGAGTATTCGTCATGTTGAAAGCCTCCGCGCGAAACTCCATATTCAAGCGTTCCGTCATACGAAAGGTTTTCCCGATCATCAAATCCGCATTCTGCAATCCTGGACCGCGCACAGGATTCCGCGAGCTATTGCCGATCACGAACTGCGGTACCGCAGTAAACGCCGCGGTATTGAACCATTGTGAAGCGCTCCGAGTGGCCAGCGTATTCGGATCGCTCACGCGATTCGGCCGCTGAGTCCCAAAGCCCAGACTGGAATTGTTATTGGTCGCCTGTGAAACGGAAACGGTATCACCAGACTGTACACGGACCAGTCCGGCAATCTGCCACCCCGAAATCTTCCAAACGCGCGGAATCTGATACACCCATCCAGCCGAAAAGACGCGCGGGATATCGCCGTTCGAGAGATCCCGTTCCAGATGACGGTTGTAGCTATCCGCCACGCCTGTATTCGCGATCGGTCCAGTGAAGATCGTGTTCGAAAACACGCTCGAGGCATCGTCGATCAGTTTCGAAAACGTGTAAGCAAACGAAAACGTAAGTCCGTGCGAAAGCCGTTTTTCCATCTTCATCTGCAGCGCGTCGTAGCTCGAATTACCCACGTTGTCGCGGAACAGCGCGACGTTGGTGAATCGCGGATAAGGCCGCAACAACTGTTGAACGGCAATCGTCGAAGCGCCGAGCGAAGAGGACGCAGGTACCTGGCCGAAATATGGATTTGCGACTCTCGTCAACAACGCAGCGCCCATGGCCAAATCAGCCGATGGCAACTGGTTGATGTTCACATCCGGCACACCCAACCGCGTATTCTTCGATCCCAAATATCCCACTTCCAAATTCAGATCCCGTCCGATGGTCTTCTGAACCGTCAAATTCCACTGCTGCGAGTATCCCGAACCAACGTTTCGATCGACGCCGAACACGCCCTGTCCGAGCCCTGAGTTCGGATTGGGCGGCGTCACCTGCACCGTTGGCCCGGTTGCCAGCGGAAATGCAGCCGTGATGTTGTCCTGGGATTGCTGGCCCACCGTTTGCACAAACGGGAACTGCGGAATGGTGAACGGCGTGGTGATTCCCGACTGCTCGAACCACACCATTCCGTATCCCGCGCGCACCACCCACGTGTCGGCCGCCCTGTATGCCAAACCGAGACGCGGCCCAAAATCGCAGCACTCCAATTCCCGCGCCGTGTGCGGGAAATCCAGCACCTGCGTATTCAAATTGAAAATGGCGCCGTGATTATTGACCTCGGTGGACGGAAAGTTCAGCGTGTAGCGCGTCCCCAGATTCACCGTCAAGCGATCCGAAAGTTTCCAATCGTCGGATACGAAAAACTCCGCGATATGTGCCCGCTCCTGCAACACTTGATTCTGAATATCGATGGTGAACGCATTCACCTGCCCCAGCAGCAGCGAAGCCACCGCATTCCCGCTATTCGCCACGCCGGATTTATTCGTTCCGGTCGTGTTGAACGTAAACGACCCAGTGGGATTCGGCGGATTCAACACGTTCAGCGCCTCACGCCGCAGGTCCGTGCCAAATTTGATCGTGTGCCGTCCACGAACCATCGAGAACGTATCAAGATATTCCGTAACCGAAGTCGTGAATTTCGAATTTGCCGCCGACGTTGGCCCGATCTGCTGGAATCCTGTTACAGCGAAGGTTGGCAACACTGAAGGGAAGGCATTGGTGGGAAGCCCTGCCACGGTCAGATTCCCGTTCTGCAAGGAGCTCTGGTTCAGATCCCGCCGTGTCCATCCGAATCGCGCCTGGTTCAACATCGAGGGCGAAACAGTATAGTCGTATTCGCCCGCGATACTATCTCCACGCGTGATGGCGTGCCCGATTACACCAGACGATAGCGTTCCACTTCCGTCCGGCAGCGGCGTCACCGCATTATCGTCATCGCGAAGGTACGAATAGCGCCCAAACACGCGGTGCTTTTCACCAAAGTACCGATCAATCTTCGCGTCGAACTGATCCTGATTGTCCGGCTCCGTCGCCGTGCGCACGAAGTTGTTCGCGGTTCCGGGAAGATTCGGCCCAGGATAACGCTGCAGCACCTGTTGACCAGTCGGATCAAACCGGCTCACCGGAATCGTGTTGTTTGGAAACGGCTGCCGGTCTGGAGTCGCCGGATCATATATCGGTGTCGAAAACACGCCCTGCCGCTGCGCCAGAGTTGGAACGGTGCTAAAACGCGTGATGCCGGTGCGCAGCCGCGTACCCTGCCAATCCACAAAGAAGAACGTCTTGTTTTTCTGAATCGGACCGCCGGCCGTCGCGCCGTACTGGTTGCGCCGGAACTCCGGCTTCGCCCCCGCCTGTGCAAAATAGTTCCGCGCGTTTAAATCTTCGTTCCGGAAAAACTCAAAAATCGTACCGTGAAGATCGTTGGTCCCCGATTTCGTAACCACCATCACTGTTCCGCCATTCGAACGTCCATACTCCGGCGAATACGAGCTGGTGTTCAATCGGAATTCTGCAATCCCGTCGACGATGGGATAAAACGCCACCTGCCCCGGCTCCGGTTGCAAAACGCTGATGCCGTCGTACATGTATTCGTTCGTACGCGGCCGGCTCCCGTTGATTCGCGGCAGCAGCGACCCACCGCCCGGCAGCGCAACACCCGGCGAAAGCGCGACCAGCGGAATGAAATTGCGGCCGTCGAGCGGAAGCGTCACCACCTTCGTCTCATCTACACTGAAATTCACCGAGCCCGCCGCCGTCTGCAACAGCTGAGCCGCCGCGGTCACCTCTACCGATTGCGCCGGTTGGCCTATTTCCAATCGCACGTTCTGCGCCGTCTGATCGGATAGCCGCAAGGTAACGCCCGACTGCTTGTACGTCCGGAATCCGGGATGTTCGACGCTCAGGACATATTCGCCTCTAGACAATCCAAGCAGGTGATACTCGCCCCGGTCGTCCGACAAACCCGTGAAACGCGCCATCGTAGTCTGTTCCTCGGCCTGCACCTTCGCACCGGCCACCGGCAGTCCTGAGGGGTCTTGAACAGTTCCAAATAGCTCGGCTTTTCCCGCCTGCGCGAATGCCGGCGCGGCGATTAGGAATACGGCAATGACAGTCCGCATGTAATACAAAGATTACCATGTCGTGTAAAACAGACAGCTACTTCCAGGGATTTGCGAACCGCGGATCGCGCGTCACTTCCAGGTCCGTCAGCGACTGCAGAAATGCGATCAGATTCAACCGGCCCATCATCGACCAGGAGAACCCTTTCAGCAGCGGATCGATGTTTGGGTTCTCATGGCCGGCCTTTCCCACGTTCGCGTAGTGAGTGAACGCCGCCTCGAGCGTTGTGAGACTGCCGTCATGCATGTACGGACCAGTCAATGCGATGTTCCGCAGCGTCGGAGTCTTGAAACCCGTCGATTCCGCCTGCGAAACACCGGTATTGTGGAACTCCACGTCCGTCCGTTCGCGCCCTTCAAAATCCGTGGCATCGCTGAAATTGAATCCACCGTGGCAGCGGAAGCACTGTAGTTGCTGGCTGAAAAAAAGCACCTCGCCTTGCTTAGCGGACGCGGAGACAGCGTTGTCGTCGCCTCCATAATGATAGGCGTCGTACGGGGAGCGCGCCGAGATGATGCTGCGTTCAAACGACGCGATCGCCTTTCTCAGGTTGCCCACAGTGAACGCATCCGGCTCCTCTGGAAAGGCTCGCTGGAACAACATCCGGTATTTCGCATCGGACCGCAGAGTCCGAAGAAATCCACCGTCGGGCCGCAATCCCAGTTCCACCGGATGCTCGCCATACATAGGCCCAAGCGCCTGTTCCTCCAAGCTCTTGACCTCGCGGTTACTCCAATTAAACGCCGCACTATAAGCAACGTTCACCAGGCTCATCGAACTGCGGGAGTGCGCTTCGCCCGTAGCGCCCAAAGCCGCCGCTCGTCCATCGGTGAACGCCAGAGCCTGTTGGTGGCACGTCGCACACGACGATTTTCCATTCACCGACAGACGCGTATCGTAGAACAAATACCGCCCCAGTTCCACCTTCGCCGCGGTCATCGGGTTGTCTGCCGGAACACGCGGTTTCGGAAAGCCCTTCGGTAGGTTCCACTCGTATTCGTCCAGGCCTGCGCCTGCCAACAGCGCGCAGCAAATCAAAGCCAAAGCTGTCGCTCGCATCCTACTTCACCTTGTACCCAAACCCGCTCAGAATATCGCGTCCACCACCGCGCACCAGAAAATCCACAAAGCGTTGCGCGGCCTCCACGTGTTGCGAATGTGCCAGAATCCCCAGCTTTTGAGTAATCGGCGCATGCAGCGATTCCTCCACCGGGATCACACGGCCCGGCTCCTTCACAACCAATGAATAGGCCGTGAAAACCGCATCGGCATTGTTCGACACTCCATATTGCTTCGCCATGCTGATGTTTTCCGCGTACACGACTTTCGACTGCACCTTGTCCCAGATGCCTAAACTCTTGAGAGAATCAACCGTCGCCTGACCATACGGGGCGAGCTCCGGTTTTGCCACCGCAATCACCTTTACCTCGGGCATAGTTACATCATCCACACGCCCAACGCTGGCCTTGCTCCCGGCAGGAACCCATAGCGCGAGCACGCCGGTTGCGTAAACCGCGCTGCTGCCTGGCAGAAGCAGTCCCTTCCGGTCCAAATCGTCCACATGCTCCGCATCCGCGGCGGCGAACACATCAAAAGGAGCGGAGCTCTCAATCTGCCGCGCCAGTTGCGCCGTAGACCCAAAGTTGAAGATAGGGTGAATTTTCGTCTGCGCTTCAAATTTAGGCCCGAGCTTCTCAAAGACGGCTGTCAGATTCGCCGCCGCTGCAATAGTCACATCCTGCTTCGCGGGAACATTCGACCGGCAGCCGAAAGAGACCGCCAACATCGAGATCAGCAGCGCCGCACGGCATGTTAGTGTGGAAATCGGCATAGAACCTCTGTTGCAATTAACAGACCGTTGTCGTGCATCTACGACAGTATCACGATGATCAAAGCACCCCAAATCGAAAATAACCTCGCCAGATTTCGCCAAAAAAGAGGGCTCACTGCCGCCCATTTAGCTAAGCAGATCGAGGTGAGCCGTCAGACGATCTACGCCATGGAGGCCGGCAGTTATGTCCCGAACACTGCCGTGGCTCTACGTCTTGCGCGAGTCCTGGAAGTTGCCGTTGAGGATCTCTTCGCGCTTCCCGACGAGGCCCCAACGCCAGATCTTCGTGCCGAGCAGGTGACGCTGCTGCCCGGTTCAGACGTCCCGCAGCCCGGTCAACCCGTCCAGCTCTGCCGCGTCGATAAACGGATCATGGCCTCAGCCCCGTCGCCCATGCCGTGGTATTTCCCGGCCAGCGACGCCGTTGTTGCCGGAAAACCCGCCGCACGCGGCAAAACCAACGTGCAGGTGTTTCATCCCGGCGATGAATTTCAAAACCGCATTCTCGTCGCCGGCTGCGATCCAGGCATTTCGGTCTTGGCGCGTCATGTGCAGCCGGCGGGAATCGAACTTGTTCTGGCGCACCGGAACAGCTCGCAATCACTGAACCTCTTGAAGGAAGGCTGTGTTCACATCGCGGGCACGCACCTCCGCGACGAGAAAAGCGGCGAATCAAACATCCCGGAAATCGGCCGCATGTTTCCCAAAAGCTCAGTTGCCGTGATCTCCTTCGCGGTTTGGGAAGAAGGAATTGTCACTGCGCGAGGGAATCCCAAAAACATCAGAGGCATCGAAGACCTCGCGCAACCCGTCATCTCGATCGTAAATCGCGAAACAGGCGCAGGCAGCCGGAATCTTCTCGACTCTCATCTGAAGCGTCTGAATATCGACACGCGCATGATTCGAGGCTACGGCCACATCGCGCCCGGCCATCTCCCCGCCGCATGGCAGGTGCTAACCGGCGCCGCGGACTGCTGCATCGCCACCCGAGCCGCCGCCCGCGCGTTCGGTCTCGGCTTCATCCCGTTGGTGAGCGAACGGTACGATCTCGCCATTCGCCGACAGCACCTCGACCTTCCCGGCATTCAGACACTGCTTGACACGCTGAGCCGTTCGAATTTCCGCCGCGAACTGGAGAGCCTTGGTGGTTACGACACCAAAGCAGCAGGGCAGCGGATGCTCTAAAGTGCTATCGTAACGCGGGGGTGAAAAATGAATGTCCGCGTTCTCGCCGCATTCGCCGTTGTTTTCCAGCTTATAGCCCAGCAGCCACGCTTCAAAGCGATCTGGGAACCAGTCAACTACAAGGCCGATCTCATGCTCTTCGATGTCCACTTCGCCACCGAAGATGCCGGGTGGGTAGTGGGCGGTTCCACCGAAATGGCGGGAGGCTTGATTCTGCATACCACCGATGCCGGCCGCACATGGGAGGTTCAATACGGCGATGCGCAGTCGAGCGATCGCGCCGTGCAAGCCTTGCGTTTCATCGACGGTAAAACCGGTTGGGCGACGCAGGACAGTCCGCTCTCCGCCCGCTTATTACATACCGTGGACGGACAAAACTGGGATCAAGTGGGCGAGATCAACTCACACTACGTAGATCTCTCGTTCACGTCACCCACACACGGCGTCTACACAGATGGAACAGAAATCTACACTACGGCGGATGCAGGCCATAAATGGCAACCGGTCGCGAAATGCGCAGTGCAGACCGAAATTGAAGGCTTGACCAAGAACGTGGAGTGCCAGTTCCACGCGCTCAGCTTTCCTTCCGCGCAGACTGGCTACGCGGCCGCAGGCTCGATCTACCTCAAGGACCGCTTCTTCATCTTCAAGACCACGGATGGCGGCGCTAGCTGGGTCTCGTCCACCATTTCCGCTGACGGCGGAGCCGAAGCATCCGCGTTCACCAGCGACAAGACCGGCTTCGTCCGAACCGGCTATCCCGACTCCGGCCGGCTCTATCGGACTACCGACGGCGGCGCTTCCTGGACTGGAATTGGCGCGTCGCCCGGATTGTCCATTCGCTTCGTGGATCAGGAGGTCGGCTGGTCGTTTCACTACTCGAAGCTGAGCTTCACAACTAACGGAACGCGGTGGACCTCCCGAACATTCAAGTTCCCGGTGTCTGTTACGACATTTTCACTTCCGAGCCGGCGCCGCGCTTATGTCGTCGGGCAACACGGGATGATTTATCGCTATAGCGTCGTCCCCATCGACTACACGGCCAAGGGCATGATCGATGCACCAATGATGCCTCCGTCCGATACGAAGTGAGCGTTGCGGTCATTCTGCCGCTCGTCTGTTCGCTAGTCACTTCTGCGCTAGCGCTTTCTCCACGCGGCGGTTTGGCACGTGGCGTGCTCCTATTCGACCGGAATGACGCGGCTGACAATCATCACACTGCTAGCAACCTTAGTCCTCTCGGCCGCGCCATCGACCGACGAATCAAGCTCACTTGACGGCCAGATTACAGATCATAAGGGTGCGCCAATAGCTGCCGCTGACGTTCGCCTTCGTAACTTGATGACACAAGAGACAGAGCACGTAGCGGCTGACCAAAAGGGAAGCTACCGGTTCCGCAATCTACAGCAAGGGCGCTATTCGTTGGTCGTCGAACATCCCGGTTACAGCGCGATCTGGATTCGCCAGTTGGTTGTCAATTCAGGTGAAAAATCGACACAGAATGTCACTTTGACACACGAAGTGAAACGCGGTGCCACACGGTAGTACTTTACGTGGACAGGTCTAGTACGCAACGAAAACTAATATTCGTAGTAGCGCTATCCGGTGTGTTCGAAGTCCGCGCGCCCACGCGATACCGATTGCAATACGACGCGTGACACAAATATGATCCACCGCGCATCGCTTTCCGTGTACCCTCCGGCGGGCCGATAGGATTCGTCCGCGTAGCCAGCACGTGATACGAAGGATGAAACCAGTCCGCGCACCATTCCCACGCGTTCCCAGTGATCACGTTTAGCCCATAACCATTCGGAGGGAAGGCATCCACCGGAGCCGTCGCCGTATATCCATCCTCCCCAGTGTCTATGCGAGGAAAATCACCCTGCCAGATATTGCAAAGATGCTTCCCGCCCGGATTCAGCTCGTCGCCCCAAGGAAATCTCTTCTGCTCGAGTCCCCCGCGCGCCGCGTATTCCCACTCGGCTTCTGTGGGCAACCGCTTTTCCGCCCACCGGCAATATTCCACAGCATCGTTCCAGGAAACCTGCGTCACCGGATAGTTCCCGCGCGTGGCGATATTCGAATCCGGACCCTCCGGATGCCGCCAGTCTGCCGCAGGCACCTTGCACCACCACTCCACGCCGGCCACCGTATCTTCCACCAGCTTCTTATAAAGCGCCGGCTCAATATGCTTATGAAAAACGAACGACCACCCGAAACGTTCCGACTCTGTCTTGTAGTCCGTCGCCCTCACGAATTCCTCGAACTGCGCGTTCGTCACCGGCGACGTGTCCATATAGAAAGGATCGAGCGCCACCGTTCGAACCGGCCCTTCCCCATCGGCCGGAAACCCCTCCTGATCCTCAGTACCCATCAAAAACCGTCCGCCATCGAGACGGATCATCCCTTCCGTCGATCCCGAGCTCACCCGTTCCCGCGCCAGCGTCACGCACTTAGAAATTTCCAGCACAGCAGCCCGAGCCTTACTCGGAACGCAACACGGATCAGCCATCGGGAAACGATCGCTCATGACTTCCGAATATTCGCCTTCGCCTTCAACTGATCCACAAAGTTTTCGAGCGCCGTCTCCCGCCGCTGCTGCAGCAGAGTTTTTTCAATGTGTTCGCGAACGTCCTGAAAGCCCAAATAACCAGCCGGCCGCCGCGCGTAAACCTTGGCGATGTGATATCCAAAAGTTGTCTGAAACACCGGACTCACCTCGCCCGGCTGCATACCAAACACCACCCGATCGAACTCGTCCACCATCTCGCCGCGAGGAAAAAAGCCAAGGTCGCCGCCATTTCCGGCGCAATCGGAGGTCTCATTCGCGACATCCTCGAACGCTCGTCCCTCCTGTAGTTGCTTCGCGGCCTCCTCAATCGCCGCGCGTGCCTGTTCCTCCGTCGTCTGCTCGTCGATGTTCTTCACGATGTGCTTCGCATGAACCATCTCGGGCGCAACAAAGCGTTCTCGATTCTTCTTGTAAAATTCCCCAGTCTCCTTGTGCTTCGGCACGGGCACTTTCGAAGTCGCCGCTTGGATGAGCCGCTCCAGCTTCAGCGCCTCTTCCACTTCGCGCCGCATATATTCCTCGCTCGGCATCTCCACACTCGGCTGCCCGGCGATATGCGCTTTCATCGCCGCCACGGCCTCGGCAATCTGGTCTTCCGGAATCGGCCGCGGATCGCGCATCGCTTCCTGGCGCAGCAGCGCGCGCTCAATCACGGTCTCCCGCGACCAATCCCAAAGCTGTATTTCTTTTTGGACAGGGTCAAGCCCATCGACCATTTCTTCGTATCGCGGGCGAGTTGCGTTCACTTCCTGGCGGATAATCGCGTCATCAATCGTCTCGCCATTCACAATCAGGGGCATTCTCTCCACACATATCACAGGCCAAGCGTCAAAGTTTACAATGGGGACGAATCTCGAAATGGGCGGCTACGACACGGAACTGAAGCGCATTGTGGAAGAACTGAACCGGACGGCCACGCCTTCTGCGCCACCCGCGCCACGCCAGCAATCGGCGCCCAGACTACGGGAAGTACCCGCATCTCTTGATCAGCTGTTATCACTGGCCGCCAGGCGCAACGCCTCCGATGTACTGCTCGTCGCCGGATCGCCGGTCGCCATGCGCGTCGGCGGTCTCCTGACGCCATCGGCCGGACCAAGTCTTACTTCTGAAGAGGTCGGCAGCCTGGTGCTGCCGCTGCTCGAAGCATCGCAATACGAAGAACTGCAGCGCGCCAAATCGGTCGATTTCAGTTTCGTTCGCGAATCGGTCGGCCGCTTCCGCGCGAACATTCATCACCAACGCGGGACGCTCGCCGCCAGCATTCGAGTACTCCCCACCAAAACTCCCACACTAGAGTCGCTCCATCTGCCGCCGACTCTCGCCAGAATCGCTGAGCGCCGCCAGGGACTCGTCCTGGTCACCGGCCCCACAGGCTGCGGCAAATCCTCGACACAGGCCGCCATCATCGATCTCATCAATTCACGGCGCTGCGACCACATCGTCACCATCGAAGATCCCATCGAATACCAGCACACAAATCGTACCGCCATCATCGAACAGATCGAAGTGGGCCACGATACGCCGGATTTTGTAAACTCACTCCGCAGCATCCTGCGCCAGAATCCAGACGTTATCCAAGTAGGCGAAATGCGCGATGCGGAAACCATGGCCACCGTGCTCAGCGCGGCTGAAACCGGCCATCTGGTGCTTTCCACTCTACACACCAACGACACCTCGCAAGCCGTATCGCGAATCCTTGATTCGTTCCCCGCAGCCAACCAGCCGCAAATCCGTCAGCAGTTGTCGTTGGCGTTGCTGGCAGTAGTCGCGCAGCAGTTGGTTCCCGCCGCCGATGGCGTCAGCCGCTATCCAGCCCTCGAAATCATGACCGCTACCGACGCGGTCCGGAACCTCATCCGCCGAGGCGAAGACCACCAGCTCCGGTCGCAAATCTCAATCAGTCGCACCGAAGGAATGATCACCATGGAGCAGTCGCTAGCCGAACTGGTTCGCACAGGAAAGATCCTCCGCGAAACGGCCTTTGCCCACTGCTTCCGCCTCGACGACCTGCGCCGTCACCTCGAGGCGTGAGTGAAAAGGAGGCGGGAGTGAAAAGACTCCACGTCGCGCTTCTCGCGGCGGTCGGCTTGGTCTTCGTTTGGTCCGCAATTGAACCTCACGATTACTTCACGTGGTTCATGGAAGTCTTCCCGGCCATCATCGGCGCCGCGATCCTCTTCTGGACCTACCGCACTTTCCCGCTCACCGATCTTGCTTACACTCTGATCGCAATTCACATGATCATCCTGATGGTCGGCGGTCACTACACTTACGCCGAAGTGCCGTTGTTCAACTGGATTCGCGATAACTTCCACCTCGCCCGCAACGATTATGACCGCGTCGGCCACTTCGCGCAGGGATTTGTGCCCGCCATTATCGCCCGGGAGATACTGCTTCGAAGGACTCCCCTTCTGCCGGGAGCGTGGCTGAATTTCCTCACCGTCACCATATGTCAAGCCATCAGCGCCTGGTATGAATTCATCGAATGGTGGACCGCCGTAGCAGGAGGCGCAAAGTCCGACGCATTTCTCGGAACGCAAGGTGATCCATGGGATACCCAATGGGACATGTTCACGTGTCTCATCGGGGTCACCGTCGCCTTGCTCACCATCCGAAAGCTCCACGACCGCCAGATCCGAAGCATAGAATAAGGTCATGGGCATTCAAACAGCGGTTCGAGCAAGAGACCTTGCGGACCTTCCTCGCCCTGACCCGGCCAAGGGAAAACATTATGAGCTGAGCGAAGGAAGGCTGATTATTGTCGGCAATGCAAGTCCGCTGCACGAGCTAGTGAAATCTGAGCTCGGAATCCTACTAAGCGCATTCATTTATCAGAACCGTATTGCGCGAGTGTTTATCGAATCGCAATTTGTCTTGGCGGAGGACACCGCTCGCATTCCTGACATCGCCGTTGTCCGAAATGAAAAACTTGCGAATACCCGCGACCCGAAGGTGCATGCCTTTGCTCCAGACATAGCGATTGAAATCCTGTCGCCATCCGAAACCCCCAGCGCCGCTGAAAAGAAAGTTGACGAATATCTCGCCGCCGGCGCGACTGAAGTCTGGCAAATCTTCGCCGAGTTGCGCAAGCTCCACATCCGCACGACTGCCGGTACGCGAGAGCTAAAAGGCGACGATCTGCTCGACACCCCAGTTCTCCCAGGCTTTCAAATTCCAGTAAGCGCGATTTTCCCGTAACGGTAGACTAAGAGCTTGATTAACAGACTCGTCGTCGAAAACCTGAAGCACCGGCCCGTCCGAACACTCCTCACCATCTCCGCCGTCGGACTCCAGGTCACCATGATTCTGACTCTCGTCGGCCTCAGCGAAGGAACATTGAAGGACATACAAACCCGCACCCGCGGCATCGGCGCCGATGTCATGATTCGGCCTCCCAACAGCTCCGCCATCGGTCTCAGCTCCGCCCCCATGAGCGAGAAAATGGTCGCGAAAATGGCGCAGCTCCCTCACGTCGCCCTCGCGACCTCTTCCATCGAGCAATCCACCGATCTGTTCGCGCGCTACACCGGCGTCAATTTCGACGAGTACAACCGCATGGCCGAATTCCGTTTTGTGGCCGGCGGGATGCCCAAGAACGACGACGAAATCATCATCGACGAATACTACGCCAAGCAGCACAACGTGCATGTCGGCGACACATTTAACGTCATCAACACGAATTGGAAAATAGCCGGGATATTCGAACCGGGCAAAGGTGCCCGCATCTTTCTTCCCATGCGCGCCGTTCAGGAAAAAACATCCAACACGGGAAAGATCAGCATCATCTACCTGAAAGCGGACCGCCCCGAGAACGCGCAACTCGTAAAGACCGAAGCAAAGCAACTTCTCGGTCCCACATATCCCATCTACACCATCGAAGAGTTTGCCAGCCTCCTGAGCGTCGATCAGGTTCCGTTGCTCAAACCGTTCACACACGTCGTCATCGGGCTCTCCATCGTCTTCGGTTTTCTCGTCGTCTTTCTCTCCATGTACACCGCCGTATTGGAGCGCACCCGAGAAATCGGCATCCTCAAGGCGCTAGGCGCGTCGCCCGTTTACATCCTCACCATTCTCCTGCGCGAGACCGCGGTACTCGGCATCGTCGGCTCCATCGCCGGCATCATTCTCACCTACGGCACCCGTGCCGTCATCACAAAATTTCCCGCATCGCTCACCCAGATCATCGTGTATGATTGGTGGCCTATTGCCAGCGGCATTGCACTGGTCGCCGCGCTACTCGGAGCCGTCTACCCCGGATTGAAAGCTGCACGTCAGGACGCGATCGAGGCGCTCACCTATGAGTAACCTCATCATCTCGATTCGCGATCTGAAAAAGAGTTTTCGCGTCGGAGAAGTCGACGTGCATGCGTTGCGCGGCGTGGACCTCGATGTCGCCCCAGGCGAATTCCTCTCGATAGTCGGGCCCTCCGGCTCGGGTAAATCGACGCTCTTCAACATACTGGGAGGCCTCACCCCGCCCACTTCCGGTTCAGTCTTCATCAACAGCAAGGACCTCCTGGCCATGAGCGACGCGGACCGCACCAATCTGCGTAAAGAGGAAATCGGCTTCGTCTTTCAGAAATACAACCTGCTCCCCACGCTCGACGCCGCCGGCAACATCAACATCGCGCGCGCCATCGCAGGCAAGAACGGCGAGTGGGATCCCGAATTCAAAGAGCTCATAAGACTGCTGGGAATCGCCAACCGCCTGCACCACAAACCGCGAGCCCTATCGGGAGGAGAACAGCAGCGCGTCGCCATCGCCCGCGCACTGGTGAATCACCCCGCCATCCTGCTGGCCGACGAGCCCACAGGCAATCTGGACACCGAAAATTCCGACATCGTGCTCCGGCTCCTCAAGGATCTAAACGAAAGACTAGGCCAAACCATCCTCATGATCACCCACAACCCCGAAGCCGCCGCCTATGGCCACCGCATGGTCCACATCAGAGATGGCCGCATCGTTGGGTGACTAGATGGCTTCGGCGATTCGGGTGATGATCGTCGCAGCAGGAACGAGAAGAAACTGGGCCAGGACTGTCCCTGCTACGCGTGCGCCAACTAAGGATGTAATCGCCCGGCGAAACTTACCGTCGGTAACCCGGCCTTCAATAACGTCATCAGTCATCACAGAAACCTGAGGGTCGATGAAAACGAACATCATGATCGTCGCTACACCGTTAACGACGGACGATAGGTTACTGCAAGTCACCCGAAGCTCAGGTTTGAGATAGCCGGCATAGACCGAGGCGAATACTCCGAGGGTCCAAAGGGACATGGCGACTACGTTGAGAAGGACAACGGAAGAAGAAACGCCGGCGCCGGCGGCGAGACGGGTCACATTCTGAGACGAAGGCATGCAAATCCCGCCGCGTATGTAGGAGAGGCCGCTGCGGGTGAAGATCTGCATCAGAAGGCGGGGCATAGATCGGTGCAGTTGAAAATGATGAACTGCCGCGCTAAATAGCCGCTGGAAAGTTGGAATCAACACGGCACCAACCACGGTGGCGCTTGTTGCTGCAAAGAGGAGCCAACGAAAATCTGACAGCATCGGTGATGTGCGCGCTGCTATCAGGCTCGATTCAATCCTTTTGGCGAGGAACGGTCCCTGAAACGAGTTCGACGTCCGGGAAATGAGGACAAGAATGTTGAACAGTGCGAACGAGACGGCAATGCGACGAGTACGAATGCCGGCAATCCTGACCGCGTACGCGAGCGTTCCGACCACATGAATGATAAAGGTCAGGAGACAGATGATGAGCAATTGCCGGTCCATGGTGTCAATGTTCTCATTTTCTTGAGAGCCTTCGCGTGCAAAAATAGGAACCGTGGGTAAATACGCAGTCGTGATTCATGAGGAACCGGAAGGCGGTTACTGGGCGGAAGTTCCAGCACTGCCCGGTTGTTATTCGCAAGGCGAATCTATACCGGAATTGATGGGTAATGTGCGCGAGGCAATCATGGGCGTGCTGGAAGTGATGAAGGAACAAGGCAGGCAACCAGAATCGAACATTCAGATTCTGGATGTAGCCGTGTGAAACCGATCACCGGTCCTGAACTCTGTCGCGTTGTCGAAGCGAAAGGATGGAGGCTTCAGCGCGTGAAAGGCAGCCATCACATTTACGCGAAATCTGGCGAACGCAAGATCCTCTCCATTCCAATTCACGGAAACCAAACTCTCAAACCAGGTTTGGCCACGCGGATCGCGCGCGATGCCGATGTCGACTGGTAGAGTGCGTCGTCCACACGGCGGGATGCCATGCGTATGCTCAATCCGGTTCATCCGGGCCAATTTGTGAAAACCGAGATCGTCGAGGCGTATAACCTGTCCGTGACCAGGTCCCCAAAATTCTCAAGGTCTCACGGCTCACGCCCATCCTTGAGTACTGCATGTACGATAATCAGCATCACCCGCCGCTCGATCTTCTGCTATCGTAGAGAGTTGGGGCGATACCCATCCAAACTCCTTCCTGTATAGAGGTTTACTATGTCAGGCCATTCCAAATGGGCAACAATCAAGCACAAAAAAGCTGCCCTCGACTCCAAGCGCGGCAAGATCTTCACGCGCCTCATCAAAGAAATCGTCATCGCCGCTCGCAACGGCGGTGACCCCGACTCCAACGCCCGCCTCCGCACCGCCATCGTCGCCGCCAAATCGGTCTCCATGCCGGCGGAAAACATCAAGCGTGCCGTCATGCGCGGCAGCGGCGAGCTCGGCGGCGAACAAATGGAGGAAATCACCTACGAAGGCTATGGACCGGGTGGCGCTGCCATCGTCGTCGAAGTCGCAACCGACAACCGTAACCGCACCGTCAGCGATATCCGTCATGCCTTTTCCAAGAACGGCGGAAACATGGGAGAGCAGGGAAGCGTCGCCTGGATGTTCGACCGCAAGGGTCAGATCATCCTCGACAAAGAGAAAGCGCCCCCCGAAGACGACCTCATGAACTTCGTTCTCGAAGCCGGCGCTGACGATCTGCGCGATCAGGGCGATCAGTGGGAAATCCTCACCGCTCCTGACGCCTATATCCGCGTCGTCGAGGCTGTCCGCAAAGCCAATATCCCTGTCGAATCCCAAGCGCTGGCAATGATCCCGAAAAACACCATCATGCTCGAAGGCAAAAACGCCAGCGGCATCATAAGATTGATCGACGCCCTCGAGGATCACGACGACGTGCAGAACGTCTTCTCGAACTTCGAAGTCGACGAGAAGGAGGTGGAGGCGCTCGCGTAGTCTGCGGGTTTCTTCCACCAGATCCCTCGCCATGCGGGTCCTCGGGATCGATTGCGGAACCGAACGAACGGGCTTCGGCATCATAGATAGTGACGGGCTCGTCCATCGCATGGTGATAGCAGGCGTCATTCGCACCAGTCCTAAGGACCATCTTTCCCATCGCCTCTGCGTCATCGCCCAAGGCTTGCGCAGCGTCATCGCCGACCACCATCCGGAACTTGGCGCCATCGAAGAAGTGTTCCACGCCGTGAACGTGAAGACCGCGCTGAAACTCTGTCACGTGCGGGGCATCGCCATGCTTGTGATTGCCGAAGCAGGTCTGCCGCTCGGCGAATATTCTCCTCTCGAAGTAAAAACAAGCGTGGTCGGCTACGGCCGTGCGGAAAAGAGTCAGGTCCAGTTGATGGTGAAAAATCTTCTTCACCTTGAAGCCGGCATCGAATCGGAAGACGCAGCCGACGCCGTCGCGGTCGCCATCTGCCACGCAACCCACGTTTCCACCAATCAACGGATCGGAGCAGCACGATGAAATGGTTTCTCCTCTTGCTGCTCACGGCGGCGCTTTCGGCGGCTCCCAAAATTGTCTACACTAAGTCGTTTCCAAACAGCACGCCCGCCTACGTCTACGTCGAAATCTCCGCCGACGGATCGGCCGTCTACAAGGAATCGCCTGACGACGACAATCCTACGGAATTCCATCTCCTGCCCGCCGACACCAAAGTAATTTTCGATCTGGCGGAGCGCCTCGACCATTTCAAGCGCCCTCTCGAATCCGGCCTGAAAGTCGCCTTCATGGGCTCGAAGACCTTCCGTTGGATGGACGGGAACGACAAGTTTGAACAAAAGTTCAATTACTCGATAGACGAAGACGCCAAGACGCTGGCCGACTGGTTTGAGAAGATCACCGAAACGCAAATGCTGCAGTTCAATCTCGAGCGAACCATCCGCTTCGACAAGCTCGAGGTGAATCGCGCGCTCATCGAAATCCAGGCCGCCGTCGATCGCAAGCGCCTCATCGCTCCCGGCCGCTTCCTCCCCATGCTCGATCGCATCGCCAAGAACGAAACGTTCCTTCACATGGCTCGCGAACGCGCCGCGGAGCTCGCAGATCTCTTCCGGAAAGCGCAATGAACCGCCTGCTCTTGGCCCTGCTCATGACCACAGCTCTCCTTTCAGCCGAAGACCAAAAAAGCGATGAGAAGAAAGCCGAGGCCGCGAAAGCCGAACAGAAAGACCTCCAGACCAGTCTGGCGGAAGCCGGCAACAGTTCCGTCGATTTCGTCCGTGCTCTCGAGCTGCATCTGCGCAAATATCCGGATACCCCGCAGCGCGCCGAGCTCGAATACGCGCTGGTGAAAGCCGCACTCGAAGCCAAGGACGACCGGCGCATTCTCGAATACGGCGAAAAGGTATTGGCCCGTGGGACGGACGATCCTCGAGTGCTCGAACGCGTCACGAGGATACTACTCAACAACACCGATCGCGACAGCAACGAGCGAGCTCTGAAGTACGCCAAAAAATTCGAAGAGATTGCCCGGAACTACGGAAAAGAGGCGGCCTCCTCAGCCTCTGCGCGTGCCCAACAATCGGAAGAAAGCGATCGCGAAATTGGTAAGGCACTAGTGTTCGAATCCCGTGCGTCCGGAAACCTCGGCAGCATCGACGACGCACTCACGCTGGCCAAGAAGAGCTACGAACTCTATCCGACGGCCGAATCAGCGCGTGAAATTGGCCGCTGGTTAAGCAAGGCCGGCAAGGATTGGGAGGCGATTCCCCACTACGCCGACGCGCTCATGATCGCCGACCCGCACAACACCGACCTCGACCGAAACCGCGACCGCGCCAAGTTGACCGAGCTCTACTCCAAGGCCAAACACAGCAGTCCAAGCCTCGGCGATATAGTGCTGGAGGCCTACGACCGCACGGCCGTCCTCATGGCTCAGCGTCTCGCCGATCAGCGCAAAACCGATCCCAACGTGAGCCTCGCCGACGTCATGCAGTACACCGTCACCTCGCTCGACGGCGTCAAACTGAATCTCGCATCGCTCAGGGGCAAAGTCGTGATCCTCGATTTCTGGGCCACCTGGTGCGGACCATGCCGCATTCAGCATCCGCTCTACGACGAAGTGAAGAAGAAGTTCGCCGGCAATCCCAACGTCGTCTTCCTTGCTATCGACACGGATGAGGATCACAACATCGTAAAGCCGTTCCTTACAGACCAGAAGTGGGACACGAAGAACGTATACTTCGAAGACGGCTTGTCCTCATTCCTGCGCGTCTCATCCATTCCGGCAACCCTCGTCATCGATCCGCAAGGGCATATGTACAGCCGCATGAACGGGTTCCTGCCCGAGCGGTTTGTCGCTATGTTGTCGGACCGAATCTCGGAAGCTCTGGAGGTCAGGTAAGTGCTATTTGGCCGCGTCGTCTGGATCGTACTCGATAGTCTCGGCGTGGGCGCAATGCCCGATTCGCTGGCATTCGGAGACGATCCCGGCAGCGATACGCTCGGAAACATCGCGCGCTTCCGGCCGTTGAAGCTGCCGAATCTATGCCGCCTCGGCCTCGCGAACATTAAGCCGCTGGCGGATCTGGAACCCATCGACGAACCGCTCGGCAATTACGGCCACTGCACCCTCGCCTCACCCGGCAAAGACACCACCACCGGACACTGGGAAATGGTCGGCATTCATCTCGAAAAACCGTTCCCGCTCTTCCCGCACGGATTTCCACCCGAGATCATCAACGAATTCGAAAACCGAATCGGCCGCCGTTCCATCGGAAATAAAGCCGCCTCTGGCACCGAAATCATAAAGGAGCTCGGCGAGGAACACGTCCGCACCGGCTCGCCCATCGTCTATACCTCGGCCGACAGCGTCTTCCAGGTCGCCGCCCACGAAGACGTGATTCCGCTCTGGGAGCTCTACAAAATCTGCGACACCGCGCGCGCAATACTCCGAGGTCCTTACGAAGTCGGCCGCGTCATCGCCCGCCCCTTCATCGGAGAGCCCGGCGGTTTCACCCGAACCGCGAACCGCAAGGACTTCGCTGTGCCCCCACCCAGGGGAATGCTGCTCGATCAACTCGACCAGCGCAACGTCATAGTTCACAGCATCGGAAAAATATTTGATGTCTTCCTCGGCCGAGGCATCCGCGAATACGACAAGACCAAAAACAACGCCGACGGCATGGTCAAGACGCTCGAAGCGATGAGCGAAACACCGGAAGGCTTGATCTTCGTAAACCTCGTAGACGGAGACCAGCTTTACGGCCACCGCAACGATGTAGAAGGGTACGCCAAAGCCCTCGAAGAAATAGACGCCTGGATTCCAAACTTGCTAGCGGCCCTGAAGCCAGACGACCTGCTGATCTTCACAGCCGATCACGGCTGCGACCCGACGACACCCGGCACAGATCACAGCCGGGAATACGTGCCCCTACTCGTCTACAGCCAGTCCGCACGCCACGGAAAAAACCTCGGCACCCGAGCCTCCCTCTCCGACATCGGCCAAACCGTAGCCGAAAACTTCGGCACCAAAATCCAACACGGAACCAGCTTCCTCCCAGAAATCTCCTCAATAGCTTAATTTGAAATTTTCCCCAAAGACGCAAAGCCCGCATAGAAACCTTCCGCCCTCGCTCAGGATCACTGAAGGACGGATCAATGCTATTGACCTCGTATCGCGGGCCCTTAGTGGAAAACGATCACCTTCCCGCACCTCTCATTTCAAGAGCACCTGGTTTAGCGTGATCTTAAGGATCCAACAGGACGCGCACAAGCGCGAGTGCTTAAGCTGTTCGTCAATCACGGTGACGATTTGTATCGTGAGGTCTTAGCTTTACGTCGCGGGTTCCGAGAACCCGCGGTAGACCGAAACCTGGATCGCGCGCAGCTCGCATCTGCTCGAAGTAGTCGAGAAGGTCTGCGGCAAAGTTCTTATCCTCAGCAAAGGCCGCGTCGTGGCGCACGATTCCGTCGCTCGTCTCCGCGAACGTAACGATAAATCGTCGCTCGAGGACGTCTTCGCCGGGCTGACGCAAACCGAAGACGCGGACTTGATAGCCAGGCGCATGCTCGACGTTGTGGCTGCATGAGTCCACGCCGCGAACTGTTGCGACACTTCCTCGAAACTTTCTACGACAACGAGGCCCTTGCCGTTTTCGCCGTTTCATTCGTCCGAACTGCGCTACGACCTTCTTTGTTCATCGGCCTCGCTTTCGTGATGACCGCTGCTTACGATGCCTCAATGGAAATCGCTATTTCCCAATCGCCGCGATTGCCTCGCGCTTGCCGGAGGATCGCGTCGTACCCAATGGGTGAAACTCGGCTTCCGATCGCTACCTTCTTTTCCTTGTTTTCTGCCAGAGTCAGCCGGGCTATTGCCTTCCGCGCCCCCTCTTTGGTGAGGCGCAGTTGAACCGGGACATTTCCACGGTTGCTAGCTGATCGCTCATCCGCGCGTCCGCTTTTAGATTGGCGCCTTTTTTGAGCGCGGGCGCTTTGCGGGGGCGAACAGATCGGCTACGGCGATTTTGAGGTTTGGGATGACGTCTCCGCCATTGATTTTGTCGCCCGGGCCGAAGGCTTTCGTGGGGGCGGCGGGCGTGAAGACTTCGACGGTTTGTTCTTCGGGGAGGATGAGCCAGGCGAGTTTGCAGCCGTTGGCGAAGTATTCGTCGATTTTGCGGGTTAGTTCGCGGATGGTGTCGTCGGGAGAGCGGACTTCGATGACGAATTCGGGGGCTCCCTCGAGGTAATCGTTCTCCGATTTTTCGTGACTGAAGAGTACGCTAAGATCCGGTTGGCGGAAGCGCGTCTTGCCGTTCACTGCCAAGCGGCAACGCAGCTCAGGCGCAACTTCCCCGCGACCGAGGGTCAATAGATGCATTCCTATGTAGAGGGAATATCTTCCTTGGATTGTGGAATGCGTGATGGTTCCCAAATTTAGCTCCACGACCTCGCCATCAACGTACTCGCAGTGCTCGTAGTCCGGATTGGAGAGATACTCTTCGACTGTGATGTGCTTGACGGGTACGTGCGCGATCATTATTCGAAGACCTCGTTTACAGGAACTGCGAGCCCTGGAAGAACGTCTCCGCCGTCGAGCGTGTCGCCGGGTCCGAGAATTTGGACGTGTCCGAGAGGCGTGAATACTTCGACGGTATGCTCTTCCGGAGAGACCAGCCATGCCAGTTTGCAACCGTTGGCGAAATATTCTTCGAGTTTGCGAACTCGAAAGCGGATGGTGTCGTCCGGGGAGCGAATCTCGATCACGAATTCCGGGCCTCCTTCGAGATAGTTCCTTGGGCGGATGTGGGGATCGAAGGAGACGCAGATATCGGGTTGCCGGAATCGAATCCCGCCGTTTACCGTCAGGCGGCAATGAAGCCCGGCGGCCACCGTACCGTGATCGAGTGTATCAACGTGATTTAGCACGAGTGCGCAACAGTTCGCTTTGATTGAGGAGTGCGGACCGGTCCCCCAATTTAGCTCTACAACTTCTCCGTCTACATATTCGCAGTGTTTGTAGTCCGGATTGGAGTGATACTCCTCGACTCCGATCATGTGACGCTCAATCCTAGTTTGTCCTCCAGGTATCTAAGGCTGATGCGGGCGCTTTCTTTTGGTGGCTTGAAGGGCGATGAATCGAGTTCGACGGTGAGCCAGCCGCGCCAGGCGGTGTTTTCAAGGTGCGCCATTAGGCCCTTGAAATCCACTCCGCCTTCGCCGAGCGGGAAGAAGACGGGGTGAGTCATGGGCTCGTGATGCACGATCCGTTGCCTGGCTCCGCCGCGGTATTCGGGTTTCACGTCTTTCAGATGAAATTCGATGATTCGGTGGCCGAGTTGTTTGGCTAGAGCGACGGGGTCCATGCCGGCCATGGTGATGTGGCCGGTGTCGAGCACGAACCAGACCTGTTTGGGGTCGGTGTTCTCCATGATGAATTCCGTCTCGCGGCGATTCTCGATTTGCGACCACATGTGCGCGTGAATGGCAAATTTTAATCCCTCGGCGTTGGTGCGTTTGCCGATTTCGTCGAGGACGACGGCGATGTGCTTCAGGTCTTCGGCTGTGGTTCCGGTTTCGCGGCGTGCGCCGCTGTTGATCTTCAAGTGATCGCAACCGAACTTTTTGATGAAGCGCACGAGTTGGATATGCTGTTCGATGATTTGTTCGTGACGGGTGGGGTCTTCGAAGTGCGTGTCGATGGTTCCGTCGTTTGAAATGGTGACGAAGCGAACTCCGATTTCGTCGATTTTCTTCTGGAGTTCTTGCGGCTTATCCATATAACTGGTGAAGTAATGCAGGAACGACTCGACGTTGCGGTAGCCGGCTTCTCGCGCTTCGCGGAACGAGAGAAAGACGTCGTTTTCCCAGCCTCCCCGGGTGTTTGTGGTGATGCCGATGCGGTAAGGGGACGCGGCGGGAGAAGCGAGCGCGGCGGTGGCGGCAACGCCTAATGTGGTTTCGAGAAACTGCCGTCGGGTGGTTGGCATGCGATGAGACTATCAGAATTCGCTCGTGGGGTGCATTATCATGACATACAATGAAACCCATCCCAGTTGAGAAGCAACAGGCTCTTGTCAGCCGATTGACCAAGGCGTGTGGCGGCGCTTATAAGCCGAAAGTCCGAAGGCAATATTTCATTACCGGGCCGCAATGGGCGGCGGCTTATGAGGGGCAGGCTCTGTTCCATGCCCCCACTCGCAAGCCGGTGACATTCGAAGAAGTGATGGAGCAATTCCATAAGATTGGGATCGGCTACTGGTGCACGCACGATACGGATGTGATTGCGACGAACGATATCGGAACGGCGCGGCAGGATGCGACGGTGGACCGGATCAAGGCGTCGCTG
>Ga0105240_10002875_pt1 | contig 27236 bp, 31 predicted proteins | sample KBSC54metaG_FD_80426 | JGI IMG/M metagenome (GOLD analysis project Ga0105240, IMG submission 80426) | Corn rhizosphere microbial communities from Kellogg Biological Station, Michigan, USA - KBS C5-4 metaG | ecosystem: Host-associated > Plants > Roots > Rhizosphere > Soil | place: Michigan, USA... | reverse complement strand
GCCCTGGGAGCGCAACATGTCGCTGTGGACCTGCAAGGTCGGCCCGCGCCACGACACCGCCACCCCGGCCGGCGGCTTCCAGGTCTTCACCATCGCCTGCGAGCTCTATTCGCCGGTCAACATGCGGCTCCTGGAACGGGTCGCCTGGGACTACGCCCCCGACCTCGGCCACTATGTGCGGCGCAGCAACGTCGACTACCTCGCCGCGCGCACCTCCTCCATCGTGCTGACCAGCGCCCTCCACGGCGCGGCGGCGACCCGCGAACGGCTGGCGGCGCTCGCCGCCCAGGCGACCGCCAAGGCGGCGGCCCAGCGCTGACCGATTGGTGCGGGTGGTCGGGCTCGAACCGACACGCCTTGCGGCCCGAGATTTTAAGTCTCGTGCGTCTACCAGTTTCGCCACACCCGCAGTGTCGCCGCAGCTGCGGGACCGGCTAGTCTTACCGCGAACCGCGCCCGGCGCGTACAGCCCCGCCGATCGAAATCCTAGGCTGCGGCGTTCAACGCCTGGCTCTCGCCGCCGAGGCCCGCCTCGAAGTCCTGCAGGATGTCGAGCAGTTCGCTGACATTGGCCTCCAGGGGCTTGTTCTTCGGGAAGCGGAACCGCCAGAACGAGGCGATGTGGCTGACCACCCCCGTGCCCTCGCCCAGCGCCACCAGCATCTCCGGCGAGCGCAGCAGGAAGTCGCGGAAGGCCGTCGCATTGCCCTCCCGGGTCAGCTCCTCGAAGACGCCGTCATAGATCCGCAGGTAGTCGCCCACCGACTTCACCTGCCGCTCGATATTGTCGTGCAGGCGCACCTTCATGCTCCGCACCAGGGACTCGTGCTCGAAATCGCGGGGTCCCACGGTCTTGACCTTCATCAGCTCGACCAGCACCTCGCGCAGCTTCGGCCACATGCTGTTGAGCACCCACTTGTAGTAGAGGAAGCCCTTCCAGGCGAAGATCCCCTCGCGGTAGCTGTCGCCCTCAAGGCGCAGGGTCAGCCGCAGGGGCTCCAGCTTCTCGTCGTTGCGGCTGGACAGCAGCGCCTCGACCAGGCGGCCGGTGTTGGCCTCGTTGGCGGTGCGGCCCTTGTAGGCCAGGTCGATCAGCCGGCCGATCTCGGCGCCCACGAAGGCCTGCATCATCTCCAGGTCGCCGGACGAGATCTCGAAATGGGTTTCGCTGACCTCGAAGCCGCGCCGCTTGATGTGTTCGCGCAGCAGGAAGGGATCGAGCGACGGCAGCTCGTCCAGGGCTTCCAGCATGCCGGCGTCGCGGCCCAGGTCGTACGAGGTGCCCGCCAGTTCCTGCAGGCTCTCCATCCAACCGCGGTCGCCGACGAACAGCGAACGGCCGCCCAGGCTGAGGTCCGAGCGTTCGAACGGCACGATGAGCTTGGTCGCGGTGCGGTTGCGGGTGGCGACGACGCCGATCTCGTTGGCCCGCAGGCGATGCTTCAGGATGACCGCGGCGTTCAGCGCCGGGGCCTGGAACAGCGGCTGGGCGGCATGATCCGGATTGTCGGCGTGCTTGACGGCCAGGGCGGCGAGATTGAGCACGCGGCTGGTCGACGCCGTGCGCTCCAGCGCCCGCATGCTGCGATAGGTCTCCGCCAATTCTTTGGCTCCGAACAGGCGCTTGGACGCGGGCCGCAAGGTAGCGCTTGTTGGTGAAGATCGTCGGTAAAGACAAAAGGAGGATTAATCGACGTCGCGCGTTCGGCGAACATGATGTCGCACCCCCCTCCCACGCACATGCGAAAGCGCCCGCCGTCCGGGCGGACGGCGGTCAGGTCGGCGCCGAGGATGGGACGGGCGGCGCGCGGCCGCCCCGGCGGCTCAGTTGCCCTTGAGGCCGAGCTGGTTCTGCATACGCTGCAGGTTCTGGCGCTCTTCCTGCTGGCGCTGCGCCATGTCGTCGGTGGTGTAGCAGGTCTTCTTCGGCATCAGGCTGCCGGTGACCGACTCGGTCTTGCAGACCACCCGCGGCTTGTTGGCCGGCGCCGCCTTCGCGGGCGCGGTCACCGTGGCCGGGCTGACCGTATTTGCCGCGGCCGCCGCGGCGGGAGTGGAGTCGGCCAGAAGCACCGCGGCCGCGAATATCACGCTGGTAATCATTATTATGACGCCTTTATAGCGGGTTGGCCGAACGCATAACCCAATGCAGCCTAAGGGACAATCAACGCGTTTTTTCCGCGTTTGCGGCCCCTGGTCGCGGGTCATGGGCGTCCCCGCCCGCCGGTCAGGCCGGATCGACCTCTTGGGCGGTCTCGACGCCCGCGGCTTTCAGCGCGCCGATCAGTTCGCCGACCGTCGTGGCCAGCTCCTGCGGATCGCGCCCGCGCAGCACCAGGTTCGAGCCGTAGACGCCGCCGTCGAAGAACGGATAGCTGCCCAGCGACATGGCCGGATGGGCCCTGGCCACCGCCTCCAGCGGGGCGGCGATCACGCTCTCGCCGGAGCCCTCCACCCGCACCGTCCGCGACACGGTCACCGCCCCGCCGCGCAGCCGGTGGCCCACGTCCTCCAGCATGCCGCGCATGATCGAGGGCACGCCCGCCAGGACGAAGACATTGCCGATGGTGAAGCCCGGCGGGCCGGACACCGGGTTGCGCACCAGCTCGCCGCCCGCCGGCACGCGGGCCATCCGCCGCATCGCCGCGTTCATCACCGCGCCCGGCCGGCTGCGCACGCGGGCCTCGATCAGGGCGATGATCTCCGGGTGCTCGTAGAGCTCGACGCCGAACGCCGCGGCCACGGCGTCGGCGGTGATGTCGTCGTGCGTCGGCCCGATGCCGCCGGTGGTGATGACGTAGTCGTAGCGGGCCCGCAGCGCGTCGAGCGCGGCGATGATCTCCTCGTGCACGTCGGGCACCGTCCGGGCCTCGGCCAGGTCGACGCCGTGCACGCCCAGGTACCTGGCGATGTCGCGCAGGTTGGTGTCCTGCGTCCGTCCCGACAGGATCTCGTCGCCGATGATCAGCACGGCGGCGGTGACGCGATCCGGGGTCTTGTCACTCATCGGCGGGTCCATAGATGTCGAGGCCCAGCGTCAGGCCGCGCTCGGCCAGCATCGCCAGGGTGGCCGGGGTTAGAGCCGTCTCGGCGTTGCTGTCCAGCATGAAGAGCCCGCAGAACATGTCAGGCTTGAACGCGGCGAGTTCGCGCCACAGGTCCGGATTGTGCGGCAGCGCGGCGAGCAGCGCCTTGATCTTGGCGTCGAGGTCGCGGGGTTCGCCCGCTGGCCCCTCCAGGATCCAGCCGCCCTTTGGCCGCGGCCGCTTGTGGGTTTCGCTCCAATCGCCCGTCCGCCAGGCGCGGGTGGGCTCGACCCCGAGGCGGGCCGTGACGGCGGCGGGGTCCAGGTCGTCGCCGGAAAGACGCAGGCTGACGACGCAATAGTCCAGGTCCGACATGCGGAGCGATTCCTGAAGGGCGACGTCGCAACAGCATTCCTCGTGAATGCTGGAAAGCCTTTAGCCCATGGCCAGATTGGAGCTATGGCCTGTGGCAAGGTCAAGGACCGGCCTGCGGCTGGCCGCGCCGCGGCGAGCGCTCCGCGCTCGTCCTTGAGCAGGTCGAAGGCCATAGCAGACTCGCCCCCATGGACTTAAGGACCGGTCCGCCAATGTCCCGCCTCGTCGCCGCGCTCGCGCTGCTCCTTGCGGCCTCCGCCGCCAGCGCCGCGCCGAGACCCCCTCACCACCCGGCCGCCTCGCCCTTCGTCGCCGAGCTTGACCGCCAGTGCCCCGGCCGCCGGCTGCAGGATCTCACCGCCGGCGACCTCGCCCTAATCATGGAAGGCTTTACCCCGCGCCTGTCGCCGGCCCAGCGCCGCGACGTCGAGGCGGCCGTGGGCCAGCGCTGCGCCCGCATCGAGGCCGGCCTCACCTGCGCCAACAACGCCTCCCTCGACGCCTACCATCGGCTTGGGGTGCTGAGGCGCTTCGTGGGCGAGGCCTGCGCCACCACCTGGACCTGCCGCGGCGTCGCCGACTGCACGCAGGCGAAACCCTGATGGACTTCCCCTCGCCGCTCTCCCGCGGAACCCTGGTCAGCCGCTACAAGCGCTTCTTCGCGGACGTGGCGCTGGACGACGGGACCGAGATCACCGCCCACTGCCCGAACCCCGGCGCCATGCTGGGCCTCAATACGCCGGGCTTGCGGGCCTGGGTCTCCCGCTCCGACGACCCCAAGCGCAAGCTGCCCTTCACGCTGGAGCTGGTCGAGGCCGACGGCGGCCTCGTGGGGATCAACACCATGCACCCCAACCGCCTGGTCGCCGAGGCCCTGGCCGCCGACCATTTTCCGGAACTCAGCGGCTACGCCACCCACCGCCGCGAGGTCCGCTACGGCGCCAACTCCCGCGTCGACTTCCTGCTGGAGGCGCCCGACCGCGCCCGCTGCTGGCTGGAGGTCAAGAACTGCCACCTCTCAAGGACCAAAGGACTGGCCGAATTCCCCGATTGCGTGGCCGCCCGGTCGGCCAAACACCTGCGGGAACTGGAGGCGATGGTCGCCGGAGGCGATCGGGCGGTCGTGCTGTTCGTCGTGCAACGCATGGATTGCGAGGCGTTTTCCGCTTGCCATGAACTCGATCCCGCCTTCGCCGGAGGACTCGATCGAGCAGCCGACGCGGGCGTGGATGTGCTGGTCTACGCCTGCGACGTGCAACTCGAACAGGTCGCCATCGGCCGCCGTATTCCGTGGACGCGCCGCTCGATCTAAAACTAGCTTGGCGGCGCAACGACGGTCGAGGACAGGCGGTGACGGGTCGGACAGCGGCATATGGCCGTTTCATCGCGAGCATGAACCTCGGCTACATGGAATGGCATGAGGGGACTCCCTACGACTGCGATGCGCTGTCCGACGTCTCGAGCGATGAACGCGCTGAGCTCGAAGACCTGCTGATCCAGAAGAAGGATGAAGACTGGCGCGTCTCCGAAGCCTTGGCCCGCATTGGCTCGGCCCGCGCCCTGGAGGCGCTGGACAAGAGCGCCACGGGTCCGAATCGCGTGGTTCGCATCCGGGCGAGCGAACTTCTGGACCGCATGGGCCGGCCGGTCGATTTCGATGGACTGATCGTCGAAGGTTTGAAGAACGCCGCCTTGGGTCAAGGCTTGGCGGAATGTGAGCGGCTGGCCGCCCGGCATCCGTCGCCCGCGGTCAAGGAGGCCCTGCTCGACGGCGCCTTGCGCTCCACCGATGGCCGGGCGGTCCGGTTCGTCGGGATACTGTTCTTCCTCCATGGCAAGGCCAGTGAACCCTTCGATTGGAGCCAGCGGCCCTTCTTCCTTCGATTCAGCACCGACAACCCAAGGAAACGCCGCGCGGCCTTCGATGACCTCTGCGCCCTGCTCGACATCGACGCATCGCCCGTGACCGGTTCACCGACGCCGAAATCCAGATCGGGCTTCCGGTGGCCGTTCGGCCGCTAGGCGGCGGGACGGACCGCCCGCGTCACGCCTTGGCGCGCAGCTTGACCATTGAGGCGCGCGCGGGCCCGGCGCATCCTGCCCCTTAAGGAAACCCCTGGGAGACAGCCAATGCGCAACCTGTTCAACATCGTCATGCGGATCGTCTCCAGCCTGCTCGGCGTCCTCTTGGTCTGCATGGGCGGCGTCTGGATCCTCCAGGGCCTCGACCTCGCCTTCAAGGTCGGCTTCATGGTCGGCGACAAGCAGTGGGTGGCCTGGGGCGCGCTGCTGGCCCTGGTCGGGGTCGCCCAGGTGATCTGGAGCAACACCCGCCAGACGCCGGCCTGAGGCCTCCGCCGGCCCGCCGCCTTAGGTTCCCGTTGAACTTTCGTGCTATCGTTGCGACTTAAGGACCACCCTTAAGCCCTGTGACGCGGCGCCCGCCGCGGGATGACCCGAATGTCCAATACCGATCTCTCGCTGGCGGCCGGCCTCGACGCCGACTACCGCACCGGCCAGATCAAGATCCACGGCGCGGCCGACTTCGAAGGCATGCGGGTCGCGGGCAGGCTCGCCGCCGAGTGCCTGGACATGCTGACCCCGCACGTGGTCCCGGGCGTGGTCACCGACGACCTCGACCGGCTGGCGCGCGAGTTCATCCTCGACCATGGCGCGCTGCCCGCCTGCCTGGGCTACCGCGGCTACACAAAGACCGTCTGCATCAGCGCCAACCACGTGGTCTGCCACGGCATCCCCGGCGAGCGGGTCCTGCGCGAGGGCGACATCGCCAACATCGACGTCACGGTCATCGTCGACGGCTGGCACGGCGACACCAGCCGCATGTACGGCGTGGGGCCCATCGCGCCACGCGCCAAGCGCCTGATCGACGTCACATACGAGGCCATCTCCCGCGGCCTGGCGGCCGTGAAGCCCGGCGCGCGGACCGGCGACATCGGCGAGGCCATCCAGACCTATGTGGAATCCATGCGCTGCTCGGTGGTCCGCGACTTCTGCGGCCACGGCCTGGGCAAGGTGTTCCACGACGCGCCCAACATCCTGCACTTCGGCCAGAAGGGCGCGGGCGAGCTGTTGCGGCCGGGCATGTTCTTCACCATCGAGCCGATGGTGAACCTCGGCAAGCACCAGGTGAAGCTGCTCTCCGACGGCTGGACGGCCGTCACCCGCGACAAGTCGCTGTCGGCCCAATGCGAGCATTCCATCGGGGTCACCGAGACCGGCTACGAGGTCTTCACCCTCTCGCCCACCGGCCAGTTCAAGCCGCCGGTGATCAGCGCCTAGGAGCCGCGCGATGGCGTTCCACCGGTTCGATCCGTTGCTCATCCCGGCCGTCACGACCCCCTTGGTGATCGCGCTCTCCGGCTGGAATTTCTGGCGGATGAAATACGCCTACCGCGCGCGCGGTAGGCGGGCGGTCGAGCGGATGCTGAAGGCCCGGGGCGAAACCCTGGTCGCCATCGAGGACGTGCCGTTCTGCGACTTGCCGGTGAAGACCGGTCTTTCCTCGACGGTCGTCTTCGAGGTCCGCGCCCGCGCGGCCGACGGCCAGGACCGCGCCTACCAATGGGCCTACGAGCCGCGGATCTTCCCGTGGCAGTCAGAGCGCGTGAAGCGCCTGGCCCACGGCATCTGGATCCCCGCCGCCTAGAGCACCACCACGATCTTGCCGCCGGCCTCGTTGGACTCCATCAGCCGGTGGGCCTGCGCGATCTCGGCGAAGGCGAAGACCCGCGCGGGTTTGGCGCGATAGAGGCCGCAGGCGACGCGGTCGACGATCTCCTGCAGCGGCACGCGGCTGAGCGGCAGGCCCGCCTCGCCGAACATGAAACTGCCGAAGAAGCTGAACTCCACGGCCACCGGCATGTGGCTGAAGGGGCTGAACCCGTCGATCGGCGCGGCGCCGCCCAGGAAGCCCGCCTGGCAGACCCGGCCGTGACGCCTGGCCATCGCCAGGGAGTCGGCCAGCACCGGATTGCCGACCAGGTCGAGGACTGCATCGGCCCCCTCGCCCGTCAGGCTCCGCACCGCCGGCGCCAGGTCGAGGCGTTCGATCAGCACCTCCTGGGCGCCGAGGTCGCGCAGAACGGCTTCGCGATCCGCGCGCCGCGTCGTGGCGATGACCCGGGCCCCTTCGTGCACGGCTATGTTCACCGCCGCCTGCCCCAGCGCCGAGGTCGCGCCGCGCACCACCAGGGTCTCGCCGCGCGCGAGCCGCAGGCTGCCGATCAGCGTCTCCCAGGCCGTCGCATAGGATTCCGGGATCGCCGCCAGGTCCGCCCAGTCCAGCCCGCGGCGATCCAGCGGAACCACGTTGGCGCGCCGGACCCGCGTGCGCTCGGCGTAGCTGCCGTCGACCACGCGTCCCAGTCCGCCCATCATCGCCGCCACCGTGGCGCCAGGCGCAAGCTCGCCGGACGGGTCGGCGACTACCTCGCCCACGCATTCGATGCCGGACACCGGGACCGCCTCCGGCCAGTGGCCGGCCCGCATGTGGGTCTCCGCCCGGTTCACGCCGAAGGCCTTGACCGCGATGGTCACCTCGCCGGCCCGGGGTTCCGGATCGGGCCGGTCCTCGATCTGCAGGACCTCTGGGCCGCCGAAGCTGTTGAAGACGATGGCGCGCATGGCCGCTTCTCCTCGTGTGAAGGACCACGGTCTAGCGCCGGCCGACCTGCAACGATTGACCAAAGTTCCTAAGAAGACTGTAGTCTTAGTCTTCAATGCAGGGCGTCACCCTTCAACAGCTGCAATGCCTGGACGCGGTCGCCGCGGCGGGCGGGCTGCAGGCCGCCGCCGAGCGCCTGGGGCGCACTCACCCCTCGGTCTCCGCCGCCATCCGCGCCCTGGAGGCCCAGCTCGGCGTGACCCTGTTCGACCGCGGCGGCTATCGCATGACGCTCACCGGCCAGGGCCGCGCCGTGCTGGCGCAGGCCCAGGCCGTGCTCGGCCAGCTCGCCGCGCTGAAGACCCACGCCGCCCAGCTGGCGCTCGGCGAGGAGCCGGCGTTGCGCGTGGTGATCGGCGACCTCTCGCCCCTGCCTGCGACGCTTGGCCTGCTCCGCGGCTTCTTCGCCGAGGCCCCGGCCACCCGCCTCGACCTGATGTTCGAGGCCCTCGCCGGGCCGGCTGAACGGCTGTTCGGCGACGAGGCCGACCTGATCTTCCACCACGTCGACAAGGCCGATCCGCGCGTCGAATTCGTCGACCTGGCGACCGTGCGCCTCATCCCGGTCTGCGCCGTCGACTATCCGCCGGCCCTGGCCCCGGGCCCGGTCACGCCCGATCGGGTGCGCGACTGGACCCAGTGCGTGATCCGCGACAGCGCGCGCCGCACGCCGCCGCGCGACTACTACCTGATCGAGGGCTCGCGCCGCCTGACGGTCAGCGACCAGCTCATGAAGCTGCAGGTGATCCTGCAAGGCATGGGCTGGGGTCACATGCCCGACTTCCTCGTCGAGGCCGACCTCACGGCCGGCCGGCTGCGTTCCCTGGCCTCGCGCGATTTCCCCGGCGGCGAGGTGGCGCTGGTGGCCGCGCGCCGCCGGGACCGGCCGCACGGGCCGGTGGCCCAGCGCCTGTGGGCGCGGCTGCGGGCCGGGGTCGATCCGGCCTGACCCTCAGCGCCGCATCGGCGACGGCGCCCGGTCGACCTCTTTCAGCCACTCGAGGCCCAGGCGTCCTTCGCCGACCGTAAGCCTGACCCAGGCCCTGTCCTGCATCGCCTCGAGCTCCGCCTGCGGGGTTCCGATGCGCGTCCCCGGCAGGTCGAGCGCGGCGTAGACCTCGGCCGGCGCGGCCAGGTCGACGACGGTGCGGGCGCCCGGCCAGGGGCGGATCGAAACATAGTGCGTGCGCCGCGCCGGGTCGCGCTCGCGGGTCTCGTGCCTGGCCACGGCCGGAACCTCGCGGACGCTGAGCGGGGTCGCATAGCCGTTGGCGAGACCCGCCAGGCCCAGCATCAGGAACGCGCCGCAGAGCCCCCAGCCCGCCCGCGCGAGAAGCCGCTGCGGCAGCGGCAGGCCGCGCGGCATCATCCGCTCCGGGATCAGGGCGAAGGAGGCCAGGAACAGCAGGGCGATCGCGCCCAGGCCGTATCCATAGATCTCGGAGTCCCTGACCAGCGGCGGATAGTGGCTGATGGCCGCCAGGCCGAGCAGCGGCCCGCCGACGATCAGGCCGAGCGCCGCGGCCGTGGCCGCGATCTGCGGCAGGGCCGGCCGCCTCGGGTCGAGCGCGAAGGGGCTGCGCCCGCCGGGCCGCCACCACACCGCCTGGGACTGGGAGGCCATCGCCGTCTCCGCACCTGGTTCGCAGCCGGAGTTTGCCCGTGCACGGTAAGCAATCCGTTCCCCCTTGCCCTGACGATGTAAACGCCCGACGCTCCGCTCGAACCACCCGGAGAAAGACCGCCATGAAGGCCGCCGTCGCCGCTGTCGCAGCCCTCCTGCTCGCGATCCCCGGCGCCGTGGGCGCCGATGCGACCGCCATCGGCATCGGCTACATCTGCGGGGCCGAGCACCGCGGGCCGGTCGCCACCGCGGCGAACGCGGTGATGCTGGCCGGCGTCGGCAACGGCGGCTCGCCCGCCGACACCGCCAATCCCCAGGCCCAGGCCTGGTACGACGAGGGTCTCAACCTCTACCACGCGTTCAACCACAACGAGGCCAGCGCCGCCTTCGCCAAGGCCGCCGCCCTCGACCCGGCCTGCGCGCTCTGCGAATGGGGTGTCGCCCTGGGGCTCGGGCCGACGCTCAACTACGGCGTCACCGAAGGCCAGACCGCGGCGGCGCTGGGCCACGCCGAGCGCGCCCGGGCGCTGCTCAAGCCCGGCGACGCCCGCGCCCGGGCGCTGGTCGACGCTCTGGTCGTCCGCTACGCCAAGGACAAGCCGCTGGTCCGCGACCTCGACTTCGGCAAGGCCATGGACGATCTCGCCCGCCGCTACCCCGCCGACGACGAGATCGCCAACGTCGCCGCCCAGGCGCTGATGATCCCCGGCCGCGGCGGCAACCCCACCGCCGTCGCCCGCGCCACCGAGCTGATCAAGGGCGTGCTGGCGCGCCATCCCGACGACACCGCCGCCATCCACTACTACATCCACGCCACCGAGTTCGCCGGCCGCCCGGCCGACGCCCTGCCCTACGCCGAACGGCTCGCGGGCCTCGCGCCCGGCGCCAGCCACCTGGTCCACATGGCCGCCCACACCCTGATGCATGTGGGCCAGTATGAGCAGGTGGCCATCGTCGACGCCCAGGCGCTGAAGGTCGACGCCGACACCGAGGCCCGTCTCGGCTACGCCGGCCCGCTGTCGAGCCAGATGTACTACCTCCACAACTACACCTTCGGCCTGGCCGGGGCGCTGATGGCGGGCGATGCGAAGCTGTCCCTGAAATACGCCGACCACGGCGGCGCCGCCTTCCCGGCCAGCGCGGACAACGCCAGGATCATGCTGCCGCCCGGCCTCACCCGGGTGGAGCGCGGCCAGGACCGCCGCACCACCGTCGAGGCGCGCGGCCTGGTGGCCCTGGGCCGCTATGCGCCGGCTCGCGCGCTCGCCCAGAGCGACGCCGCCGGCGACCCCCGCGCGTTGCGGATCTACCGTCACTACGCCCGCGGCGAGGCCTTCGCCGCCCAGGGCGATGCGGCCGGCGTGCGCCACGAAGCCGACCTGGTCCTGGGCCAGCTGGTCGAGGCTCTGAAGGCCGGCGAGACCGGCAATGCCGACACCGCCAGCATCGCCGCCGACGTGCTCGCCGGCCGCGCCGCCATGCTGGCCCACGACCCGGCCAAGGCCGCCGCGCTCTACGGCCGCGCCGCGGCCCGGCAGGAGAAGGCCTATCCGGTCGCCAAGGCCTTCGACCCGCCGCCCTGGTGGTACCCGGTCCGCCGCAGCCTCGCCGCCGCCGAGCTCGCCGCCGGCAGGCCCGAGGACGCCGCCCGCGACGCCAACGCCAGCCTGGCCGGCTGGCCGGCCGACGCGCTGGCGCTCAAGGTGCTGTCGCAGGCCGAGGCCAGGCAGGGCCGCGCCGCCGCCGCCCAGGCGCATATGACCGAGGCCCGGCGCGTCTGGCGCGGCGACCTGGCGAAGGTCCCGCCGGAGCTGATCTAGAGCCCGCGCCTCGGCGGAGGTCGCGCCTTCCCGGCCCTCAATGCCCGCCGGGCTTCGTCTGGGCGTCCAGCCGGTCCAGCTCGTGGCCGTTCGGATTGAAGGTGGCCTTGATGCTGGCGAACCGGGTCTGCGGCAGCTTCGGTAGGTCCGCCTCGGTCGCCGGCCGGCCGTCGATGAAGACGCCGTCCAGGGTCTGTTTGGTGATCCCCGAGACGGTCGCGTCGCCGATCCACAGCGAGGTGTGGTGGGCCTTGTCGGTCTCGACCCGGTCGGCGGCGATATCGATCGGGCCCCACTTGGCGACGGGCTTGCCGCCGCCGGCCGGCGTCGGCGGCTGGGCGAGCGCCACGGCGGCGACCGCCGAGGCGGCCAGGGCCGCCAGCAGCCCGCCCGCCAGCGCGGTGCGGCGGCGGTGCGGTCTTGGGCTCAATAGAGCGTCGATGCGCATGGTCGTGGATCTCCGGTTGAGGCCGATCACATCTGCAATGAACAGCCGACAAGCCAAATCGGCGCATCGCCCGCAAGGTTACGTTTCCCTCACTTGCCACCTGGCGGCGAATGGAGTCAGCGTGACCCTCCATCCGGGGGAACGGCCTGTGCTTTCAATTCAGAACCTGACGCACGTCTATGCCAACGGCACGCGCGCGTTGGACGACGTCACCCTCGACGTGCCCAAGGGGATGTTCGGCCTCCTGGGCCCCAACGGCGCGGGCAAGTCGACGCTGATGCGATCGGTGGCCACCCTGCAGACGCCGACCTCGGGGTCGATCCGGTTCGGCGACATCGACGTGATCGCCGAGCCCGAGAAACTGCGCCGCACCCTGGGTTACCTGCCGCAGGACTTCGGCGTCTATCCGCGCGTCTCGGCCTACGACATGCTCGACCACATGGCGGTGCTGAAGGGCGTCGCCGACGGCAAGGCCCGCCGCGAGACGGTGGAGAGCCTGCTCAACCAGACGAACCTCTGGGCCGTGCGCAAGAAGGCGCTGGCCGGTTTCTCCGGCGGCATGCGCCAGCGCTTCGGCATCGCCCAGGCGCTGATCGGCGATCCGGGGCTGATCATCGTCGACGAGCCCACCGCGGGCCTCGACCCGGAGGAGCGCAACCGCTTCCTGAACCTGCTGGCCGAGATCGGCGAGAACGTGGTGGTGATCCTGTCGACCCACATCGTCGAGGACGTGGCGGACCTCTGCCCCGCCATGGCGATCATCGTCGATGGGCGCATCGTGCGCCAGGGCGCGCCCGGCGAGCTGATGAGCTCGCTCAAGGGCCGGATCTGGATGAAGACCATCGACAAGGCCGAGCTGGAGGCCGCCAAGGCGCGCCACCAGGTGATCTCGACCCGCCTCTTCGCCGGCCGCACCGTGATCCACGTGGCCGCGGACGCCGACCCGGGCGACGGTTTCACTGCGGTCACCGGCGGCCTGGAAGACGTCTACTTCTCCACCCTCGCCGCCGCCCGCAAGGCGGCCTGACGCCATGTTCTTCAAGATCGCGGGCTTCGAGTTCCGCTACCAGACGCGCCAGCCGATCTTCTGGGTGGCGATCATCCTGTTCGTGCTGCTGGCCTTCGGCACGGTCGCCTCCGACAACATCTCGATCGGCAGCACCGCCAACGTCCACAAGAACGGGCCCTTCGTGCTGGCCCAGACCAGCCTGGTGTTCGCGATCATCTACATGTTCGTGACCACCGCCTTCGTGGCCAATGTCGTGGTGCGCGACGACGACACCGGCTTCGGGCCCATGGTCTATTCCACCCGGGTCACCAAGTTCGACTACCTGTTCGGCCGCTTCACCGGCGCCTACCTGGCCGCCGCCCTCTCCTTCGTCGCGGTGCCCCTGGGCATCTTCCTGGGCTCGCTGATGCCCTGGGTGGACAAGGAGACGCTGGGTCCGTTCATGCCCAGCGCCTACCTCTTCGCCTACGTCTACCTGGCGCTGCCGGTGCTGCTCTTGAGCTCGGCGATCTTCTTCGCCCTCGCCACCGTCACGCGCTCGATGATGTGGGCCTATGTCGGCGTCGTGGGCTTCATCATCCTGCGCGCGGTCTTCAGCCTCTTGCTCACCCGCCAGGGGCTGGAGACCATCGCGGCGCTGTGGGAGCCGAACGGCATCTCCGCCTTCGGCCTGGCCACCCGCTACTGGACCGCCAGCGAGCGCAACACCCTCATCCCGGCGATCTCCGGCTACATCCTGTGGAACAAGCTCCTGTGGCTGGCCATCAGCTTCGGCTTCCTGGGCCTGGCCTACCGGCTCTTCCGGTTCGAGACCGGCAAGGTCTCCAAGGGCCAGCGCAAGGCCGCCCTGCTCACCGCCGTGGAGGAGGCGCCCCTGCCGCCGGCCCCCGCCGGCCCCCTGCCCAAGCCGGTGTTCAACGCCGCCACCGGCCGCGCCCAGCTCTGGGCCCGCACCCGGCTGGACATGGGCCAGGTGTTCAAAAGCCCGGCCTACTTCGTGCTGGTGGCGCTCTCGGCGCTCCTGTCGGTGGTCAACCTGTGGCTGGTCACCGACATCAGCCTCTACGGCGGGCGCACCTATCCGGTGACGCGGGTGATGATCACCGCGCTCAGCAACGTGTTCAGCGCCATGACCGTGATCATCGCCATCTACTACGCCGGCGAACTGGTCTGGCGCGAGCGCGAGCGGAAGACCGGCGAGATCATCGACGCCACCGCCGCGCCCGACTGGGCGTTCCTCGCGCCCAAGACGCTGGCCATCTCGCTGGTGCTGATCTCGACCTTCGCGGTCTCGATCGTGGTCGCCATGATCATCCAGGCGATCAAGGGCTACTTCCAGTTCGACCTGGGCGAATACCTGCTCTGGTGGCTGGTCCCCCAGGCCATCGACGTGATCCTGGTGGCGGTGCTGGCGATCTTCATCCAGGCGCTCAGCCCCCACAAGTTCGTCGGCTGGGGCGTGACGGTGCTGTGGCTGATCTCGACCCTGGTGCTCAGCAACCTCGGATTCGAGCACAGCCTCTACCAGTACGGCTCGGGCCCCAGCGTGCCGCTCTCCGACATGAACGGCCAGGGCCAGTACTGGAAGGGCGCCTATTGGCTGCGGCTCTATTGGGCGGCCTTCGCGACGATCCTGCTGGTCGTGGCCTACGGCCTGTGGCCGCGCGGGACCGAGACCCGCTTTAGGCCGCGCCTGCGCCGGCTGCCCGGGCGCCTGAAGGGCGGCGCGGGCGTCATCCTGGCCCTGGCGGTGATCGTCTTCGCGGGCTCCGGCGGGTTCATCTACGTCAACACCAACGTCTGGAACCCCTACCGCACCCACCTGGACGACGAGCGCTACCAGGCCGACTACGAAAAGGCGCTCTGGAAATTCCACGACACGCCGCAGCCGAAGATCACGGCGGTGAAGCTCGACGTGGCGCTCTACCCCCACGCGCCCAAGGTGGTCACCACGGGATCCTATGTGATCCAGAACCGCACGGCCGGGCCGCTCGGCGAGGTCCACGTCCGCTTCGGCGACCGCGACCTGAAGGTCCCGGCCCTCGCCGTCCAGGGCGCGCATCTCAAGACCGCCTACCCGCGGTTCAACTATCGCATCTTCGCCTTCGACACCCCGATGCAGCCGGGCGAGACCCGCACGATCAGCTTCCGCACCGAGCGCGAACAGCGCGGCTTCCGGAACGGCGCGCCGCTCACCGCGGTCATGGACAACGGGACCTTCGTGCGCAATGCCGACGTGGCGCCGGCGCTGGGCATGGATCGCAACGGCCTTCTGACCGACCGCGCCAAGCGCCGCAAATACGGCCTGTCCCCCGACCAGCGGCCGCCGGTGCTCGGCGATCCCGCCGCGGCGCAGGTCAGCCTGATCGGGCACGACTCCGATTGGGTCACCTCCGACATCACGCTCTCGACGGTGGCCGACCAGACCCCGATCGCGCCGGGCTACCAGGTCTCGTCCACGGTCGCCAACGGCCGGCGGACCACCCGCTTCGTCACCGACGCGCCGATCCTCAACTACTTCTCGATGCAGTCGGCCCGCTATGCGGTGAAGACCGTGACCTACAAGGGCGTGGCGATCAGCGTCTACTACCACCCCAGCCACGGCTGGAACGTCGACCGGATGATCCGCACCGCCGAGGCCGGCCTCGACTACTACGACGCCAACTTCAGCCCCTACCAGTTCCGCCAGCTGCGCTTCCTGGAATTCCCGGCGCCTCAGGGGGCCTTCGCCGAGTCCTTCGCCAACACCGTGCCCTGGTCCGAGGGCCTGGTGTTCATCTCCGACACCGCCAGCGACCCCTCGCGGATCGACATGGTCACCTATGTCGGCGCCCACGAGCTGGGCCACCAGTGGTGGGGCCACCAGGTGGTCGGCGCCGACGAGCAGGGCGCCACCATGCTGGTCGAGACCTTCGCACAGTACTCGGCCCTGATGGTCATGAAGCACATGTACGGGCCGGACATGATCCGGAAGTTCCTGAAGTACGAGCTCGACAGCTACCTCAAGGCCCGCGGCGGCGAGGCGCTGGAGGAGCTGCCGCTCGCGAAGGTCGAGAACCAGCCCTACATCCACTACCGCAAGGGCTCGCTGGTCATGTACCGGCTGCAGGACGAGATCGGCGAGGAGGCCGTCAACCGGGCCCTGCGCCGGTACATCCACGACCACGCCTTCAAGCCCGCACCCTACCCGACGACCGCCGAGATGGTCGCCGACTTCCGCGCCGAGGCGCCGGCCGACAAGCAGCAGCTGATCACCGACCTCTTCGAGAAGATCACCCTCTACGACTTCAAGGCCAAGACAGCGGTCGCGAAGAAACGCCCCGACGGCCGCTGGGACGTGACGCTGACCGTCGACGCCAAGAAGCTCTACGCCAACGGCCAGGGCAAGGAGGCCGAGGCGCCCCTGGCGGGCGAGACGGTCGAGGTCGGCGTCTTCACCGCCGAGCCGGGCAAGAAGGACTTCTCCGCCAAGGACGTGCTTTCCATGCAGCGCCTGCCGATCCGCTCGGGAACCCAGACCTACACCGTCACGGTCGCGAAGAAGCCGCTCTACGCCGGGGTCGACCCCTACAACAAGCGCATCGACCGCAACTCCGAGGACAACGACATCAAGGTGACCGGCGCCTAGAAGCGCGGCCTTGCCAAATGCGAACGCATGGGGAACATTGCCGCCTCATGGACATCCCGTTCGCCGTCGAGGACGCCGCCGCCCAGCCGGACCTGTGGTCGGTCCCCAGGCGCGCGCCCAAGGACCGGCCGCACTATGTCGGCCACCGCGACCGCCTGCGCGACCGCGCCCAGGCCGGCGGGCTGGCCGCCCTTCCCGACTACGAGCTGCTGGAGCTCTGCCTCTTCCGTGCGATCCCCCGCGGCGACGTCAAGCCGCTGGCCAAGCAGCTGCTCGCCCGTTTCGGCTCGCTGGGCGGGGTGCTCGGCGCCACGGCGGAGGAGCTGAAGACCGTCAAGGGCGTGGGCGACGCGCTCGCCCTCGACCTCAAGCTGATGCACGAAACCAGCCTGCGCGCGGCCCGCGAAACCGTCGCGCGGCGACCGGTGATCTCCTCCTGGTCGGCCCTGCTGGCCTATGTGAAGGCCGCGCTCGCGCACGAGGCGCGCGAGCAGTTCCGCGTCCTCTTCCTCGACAAGAAGAACCAGCTGATCGCCGACGAGGTGATGAACCGCGGCACTGTCGACCACGCGCCGGTCTATCCCCGCGAGGTGATGCGCCGCGCGCTGGAGCTGTCGGCCAGTGCGGTGATCCTGGTCCACAACCACCCGTCCGGCGACCCGACGCCGTCCGCCGCCGACATCGACATGACCCGTCAGGTGGTCGAGGCCGGACGCCCCTTGCGCATCGCCGTCCACGACCACCTGATCGCCGCCCGCGACGGCGTCGCCAGCCTCAAGGCGCTGGGATTGATGTGAGGCGGCGCGGCCGGCTTGCAGGGCCGTCGGCCTTGGGCGCGGCGCAAAAAATCTGCAGGCCGGAGGCCTTGACGCCCTTTTCGGCCTTCCTAGATTTTCCGCCGTCGAGCGCCGCAAGGGCTCGGCAGTCAGGGGGCGCCCGCGCTTCCGGGCGCCTCTCAAGTCCAACTTGCTCGTTCTGAGGAGATGGAAATGAGGACGGCATATGATTTTTCGCCCCTCTACCGGTCGATGATCGGCGTAGACCGCATGGCGGACCTCATCGACAGCGCGATGAGGAGCGAGGGCGACCGCAGCTACCCGCCCTATGACGTCGAAAAAACCAGCGACGACGACTACCGCATCACCCTGGCGGCGGCTGGCCTCGCGGCCGACGAACTCGAAATCACGGCGCAGCCGAACCTGCTGATCGTCACCGGTCACAAGGCCGAGGCGGACGATGGCGCGCGCACCTACCTGCATCGCGGCATCGCGGCCGGCAATTTCGAGCGCCGGTTCGAACTGGCCGACTATGTGGTGGTGAAGTCCGCCAGCTACGACAACGGCGTGCTGACGATCGATCTGGCCCGCGAGGTGCCCGAGGCGCTGAAGCCCCGGCGCATCGAGATCGGAGCCCCCGACGCGGCGGCCGACCTGCGCCGCATCAACAAGGATCGGACACAGCCGCGCGTCGCGTGAAACCTTGACCGATAGATCAGGCCGGAGCCCGCGGCCTCCGCCCGGCGCTCCGGCGCACGTGAAGAAAGGAGAACGATCATGAACGTGCGCGATCTCGTTCCCTGGCCTCGGACCAACGACCGGGACCGCAACCTGCCGGCCGCCCGCGACGTCGCCGCCAGCCCGCTGTTCACCCTCCACCGCGAGATGAACCGGCTGTTCGACGATGTCTTCCGCGGTTTCGATACGCCGGCGCTTTGGGGCGGCCAAGGCGCCTGGCCCCAGCTCGAGGTGCAGGACGGCGAAAGCGAGTACCGGGTGACCGCCGAACTGCCCGGCCTGGAGGAAAAGGACGTCGAGGTGCTGTTCGAGGACGGGGTGCTGATCCTGCGCGGCGAAAAGCGCGCGGAGACCGAAGACCGCGGCCGCGCCTTCAGCGAGCGGGTCTACGGCCGCTTCGAGCGCCGCCTGGCGCTCGGCGACGTCGATGAGGAGCGGATTCAGGCCAGGTTCCGCAACGGAGTCCTGACCGTGACCGCGCCCAAGTCCGAACAGAGCCAGTCGCGCGTGAAGCGCATCGCGATCAATGCGGGCGCGACCAGCCATTGACCCTTGGCCGCTGTCCGCCATCCGAGGCCGGCGCCTCCTCGCCGGCCTCGGACGACTGCCACAACCCATTGTCGGAGACTGTTATGCGATCCCTTCGAAAGATCATCCTCGCGGGCGCTGCGGCGATCGCCCTAGCGGGCGTCGCCGGACTGGCCGCCGCGGAGATCAAGAACGTTCACATGCTGGACGTCCGCCTGGCCGACGGATCCCTGGCGCACATCCGGTATGTCGGCGACACCCCGCCGACCGTGAGCTTTACCTCGGCGCCCACGGCTTTCTCGATCCCTTCACCGGCGTCCGATACGTTCGGGCCGGAGTCGGCCTTCGCGGCGCTGGAGCGGATTTCCGAGGCCATGGACCGCCAGGCCGATATGATGTTGCGGGAGGCGGCCGCGCCGTCTGCGCCGCCGTTCATCGGGCCCGGCATGACGCAGGTCGACCTCGGAAAGCTCCCCCCGGGCGCGGACGGTTTCTGGATGGTGTCGACCATATCAGGAGACGGCGTCTGCACCCGTAGTATCCAGCACCGCTCGCTCGGGGATGGCAAGCCGCCACAGGTCCTGACCCGCACGTCCGGCGCCTGCGCAGCGGACCCACAAGGGCCCGCGCTTCCGCTGACGGCTGGCCCGGCGGCCGAGGCGCCTCAGCCTCAACATGCGGGCCGACAGCCGACCTGACGATGTGCCGACGGCTGAAATCGCCGGCGGCCTTTTCCTGGGCCGATTGAGAAAGGAGAACACAGGAGAACGATGATGCGACTTGCAACGTCGGAACAGATCTTTGACCTGCAGAGAGTCTACCCGCCCTGCAGCCTCAGAACCGCGATCGAGCGTGGCCTCCGTCCAGCTGTGGGCTTCCAGAACCCCGATGATGTGGTGAAGGACCCGCATCTTACCGGTCACGACAAGCGGGCGATCCTTTCCTCCTGGGCGTCGGACGCCTCTGCGGTTCAGGACGAGCCGCGCCTGCGATGGCTGTTGGGCACGGCCGAGCCGGTCCCGTTGGACGAGGTGCGCGCCGCCCTGGAACGGCTCGACGCGATGGAAGCCGTTCATGACGACCGTGCTCACTAGCGCGTTCAAGGTGGCGCTCGTGGTCGGGCTGGCCGGTCTCGGCCTCCTGGCGTTGGCGGTTGCGACCCGGGCGGCCTGACGGCAGATCGCCGGCGTGCGATAGGCTGCCGCCTGCGGACGCCTCGGCCTTGAGGCCGTCCAAGTCGACTTGGACGATCCCGGACCCCGAGGAGGACCCATGGGTAAGGCCATGTTCCGCGTCGCCCTGGCGGCGCTGGCCGCGGCCTGCGGCCTGACCCTGGCCCGCGCGGCGGCCGATCCGCCGCCGGCGACCGGACCCGTCGATCCGGGGCTCGCCCTCATCCAGGGTCGCTGCACCGGCTGCCACGACACCGGCTTCATCCTGCAAAGCCGGCGCACGCCCGACGCCTGGCGCGACATCGTGGCCGAGATGATCGGCCGCGGCGCGGAGCTTTCGGAAAGCGAGGCGGCCCAGGTCCAGGCCTACCTCGAAAAGACCCGGTCGGCCCCGGCGCCGACGCCTTAGGCCCGCGCCGGGTCCGGATCAGATCACGTGGTTGATGTGCTTGCCGACCGCCGGGTCCGAGACGCTGGCCGGCTGGGCCCGGGGCTCGGGAGCCTTCTGCGGCGGCTTGAGGCTGCCGCCCAGCACCACCGCCGGGCCGTGGCTGGGTGGCGGAGCCGGCGGCGGCGCGGGCGGATGGGGCGCGGCCTTCGGCGCTTCGGCGTGACGTGGGGCGCTGGCCGCCGGTGGCGCCTGGGTCGCGGCATGGACGTGCAGGGCTGACATGCGGGGGGCTCTTTCGCTCGGCTTGGGCCCTCCATAGCCCGGTTACGCTTAAGCTCCCGTTCGGGAACAGGATGAAGCTCGGTTCACCAAGCGTGGCGGCGCCGGTCGGCGGCGCCGATCAAGGTGACTTTCGGCACCTCACGGGCGGCCGTTCGAGTGCTAGAGCTCTTCCCATGAAGGCGACGCGCCACCATTCTCGACCGCTGGCCGCTGCGATCACGATCTGGCTCGCCGTCGGCGTGACCCGGCTGCTCAGCGCCGCCCGCAAGACCCTGGGGCCTGGTCACCGGGATCGCCGCCAAGGTCAGGCGCCTCGGCAAGGACGAGCCGCTGCGCGCCCAGCCCAACCTGTACGCTTCGTAATCTCCCACGCCTTGCGGGGGCGACCCGCCGCACCCTAGGGTCGCCGCGCCGCCTCCTCCTCCATCCAGGACCGACCGCCCATGAGCCTCGACCGCCGTCACCTGCTGCTGGCCGCCTCCGCCGCCGGCCTCGCCGCCGCCGCTCCGAAGAGCAAGGGCGCGGGCCATCCCGCCCAGCCGGGCGACGCCGCCCTCAACCGCTACTTCGATACGGTCTGCGAGCACCTGCTGGCCACCTCGCCCGAAGGCGCCACGGGCCTTGGCCTCGACACCGGCAAGCGCGCGGCCCTGAAGTCGCAGCTCAGCGACGCCTCCATGGGCCACATCGCTCAGGACCGCGCCTTCTGCCGCACAGGGCTCGCCCGGCTCGCCAGCTTCCCCGACGCCGGCCTCTCGCCCGCCGCGCGGCTCAACAAGGCCGTCGTCAAATACGCCTTCGAGCTCGGCCGCGACGCGGCCCCCTTCGACTATGGCGAGAACACCCTGGGCTCGGCCATGAGCGAGAGCGCCGGGCCCTATGTGGTCAGCCAGCAGTCGGGCGCCTATTCCGGCATCCCGGAGTTCCTCGACAGCCAGCACCAGATCCACACCAAGGCCGACGCCGAGGCCTACCTCGCCCGCGTCAGCGCCATGGCCCGGGTGATCGGCCAGGAGACCGAACGCACCCGGAAGGACGCGGGTCTCGGCGTGATCGCCCCGGACTTCATCCTGGCCAACGCCATCGGCCAGCAGCAGGGGCTGCTGGCCATCCCGGCCGCCAAGGCGCGCCTGGCCACCGCCCTCGGCCGCAAGGTCAAGGAGGCGGGCCTTGCCGGCGACTACCAGGACCGCGCCGCCGCGATCGTCGAAAAGGAGGTCTATCCGGCGCTCGCCGCCCAACTCGCGACCCTGAAGGGCCTGCAGGCCAAGGCCGGCCACGAGGCGGGCGTCTGGCGCCTGCCCAATGGCGAGGCCTATTACCGCTGGCTGCTGCGCGAGGGGACGACCACAAACCTGACCCCTGAACAGGTCCACGCCATGGGCCAGGAGCAGAACAAGGCCATCGAGGCGCGGATGGATGGCCTGCTCAAGGCCCAGGGCCTCACCCAGGGCTCGGTCGGCGCGCGGATGACGGCGCTCGGCAAGGACCCCAGGTACCTCTTCCCCAACACCGACGCCGGGCGCGAACAGCTGATCGCCTATCTGAACGGCCTGATCGCCGGCGTCAGGCCCAAGCTCTCCAAGGCCTTCAACCTGAGGCTCAAGGCCCCCGTGGTGGTCAAGCGGGTGCCGATCGACATCCAGGACGGCGCGGGCCAGGGCTACATGAACACCGGCTCGCTCGACGGCTCGCGGCCCTCGACCTACTACATCAACCTGAAGTCGACGGAGAACTGGCCCAAGTTCTCCCTGCCCAGCCTGACCTATCACGAGACCATCCCGGGCCACACCTGGCAGGGCGCCTACCTGACCGAGACCGGCAAGCTGCCGCTGGTCCGCATCCTGCTCTCCGGCTTCAACGCCTACGTCGAAGGCTACGCCCTCTACGCCGAGCAGCTGGGCGACGAAATCGGCATGTACGACGACGACTGGGCCGGGCGCCTGGGCTACCTGCAGGCCCAGAAGTTCCGCGCCGTGCGCCTGGTGGTCGACACCGGCCTGCACGCCAAGCGCTGGACCCGCGAACAGGCGGTGCAGTGGGCGGTGGACAACGCCGGGCGGACCCGCGAGGCCATGACCAGCGAGATCGACCGCTACTGCGGAACGCCCGGCCAGGCCTGCGGCTACAAGGTCGGCCACACCGAGATCAACCGGCTGCGCGACCGCGCCAAGGCGGGGCTGGGCGCCAAATACGACCTGCGCACCTTCGACGACCTGCTGGTCAAGACCGGCGCCGTGCCGATCACCGTCCTGAGCGACGTGGTCGACGGCTATGTGAAGTCCGGCGGCGTGGTGAACCTCTGACCGTGGCGGGCCCCCTGGTCATCCGGCCCGTCGAACAGGGCGACCTGGAGGCCTGGACCCCGCTCTGGGACGGCTACAACGCCTTCTATGGCCGCTCTGGCGAGACCGCCCTGGATCCGCAGGTCACCCGCGTGACCTGGGGGCGGTTCTTCGATGACGGCGAGCCGGTCCACGCCCTGGTCGCCGAGCGTGACGGCGGCCTCATCGGTCTCGTCCACTACCTGTTCCACCGCTCGACGACGATGGTGGGCCCGATCTGCTACCTGCAGGACCTGTTCACCGCCGCCGAGGCCCGTGGCGGCGGGGTCGGACGCGCGCTGATCGAGGCCGTCTATGCGCGCGCCCAGGCCGCGGGCGCGACGCGGGTCTACTGGCAGACGCAAGAGACCAACCGCACCGCCATGCGGCTCTACGACCAGGTCGCCGACAAGTCGGGGTTCCTGGTCTACCGCAAGGAACTCTAGGGCCTCAGGCGGCCTGGGCGATGTCGGGCCGCGGACGGCCGGCGAAGACCGCCTCCAGGATATCCTCGCGCATCAGCCGGTAGCGCTCGGGCCCGGGCTCGTAGCCGTCGTTCAGCGGCACGACCGCGTCGGCGGTGACCAGGCTGAAGCGGCACGACATCGCCCCTATGCCGCGTGCGCGCGGGGCCGGTTCGATCCGCACGTCGACGATCTCGTCGAACGCGAAATCGGTGTGACGCGGCCCGCGCAGGTCGAACCTGTCCACCGAGCAGGTCCGCGCGGTCTTGTCGAACGTCACCGTGGTGGTGCGCAGCAGGCTCAGGCCGATCGCCCCGAACCCGGCGGCAGACCAGAAGGCCACGGCCTGCGCGTGGCTGATCAACATGTTCACCATGAGCAGCAGCATCGCGCCCACGGCCAGCAGTCCGCCCAGCGGCGGCCTTTGGCGCAGCACCAGCAGCTGGGGATTGTTTTCAACGATGCGCATCTTCGGCGCCTCGCGTGGACCGCACCTCGACCTCCGGGGGCAAGGGCTGCAAGCTCGCCCGGCCGAAGGTGACCTTGAACCCGTCCTGACCCTGCGGTGAGGCGCCGCCGGGCAATCCAAAGTCGACCATGGCCCGCCCCGGATCGGTGGGGGGCGGCCTGGGGCGATCGGGGAACAGCACCGACAGCAGGGTTGCGCGCATCTCGTCATAGCGCTCGAGCCCCGACTGGAAGCTTCCCGTCAGCGGCATGACGTCGGAGGTCGTGACGAGGCTCAGGCGGCAGGTGATCACGTCGCTGTACTTCCCGCCCAGCATGGTCTCGACCCGGACATCGCTGATGTCGCCGAACGGCAGCAGCGCGCGCCGGACCCGGAAGGGGTCGCGCCGGCGCACGGCGACCGTGCGGGCCCGCCGGTCCACGATGACGTCGGTGGCGCGCAGGAAGGCCAGGCCGCAGGCCGCGAACAGCGCCGCGCCGACCAGCCCGCGAGGGTCGCCCAGCCGGATGGCGAAGCCCGTCATCACGACGGCGACGGCGAATCCGGTCACGCAGATCCACAGCGAGCTGTCGTGCAGGCGCACGCGCTCGGGGCTGTTCTCGACGATGCGCATGGGCGCCTCCCGATCGGACCCTTGCCGGTCCGCGGGGCCCACCGGTAGCAGAACGCGGTTTACGGCCCGTCTACCGGCCGCGCCAAAAATCCGCGTCCTGATGCGGCGCGGCGCTCGATGCGATCGCTTCGCGGGATCATAGTCCAGCGGCTTGCCGCATCTCCCGGACCCGGGTGTGGGCCGTGGCGAGGTCCAGGCCGTCGCGCCGGCGCAGCAGGGCCACCGCGGCGATCCCATGGCCGGCCTTGACCAGGAACTGGACGGGGTCCGGGGCCGTCGGCCGCGCGCGCCCCGAGAAAACGACGTCAGCCAAGGTCTCGCGCATGGCGTTCAACCGGTCCAGGCCGCTCTGGTAGCTGGCGGTCAGCGGCACGGCGCCCTGCGCGGTCAGCAGGGTCAGCCGGCAGTGGACGCCGCCGCTGTCGTCGTCGACGTGCATCGGCTCGACCTGGATGTCGGTGATATCGGCGAAGGTCAGGTCCCGTTGCGTCACCCGCCAGATGTCGCGCCGCCGCACCGCGCAGCTTTGCCGCACCTTGTCGAACACCGCATCGGTGGCCCGCAGGAACAGGGCGCCGAACGCCAGGAACAGCCCTGCGGGGATCAGCCGGCGCGGGTCATGGTCGGCGCCGAGGAACATGGCGGCGATCACCGCGGCGCAGGCGAAACAGAGCCCCGAGATCCAGAGCGTCCGATCGCGCAGCACGAGGCGCGAGGCCGTGTTTTCGACAATCCGCATCGCCGCCACCGGTCCGGACGGCCGTCCTGGGCCGCGGCCGCTGGACTACCACAGGACGGTTTACGCCGCGTCAAACGGGGTTGCCGCGGTCGTTCACCCCGGCATGGCGGCGCGCGGGATGATCGCCCCGGGGTGCTGCACCACCACGCTGGCCAGGCGCCGCGCGGCGTCCACCGCCTCGCGCACCGGCCGGCCCTTCAGCCGCGCGGCCAGATAGCCGGCGTTGAAACTGTCGCCCGCCCCGGTGGTGTCGACCGCCGGGATCGCGCGGGCCGGCGCGAAGCGTTCGACGGCTTGGCCGCACCGCACCTCGATCCGCCGGTCCTCGTAGCGCAGCAGCACCTCGACGCCCCGGGCCGCCCAGCTCTGGGCAAAGGCCTCGGGCGCGCCGCCGCCGAACGCGGCGATGTCCTGCTCGCTCACCGACAGATAGCGGCTCGTGGCGATCGCCGCCTCGATGGCCGCCCGCGCCGCCGCCGCGTCGGGCCACAGCCGCGCGCGGTAGTTGGTGTCGAAGGCCACCGCCACGCCCGCCTTCGCCGCCTCGCCCAGCAGGGGCATGAGCGTCGCTCGTCCGGCCTCGCGCACCACCGCCAGGGTGATCGCCGAGACATAGATCAGCTCCGCGGCCAACAGGGCCGCGCGCAGCTTGCTCAGGTCGACCAGCTCGAAATAGTCCCGCGCCGGCGCCTCGCCGCGCCAATAGTAGAAGCTGCGCTCGCCCTTGGCGTCGCGCTGGATCGCATAGAGGCCGGGCACGCGGCCGTCGGCCTGCACCACCAGGTCCGTCGACATCCCCTCGTCGGCCATCCGCGCCAGGATCCCCAGGCTGAAGGGGTCGCCGTGGCCCAGCGCCGTGCCGTAGGCCGTCTGCGCCCCCAGCCGCTGCAGGTAGACCGCGGTGTTGAAGGTGTCGCCCGCCGCCCCCACCAGGGCGCTCGCCGGTCCCGTCAGGCTCAGCTCCACCATGCACTCGCCGAGCGCGATCACGCCTGCCATCCGGACTCCCCGATCTTAGCCAAGGCGAGCTTTGCAGGCGCCGCGCGCGCCGCGCAACTCGCCGTCCCCCTACAAGGCGAGCGGCAACGGAACCGCGATCCGCCAAACCTCCTTGCAATCATCAGGTCACGGACCATTCTAGGTTCCCCTTCGCGCCCTTTGAGTCCCTCGCCGGAGCCCGTACGCCATCTCCTTCTACCTCGTCATCCTGGACCTCGCCGGCTTCGCCGCGCTCCTGCTGTGGGGCGTGCACATGGTGCAGACCGGCGTCCAGCGGACCTTCGGCCCGAAGCTGCGCAGCTTCCTGGCGGCCGCGCTGTCCAATCGGATCAAGGCGCTGGGCGCCGGGGCCGCGGTCACCGTCGCCCTGCAGAGTTCGACCGCCACCGCCCTGATGCTGACCGCCTTTTCCGCCGGCGGCCTGGTGGAGCTTGCGCCGGCCCTGGCGGTGATGCTGGGCGCCAACATCGGCGCCACCATCGTGGTCCAGCTCTTGTCCTTCGACGTGGTCGCGCTGGCCCCGATCCTGGTGCTGGCCGGCGTCATCCTCTTCCGCCGCGCCTCGGAGGCTGCGCACGACTTCGGCCGCGTGCTGATCGGGCTGGGGCTGGTGCTGACCGCGCTGCACCAGTTCCTCACCCTGCTGGGCCCCATCGTCGCCGACCCCCGGGCGCACCTGCTGATCGCCCACGCCGGCGGCTACCTGCTGCTCGCCGTGCTGGTCGCCGCCCTCTTCACCTGGGGCGCGCACTCCAGCGTGGTGACGGTGCTCCTGGCCATGTCGATGGTCACCAAGCACATGCTGCCGCTCGACGCCGGCATGGCGCTGGTGCTGGGGGCCAACCTCGGCTCGGCCATCAATCCCCTGTTGGAGGGCGCCAGCTGGTCCGATCCGGCGACCCAGCGCGTCCCCTTCGGCAACCTGCTGGCGCGCGCCGCCGGCGTGGTGGCGATGGTCGCGGCCTTCCGCTTCGTCGCGCCCTACGCCGAAGCGCTGGGCCCGACGCCGGCCCGCGCGCTGGCCAATTTCCACACCGTCTTCAACGTCGCGCTCGCCGCGGCCTTCCTGCCCTGGGTCCGCGGCTATGCGAGGCTGATCGTGCGCCTCCTGCCGCAGCGCCAGGAGG
>Ga0105240_10002874_pt1 | contig 27240 bp, 16 predicted proteins | sample KBSC54metaG_FD_80426 | JGI IMG/M metagenome (GOLD analysis project Ga0105240, IMG submission 80426) | Corn rhizosphere microbial communities from Kellogg Biological Station, Michigan, USA - KBS C5-4 metaG | ecosystem: Host-associated > Plants > Roots > Rhizosphere > Soil | place: Michigan, USA... | reverse complement strand
GGCCACCCCGAACTCGGCCCGGTATTCAGCGTCGCGAACATGGTCAAGCCCGGCAATTTCGACCTGACGCGCGTGCAGGAATTGCGCACGCCAGGCATCAGTTTCTTCATGACCCTGCCAGCGCCGATGCTCGCGCTCGACGCGTGGGACGCGATGCTGCCGACCGCGCAACGCATGGCCGAGCTGCTCGACGCATTGGTGCTCGACGAGGAACGCAACGCGCTCGGCCGCCAGCGCATTGCGCATATCCGCGATGAGCTGCGCGCTTACGATCGCAAGCGCGAGCAGCAGATCATCCGGCCCACCCGCTGAGTCCATGACGATGAAGGCGTCCGCCGCAACGGCCGCCCGCGCAGAAACCCTGCGCCGCGAACTGGCCGAACACTCGCATCGCTACCACGTGCTCGACGAGCCGACGATTCCGGACGCCGATTACGACCTGATGCTGCGCGAGCTCGAAGGGATCGAAGCCGAGCATCCCGAACTGATCACCACCGATTCGCCGACGCGCCGCGTCGGTGCGAAACCATCGGGCGGATTCGCCGAGGTCAGGCACGAAGTGCCGATGCTGTCGCTCGCGAACGCGTTCACCGATGCGGAAGTCGCGGAGTTCGTGCGCCGCATCCGCGAGCGACTCGACAATGCCTCCGGCGCGCCGATGCAGTTTTCCGTCGAACCGAAATTCGATGGGCTTGCGATCACGCTGCGTTACGAGCACGGCCTGTTCGTGCGCGGCGCGACGCGCGGAGACGGCGAGAGCGGCGAGGACGTCACCGCGAACCTGCGCACGATCAAGAGCATTCCGCTGCGCCTGCGTGGAAACGACGTTCCCGAAATACTCGAAGTGCGAGGCGAGGTGTACATGCCGCGCGCGGCGTTCGAGAAATACAACGAAGCCGCGCGCGCTTCGGAAGGGCGCATCAAGCCGATGGTGAACCCGCGCAACGGCGCGGCTGGTTCGTTGCGCCAGCTCGACTCAGGCATCACCGCGCAACGCCCGCTCGCGTTCTATGCCTACGCGCTGGGCGTCGTCGATTTCGGCAAGGACAGCAGGGGCGCGCTGCCGCCGACGCACTCACGGATGCTTGCGCAATTACGCGACTGGGGACTGCCGGTGAGCGCGCTTGTCGAAACGGCATCCGGTGCGGACGGTTGCCTCGACTATTACCGGCGCATCGGCGAACAGCGCGATGCATTGCCGTTCGACATCGATGGCGTCGTGTACAAGCTCGACGCGCTCGCCTTGCAGCGCGAACTCGGTTTCGTTGGACGTACGCCACGCTGGGCGATCGCGCACAAGTTCCCCGCGCAGGAACAGACGACCCTCGTCGAGGACATCATAATCAATATCGGCCGCACCGGCGCGGCGACGCCTGCGGCGAAGCTCAAGCCGGTCTTCGTCGGCGGCGTGACGGTGACCAATGCGACCTTGCACAACGCCGACCAGGTCGCGCGGCTCGACGTCCGCATTGGCGATACCGTGATCGTGCGGCGTGCCGGAGACGTGATTCCGGAAGTCGTCAGCGTCGTGATCGAACAGCGTCCTATCGGGATTGACCCATGGCGAATGCCGGAGCATTGCCCGGTTTGCGGATCGCAGATCGAACGCGAGGAAGGCGAAGCGGTCGCGCGTTGCATGGGCGGCCTGAGTTGCGCTGCGCAGCGCGTACAGGCGATTTTCCATTTCGCTTCGCGTCGCGCGATGGATATCGACGGACTTGGCGAACGGTTGATCGAAGGCCTGAGCGATTTCGGTTTCGTAACATCTGTTGCCGATCTGTACGGACTTTCGCTAGACGACCTGCTCGCGATGAAGCGTCGCTCCGACGAGCGCGACGGCACCACGCCGGAGACCGTGAAAGGCGGAAAGATCGCGACCAAGTGGGCCGAGAACCTGATCGCGTCGATCGACCATAGCCGGCGCACGACGCTTGCGCGATTCCTCTACGCGCTCGGCATCACCCATGTGGGCGAGAGCACCGCGAAGGTGCTCGCCGCGTGGTTCGGCGACATCGATCTCGTGCGCAAGATGCCGTGGCCGATCCTCAAGGCGGCGCCGGATATCGGCGGCGAGGTCGCGCGCGCGATCGATCATTTCTTCGCCCAGCCCGGTAACCAGCGCGTGGTCGATGACCTGCTTGCGCGCGGCGTCGTGATCGCCGATACCCATTCGCCGAGTGCGAAGCTGCGTGCTGCGCTGGCCCCGGCGCGCGTACTCACGAACATGGAGATCCCGCGCGTCACCGACAAGCGCAGCGAGCAGTTCGCGGCGACGGCCGAGTCGCTGGGCGCAATCGCGAAGATGCATCCCGAACATTGGGGCGAGGTGGGCATTCCGACGGATACGATCGAGTCCTTGCGGGTTTTCGTTGCCAGTCCGGAAGGTCGTGAATTGTTTGCGCGTTGCGATGATGCAGTGCAATGGCTCCGCGAACGTGCGGCTGACGACGACAGCGACGCTGCGGGCCCGCTCGAAGGCAAGACTATCGTCCTGACCGGAACGCTTGCGTCGATGAGTCGCGATGAGGCAAAGGAAAAACTCGAAGCGCTCGGCGCGAAAGCCGCTGGCAGCGTATCGAAGAAAACCGATTTCGTCGTCGCTGGCGAATCCGCAGGCAGCAAGCTCGACAAGGCGCGCGAGCTTGGCATCGATATCTGGGACGAGGTGCGCTTGCTGGAATTCCTCGCACGACATCCGTCGCCGTGAGCGCCGACTGGCGACCGTCCGCCGATATCCGTGCGCTGCGCCTGCGTGCGGACTTGTACGCATTGATACGGCAATTCTTCGCGACGCGCGGCGTGCTCGAAGTCGAAACGCCAATCCTCTCGCAGGCGGGCAATACCGATCCGAACATCGCGAGTTTCCGCGCGCGGTTCGATGGCCACGTCGATGCCGGTTCGCGCGAACGCTGGTTGCGCACGTCGCCGGAATTTCCGCTGAAACGCTTGCTCGCGGCCGGAATCGGCGATTGCTACGAACTCGGCCGCGTGTTCCGCAACGGCGAAGCAGGCAGTCGGCACAACCCCGAGTTCACCATGCTCGAGTGGTATCGCCTCGGTTGGGATCATCGCCGCCTGATGCGCGAAACCATCGAGATTGCCGGTGCAGCGCTTGCACTGGTAGGCCGTACTGCTTCGGTGCGCGAGACGACTTATCGCACATTGTTCGTCGATGCGCTCGGCATCGATCCGTTCACGGCCAATGAATCGGCGTTGAGCGCAGCACTCGACGGCATCGCGATCGACCCAACCGATCTGCGCCGCGACGATTGGCTCGATCTGTTGCTCACGCACCGTATCCAGCCGACGTTCGCGCGCGACGAACTATTGCTCGTGCACGACTATCCAGCATCGCAATGCGCGCTCGCGAAGATTCGTGCTGATACGAGCCGCATGGACGATCCGCCGGTCGCGGAACGCTTCGAGTTGTACCTCGGTCCGATCGAGCTCGCGAACGGTTATCACGAACTCACCGATGCGAACGAGCAGCGCGCGCGTTTCGAGCGCGACCAGACATTGCGCAGGCAACGGGGCGATCCGCTGCCGCCGCTGGACGAGCGCCTGCTCGCGGCATTGGAGCACGGCCTGCCCGATTGCGCAGGCGTCGCGATGGGCGTCGATCGCCTGCTGGGTGCGATGCTTGGCGCGGATACGATCGGGGCGACGCTGGCGTTTCCATTCGGTCGCGCCTGACGAGCTGTTGCGCGCGGCCGCGATCCGGCGTGGCCGCATCGCGATCCGGTTCGCGTTTGCAGGAGAGATCGCGATCGCAAAAATCGCGACTGGATCGGCGATCGGGTTTATAGTCCGTCGGGCGAGTCCAAGCCATGTAGACATAGGGAGGAATGGAAATGAATCTTTTCGGACGCTTCATCATCCTGGCGCTGTTCGGGCTGCTCGCCGTGCCGGCGCATGCGCAGTACTACTCGACGCAGGGCGAGGTCTTCACCTGCAGGTCCAGCGGCTACCAGCAGAATTATTGCGAAGCCGATACGCGCAGTGGTGTCACGCTGACACGGCGAATTTCCGATTCGGCCTGCATCCAGGGCCGCACCTGGGGCTACGACCGCCGCGGTGTGTGGGTGACGCAAGGCTGCGCAGCCGAATTCATGCTGGGCGAGCGCGGTGGCCCCGGCTATGGCGGCGGCGAAGTGGTTCGCTGTGCGTCGCGCAACTACGCGCAGAATTACTGCCGGATCGATGTGCGCGGCGGTGTCCGCCTCGTGCGCCAGATTTCCGACAGTGCCTGTATCCGTGGCCGCACCTGGAATTACGATGGCCGCGGCGTATGGGTCAGCAACGGTTGCGAAGCGGATTTCGCGGTGGGTTATGGCCCCGGTGATGGTCCGGGCTATCGCCCAGGTCCCGTTTACCGCCCAGGCCCCGACTATATCGAAGCGCGGATCGTGCGCTGCGAATCGATCAACGGCCGCACGCAGCGCTGCAATCTGGATACGCGCGGTGGCGTGCGACTGTCGAACCAGCTTTCCAGCAGCAATTGCTATGAGGGCAGGAGCTGGGGCTGGGATCGCGATGGAATCTGGGTCTCGAACGGTTGCCGCGCCGACTTTGCAGTGGGCGGTTACGGCCGACGCTGAGCGCGAAAAACAGGATCCAACGACGGAGCGGGCGACCGCTCCGTCGTTGTTTGTGAAAGGTGAAATTTCGCATGCGTTGACGGTCAATGCTGTCGCACGTTTCGTGGACTAATGCGATTATCGCCATCCCGGTGCCCGGATCATTCGATGGACTTTGAACGCTACGACCGCGTGCGCCCGATCCGCTGGCTTGGCGATCGCCTGGAACTGCTCGACCAACGCAAGCTGCCGTTCGATGTCGCGTACGTCGCCTGCAACGACTCCGATGCGGTCGCCTCGGCGATCCACGATCTGGTCGTGCGTGGCGCACCGGCGATCGGCATCGCCGCTGCCTGGGGCGCTGTCCTGGCGGCGCGCGCGCTGGGGAAACACCTCGTGTCGGGCGCGGAGGCGCTGATCGCACTGGAGCCGGCATTGAATCGACTGCAGGCAGCCCGCCCGACGGCAGTGAATCTCGCCTGGGCATTGCGCCGGATGCGCGGTGTCATGCAAAACACTGGAACTGATTGGCTGCAACGACTCGAAGCCGAAGCCCTCGCTATTGCATCCGAAGACCTCGCCGCCAATCGCCGCATGGGCGAAGCGGGCGCGGCGCTGATTGCGGCTGGTTCGGGAGTGCTGACCCATTGCAACACTGGTTCGCTGGCGACCGCAGGTTTCGGCACCGCGCTCGGCGTGATCCGTGCTGGCGTCGCAAGTGGCCGCATTGCGCGCGTGTTCGCCGGCGAAACGCGGCCGTGGCTGCAGGGCGCACGGCTGACCGCGTGGGAACTGCAACAGGACGGCATCGACGCGACCCTGATCGCCGATTCCGCGGCAGCGCATTTGATGGCGACCGGGCAGGTGCAGTGGGTGATCGTCGGCGCCGATCGCATCTGCGCGAACGGCGACACCGCGAACAAGATCGGCACCCACCAGCTCGCGATCGTCGCACGCCACCACGGCGTGAAGTGCATGGTCGTCGCGCCGTCATCGACGGTCGACATGCACGCCGCGACCGGCGCGGAGATCGAAATCGAACTGCGCGATCCGGCTGAATTGCTCGGCGTCGCCGGTGTGCGCCATGTCGCCGAAGGCGTGTCCGCGTGGAATCCGGTGTTCGACGTGACGCCTGCGAATCTGATCGATGCACTCGTCACCGAGCGCGGCGTGATCGAGGCGCCAAACCGCGGAAAAATGGAAGCTGTCTTCGGAGCGATGTCAAGCGTCTAAGTGCCTGTTCCGCACGCGTTTTCCTGGACTGTTTGCGCCCTCTGAAACCTGCATTTCTGCTATCATTTCCGCTTCTTGAACGCACCTGCTGGCGACCTGTTCGCCGGGGCGTTTTTGCACGAAGGAAATGGAAGCGCGCATGACAGATCACGCCAAGGAAATCATCCCCGTCAATCTCGAAGACGAGATGCGCAAGAGCTACCTCGACTACGCGATGAGCGTGATCGTGGGACGCGCACTGCCGGATGTCCGCGATGGCTTGAAACCAGTCCACCGCCGCGTGTTGTACGCGATGAGCGAACTCGGCGCGCACAGCAACAAGCCGTACTACAAGTCCGCGCGCATCGTCGGCGACGTGATCGGTAAATTCCATCCGCACGGCGACCAATCCGTTTACGACACGCTCGTGCGCATGGCGCAGCCGTTCTCGCTGCGTTACCTGTTGGTGGACGGGCAGGGCAACTTCGGTTCGGTCGATGGCGATTCCGCCGCCGCGATGCGTTACACCGAAGCGCGCATGGCCAAGCTCACGCATGAGCTCATGGCCGACATCGACAAGGACACCGTCGATTTCCAGCCGAACTACGACGAGAAGGAATTGGAGCCGACGGTGATGCCGTCGCGTTTTCCGAATCTTTTGGTCAACGGCTCCGCCGGTATCGCGGTCGGCATGGCGACCAACATTCCGCCGCACAACCTGTCGGAAATCATCGACGCGGTGGTCGCGCTAATCGACGATCCGGAAATCGGCATCGACGGTTTGATGCGGCACGTGCCCGGCCCGGATTTCCCGACCGCCGGCATCATCAACGGCGCCGCCGGCATCCATGCGGCGTACCACACCGGTCGCGGCCGCGTGCTGATGCGCGCGCGCACCGAGATCGAAGTCGACGAATCGAACGGCCGCGAGTCGATCATCGTCAACGAGCTGCCGTACCAGGTGAACAAGGCGCGATTGATTGAGAAGATCGCCGAACTGGTGAAGGAAAAGAAACTCGAAGGCATCTCCGAATTGCGCGACGAGTCCGACAAGGACGGCATGCGCATCTTCATCGAGATCAAGCGCGGCGAATCGGCCGAGGTCGTGCTCAACAACCTCTACCAGCAGACCCAGATGCAGTCGGTATTCGGCATCAACATGGTCGCGCTGGTCGATGGCCGCCCGCGCGTGTTGAATTTGAAAGACATGCTCGAAGCGTTCGTGCGACATCGTCGCGAAGTGGTCACGCGCCGCACGATTTTCGAACTGCGCAAGGCGCGCGCCCGCGCGCACATCCTCGAAGGCCTCACGGTCGCGCTCGCGAACATCGACGAGATGATCGAATTGATCAAGACCTCGGAGAATCCGCAAGTCGCGCGCGAACGCTTGCAGGCGCGGCGTTGGGAACCTGGACTCGTTGGTGCATTGCTTGCGAGCGCGGTCGCCGATGCATCGCGACCGGAGGAACTCGATCGCGCATTCGGCCTGCATGCCGATGGTTATCAATTGTCCGAGACGCAGGCGAAAGAAATCCTCGAGATGCGCCTGAACCGCCTCACCGGGCTGGAACAGGACAAGCTCACCGATGAATATCGGACGCTGCTCGACACCATTCGCGGCCTGATCGAGATTCTCGAAAACCCCGACCGCTTGCTTGCCGTCATTCGCACCGAACTCGCGAACATCAAGGAAGAATTCGGCGACGCACGCCGTACCGAGATCCGCGCGAGCCAGGAAGACCTCGACATCCTCGACCTGATCGCGCCCGAAGACGTGGTCGTCACGCTCTCGCATGCGGGCTATGCGAAGCGCCAGCCGGTCAGCGCGTATCGTGCGCAGAGACGCGGCGGGCGCGGACGTTCGGCGACGGCGGTGAAAGACGAGGATTTCGTCGATCGACTGTGGATCGCGAACACGCACGACACGCTGCTCACGTTCACCAGCGCGGGCCGCGTGTTCTGGCTCAAGGTCTATCAATTGCCGGATGCGAGCCCTGGCTCGCGCGGTCGGCCGATCGTGAACTGGTTGCCGCTCGAAGCGGGCGAACAGGTGCAGGCGGTGTTGCCGGTGCGCGAATTCACCGAGGACCGATTCGTGTTTTTCGCGACGCGTTCCGGCACGGTCAAGAAAACCCCGTTGTCGGATTATTCGCGGCCGCGCACGACAGGCATCCGCGCGATCGATCTCGACGAAGGCGATGGCCTCGTCGACGTGCAACTCACCGACGGCACCCGCGACGTGATGTTGTTCGCGTCGAACGGCAAGGCCGTGCGTTTCGCCGAGGATGCGGTGCGTTCGATGGGCCGCACTGCGCATGGCGTGCGCGGCATCCGCCTTGCCGCCGACGCGCAGGTGCAGAGCCTGATCGTTGTCGATGGCGAGGGCGACATCCTCACCGCGAGCGAAAACGGTTTCGGCAAGCGCACCCAGGTCGAAGCGTATCCGCGCAAGGGCCGTGGCACGCAGGGCGTGATCGCGTTGGCCGCGAGCGCGCGCAATGGCGCCTTGGTCGGCGCGATCCAGCTATCCGACCAGCACGAGATCCTGCTGATCTCCGACAAGGGAACTTTGGTGCGTACGCGCGCGTCAGAGGTTTCGCAAGTCGGTCGCAACACCCAGGGCGTGACCTTGATGCGTGTTGGCGATGGCGAGAAGCTGATCGCGTTGCAACGCGTGGATGCACTGGCCGTCGTGGACGAGTTGGTAGCCGACGAATCCGGAGACCAGCCGCATTCCGATGCAACCGATGCCGCGCCACCGCTGGCCTGACGCCTGCACGCGGAGTTGACGGCGGTTCCTGCATAATCGCCCGACGGCATGGTCGGTAAACGTGTGCGGATAAGCGTGTTCGGTTGAACCGAACGAGGAACGAGGATCGCGAATGATGCAGATGCGTGCGTGGCAGTGCTCGGCGCTGCCGGTGTTGACGATGCTGATGATGGCGATGCCCCGCATCGCGTTGGCGACTCCTCCTGCCGCGACGTTGGCACCCATGCCCGCGTCGGCGCATGCCGCCGGCGCATCGCCCGCAGCCGTGCCGGAAACCGCCGGCAGCCGCATCGCCGCCGCGCGCGACGCGGTGATGCCCTACGTGGTCAGCATCCTCACCGTCAGCCAGAGTTTTTCGCAGGGCGAACCAACGCTCAGCGTCTCCAGCGGCAGTGGCACGGTGATCACGCCGCAAGGCCACATCGTCACCAATGCGCACGTCGTCGAAAAGGGCAAGGCGTTCCGCGTCGTGTTCGCCGATGGCCACGAATTGCCGGCGAAACTGATCGGCGAGGACACGCTCTCCGATCTCGCCGTGCTGCAAGCGCTGCCGTCGAAACCGGAAGTCTTCAAGCACGCCGAGTTTGCGACGACGAATGACCTGCAAGCCGGCGACACCGTGCTCGCGATGGGCGCGCCGTGGGGCCTGTCGAATTCGATGAGCGCCGGCGTGGTCAACAATCCGCGGCGCCTGCTGGTGTCGCTGTTCGACGATGAAGCCGATTACGAGGACACGCTCGGTCCCGATCTTCCGACCGGCCGCTATTACGCGTGGATCCAGCACGACGCCGCGATCGCGCCAGGCAATTCCGGCGGCCCGCTGGTGGATGCCAATGGACGGATCGTCGGAGTGAACGCACGCGGCATGGTGTTCGGCGGCGATCTCGCGTTTGCGATTCCCGGCCCGGATGCCGCGCGCGTCGTGACTGCGTTGATCGAGCACCATTACGTGCAGCGCGCGTACCTCGGTTTCCGCCTGCGTTCGTTGAAGGGCACGAATTTCTCGAACGGCGTCCTGCTCAATGCGGTCGATCGCGATTCGCCCGCCGAACATGCGGGCCTGCGCGTCGGCGACCTGTTGCTCACGCTCGATGGCAAGGCGGTCGATGCGCCACAACCGATCGACGTTCCCGAACTGCAACGCAACATCGCGGAGTTGCCGATCGGCCGCGCGATGACGCTCGGGATAGAACGCGACGGCAAGCGTTCGGAGGTCAAGCTCACGACCGCGCCGTATCCGCGCGACAGCGGCGCAGAGAATGGCTACGCGCCGTTCGGCGTGTCGCTGCGGGAACTCACGCCGGCGATGGCGCGCAGGCGCGGACTGGATTTCAACGATGGCTTGATTGTGACGAGCCTGCGTCCGGGTGGCCCGTCGGCAACCGCGCGCCCGGCGTTGCAGAACGGCGATGTGTTGCGATCCATCGGCGGCAAATCGGTGCGCACGCTCGCCGACCTGAAACCGTGGAGCGACAAGCCCGCGAAAATCCAGCCGCTGCTGATCGGATTCCAGAGATCCGGCGAAGACCTGCTCACCACGCTGAAGCCGACTTATGGCGATCGTTCGCGCACGCCGTTGCCGGAATTGCCGAACGCGTGGGCTGGCGTGGAAGTGCAGCCAGTCACCACCTCGCTCGCGGCGGCGTTCGGCGAAGGCGCGACCGGTTACCGGATCACCCGCGTGTATCCGGGCAGCCCGCTTGGTGCGGCGGGCGCGCAGGTCGGGGATGTCGTCACCTCGATCGCCGACAAACCGCTCAAGCCGACCAGCGACGACAACACCGACGGATTCGACCAGGCCGTGCGCGAACTCGAAGTCGGCCAGCCGACGAAATTCGGCGTCTTGCGCGGCAGCCATGCGAGTGTAATGACCGCGAAACTCACCGCATCGCCGGTGGAAGTTTCGGGCTTGAAGGTGCTGCAGGTATCGAAGCTGCGCATCCAGGCGCGCGAGCTGAGCTTCTACGACCGTGTCGCGCGGCATTTGGCGTCCGACCAGAACGGCGTATTCATCTCGACTGTCGAAAGCGGCGGCCCGGGCGGGCTTGCGCATATCAAGGGCGGCGACATCGTGCTCTCGCTCGACGGCCACCCGACCGCCGACCTCGACGCGTTCAGTGCCGCGCTCGATCTTGCGTTGCGCTCGCACACGCCCGCGATTCCGATCCGCGTCGTGCGCGGCGCCGAAGTCCGCCTCCTGTTCCTCGACCGCAGCTGGCTGGACAAAACGCCATGAAGGTTCTGCCGATGAAACTTCCCACGATCCGCATGCCATTGCGCTCGCTCGTTGCGACTGCCGTGATGGCGGCACTGCTTCCGATGGCATCGCATGCGACGCCACCGCCTGCAGCGGCCGCTGCGAGCGACGACACCAGTCGCGAATTCAAGACCGTGATGCAAAAGCGCGGTGACACTGCGGTGCCGGTGAAATTCGTGATGTCGGTCTCCGGGATGGGTAGCGAACAGCAGCAGGAAGGGCAGACGCAGGGCACGCTGGTATCGGCCGATGGCCTGATCCTGGTGCCGGGACGCGTGGTCAGCCTCGATCTCGCCGCGTTTTCGCACGGCGATGCCGGCGGGCTTGGCGGCTCGCCTTCGGCGAAGTCTGGCCAATTCCGCGTACGCCTTGCCGGCAGCGACGAATGGCTGCCTGCCGACCTGGTGACGCGCGACACCGAACTCGGCATCGCGTGGCTGCGCATCCGCCATCCGAGCGGGAAATTACCCTACGTGGATTTCAGCGACCCATCGAAAGTCAGCGTCGGCACCCAGTTGTTCACAGTGATGCGCACGTCGGACCAGTTCGGCAACGTGCCGATCGTGCGCGCGGGATATGTCCTTGGCGAAACCACGGTGCCGCGCCCGACCTTCCTCGTCGACGGATCGCCCGGCTTCGCGTTCGATGGCGATGGCAAGCCGGCGGGTTACGTGGATGTCGATCTTGCCGGGATGATGCGTTCGCGCGCGTCGTCGGGCGGCATCGGCATGGACATGGGCGATTCCGTATTCAGCATGATTCCGGCCGATCGCGTCGGCCGCGTGACCAAGCAGGCTTCCGTGTTGCCGGTGGTGAAATCGACCGACTCCGATGACGCCGAACCCTTGCCGCCGCCTGTGCCAGCGCGCAAACACGCCGCAACTGCTCCGGCCGTGCCGGAAGCGCCGAATCCGGCGCCGCCAGGCGACGAGACGCCGACGACCGATGCCGCACAACCAGCCGACGCGGCAGCGAAGAAAGTCCTGCCAGCCGATCCGGCGGACGCAAAAAAACACCGCGGCGGTTGACCGGTTTTTTCGCGGATTACGTTCGCCGAAATCGCTGCGTTTTACTGCGTGCGCGCGCTCTATACTTCGTGCATCTCGGGGAGGGATGCAATGCGCGCACGTTCGGGTTGGTCGGTTGATCGAGTCGTTTTCAATCGCGTTCCACATCGTCAAATCGCGTCGCGCGTCCTGATCGCGACGTTGCTGCTGTCGCTCGCGCTGCTTGGCGGTTGCAAGCGAGGCGCGGATTCGGTGCCGGCGGTGCAGGGCGGCGTACCGGCTACGCAAGGCATCGATGCGCGCTCGGTGCCGAAAGGCTTCACGTTGTTGTCCGCGTATCCGGACAGCAAGTCCGGCGAACAACTCGCAATCGCGCTCGAATTCACGCGGCCACTGGTGGGCACGCAGAATTTCGACGGCCTGCTCAGCGTCACCGATGCGAACGGCGCAGTGGTGAAAGGCAGCTGGTCGCTCGACGAAGGCGGCAAGGTCGTGCGCTTCCCGTACGTGCAGCCTGCGCTGAAGTACACGGTGAAGATCGACGGCAAGCTCGCTGCCGCCGACGGCAACACGATCGGCGCCGACATCGTGCGCGAGGTCTATACCGGCCCGCTCGATCCGATCGTCGGTTTCGCATCGCAGGGCAGCGTCCTGCCCGCACGCGATTCGCGCGGCTTGCCGGTGGTGTCAGTCAACGTGCCGGAAGTCGATGTCGAATTCTTCCGCGTGCAGGACAAGAAACTGTCCACGTTCTACGCGCAATACCAGCGCGGCGGCCAGAAGGACAGTTACGAACTCGACGAGGATTACGACAAGCACACGCCGATTTCGAAGATGGCCGATTCGGTGTACCTCAACCGCTTCGTGCTCGGCGGCAAGGAGAACGAACGCGTTCTCACCTACCTGCCGATCCAGACCATCGACGAGTTGAACAAACCCGGCCTGTATTTCGCGGTGATGAAACCGGCGGGGCATTTCAAGAACGGTTACCAGACCGCGTTGTTCTACGTCAGCGACATCGGCCTGCACACGCGTGCGTACAAGGACAAGATGTTCGTGCACGCAGCGTCGCTGCAAACCGGCGCCGCGATTGCAGGCGTCGACGTGCAGGTGCTCGACAAGTCCGGCGAACCTGTCGTCAAGGCGACGACCGACGATTCCGGCAACGCGTTGATCGCGTACACGCTCGACAGCACGCAGGTGATGGTCGCGCGCCACGGCAGCGACACCTCGATGCTGCCGTTCAACCAGCCCGCGCTGGATCTGTCCGAATTCGAAGTGTCGGGACGCAAGCAGGCGTGGTTCGATGTGTTCACGTGGTCGGGACGCGACCTGTATCGTCCCGGCGAAACCGTGCGCCTGTCCGCGTTGATGCGCGACTACGACGGCAAGCCAATCAAGCCGCAACCGTTGTTCCTCGTGCTGAAACAGCCCGATGGCCGCGAGTTCCTCAAGACCAAGCTCGATCCGCAAACACTCGGCTATTACACGTGGACGTACACGATGCCGGCCGACGCACCGACCGGCAGTTACCAGGTCGAGTTCCGCGACACGCCGGACAGCAAGGATGTCGTCGATGCATTCAAGTTGCGCATCGAGGAATTCCTGCCCGAGCGCATGAAACTCGACCTGGATGCCGCGCAGCCGGTCGTGCATCCGGGCGAGCCGTTGAAACTGAAAGCGACTGCCGCCTATTTGTATGGCGCGCCAGCCGACGGCAACCGTTTCACCGCGCGACTCGCGGTATCGGCCGACCAGCATCCGCTGGAGATGGACGCCACGATTCCCGGCAAGGCGAAAGCCGATGCGTACAAGGGCTGGTTCTTCGGCGATCCGACGATCACGTTGCCGAAGGAAGCGAAGGACATCATCGACGAGAAATTCGACGCGCACGGCCAGTACACGCAGGACATCGCGTTGCCCGACGAAGCGGCGAAAGCGAAAGCGCCTGTTGCGCTCGTGGTTTCCGGCAGCGTGTACGAAACCGGCGGACGCACCGTCACGCGCACCTTGAAACGCACTGTGTGGCCGGCGGACAAACTCGTTGCGGTGCGCCCGTTGTTCGACGACAAGGACGGCGCATCGCCGAACGGCAATGCGGGTTTCGAAATCATCCGCGTCGATGCGAACGGCAAGCGCGTGCCGGCGACCGGTTTGAAGGTCAACCTCGTACGCGAACACCGCGATTACATCTGGCGGTGGAGCGACAACGCCTGGGATTACGATTTCACCAGCCGCTTCGACAACATCACCACGAAAACCGTCGACGTGACCGCGAGCACCAGCGCGAAAGTCGATTTCCCGGTGGAGTGGGGCGAATACCGTCTTGAAGTGCTCGACAGCGAAACCGGTTTGACCAGTCGCTATCCGTTCCAGGCCGGTTGGAGCTGGGACGACCAGAACCGCGGCCTCGATGCGCGCCCGGACAAGGTCAAGCTCGCGCTCGACAAGACCTCGTACAAGACCGGCGATACGTTGAAGGTCACGGTCACGCCGCCGCAACCCGGCAAGGGTTTGCTGCTGGTCGAGAGCGATCATTTGCTGTCGACGATGACGATCGATGCGAAACCCGGCGCGACATTCGAGATTCCGGTCACCGCCGATTGGGAACGCCACGATGTGTACGTCACCGCGCTCGTGTTCCGCGGCGGTTCCGCGACCGAGAAGACCACGCCTGCGCGCGCGGTCGGTGTCGCGCACGTGCCGATGGGTCGCGCGGATCGCGAAGTGAAAGTCACGCTCGGCGTGCCGGCGCAGATGTTGCCGGAACGCCAGTTGCCGGTCGCGATCAAGGTGCCACAACTCGCCGGCAAGCAGGCATACGTCACGGTGTCGGCGGTTGATGTCGGCATCCTCAACATCACGCGCTTCCCGGTGCCCGATCCGATCGCGTACTTCTTCTCGCCGCGACGGCTCGGCATCGATGCCTACGACATCTACGCGCGCGTGATCGAGAGTTTCGAAGGCGGCACCGCGAAGCTGCGCTTCGGCGGCGACATGGCGCTCGGCCCGTTGCCGCAGGCGCGGCGTCCAACTGCGCACGTGCAGACCGTCGACTTGTTCGCGGGGCCGGTCGTGTTGGATAAATCAGGAAACGCAGTCGTGCCGGTCACCGTGCCTGATTTCAACGGCACGTTGCGCGTGTCGGCCGTGGTGTATTCGGCCGATCGTTACGGCAAGGCCGATGCGGAAACGTTGGTGCGCGCGCCGGTCGTCGCCGAAGTCAGTGCGCCGCGCGCATTGGCGCCCGGCGATGCAAGCACGCTGACGCTGGACCTGCAGAACTTCACCGGCGCATCGCACGAATTCACGGTGAGTGCGTCTGCGACCGCGCCGCTGAAACTCGACGGCGCATCGCGCAAGATCACGCTGAAGGACGGCGCGAAGACCACGCTGAATTTCCCGCTGACCGCGTTGCCCGGCAACAGCGTCGGCAAGTACAGCATCCTCGCGGTCACCGACGGCTATCGCGTCGAACGCCACTTTGAGGTCGCGGTGCGCCCGGCGTGGCCGGCAATCGTGCGTTCGCGGATGATCGCGCTCGACACGCTCGCTCCGGTCACTATCGATAGCGGCGACGCGGTCGGCATGATGACCGACTCGGTCAACGTGCGGATGACGTTGAGCGCGCTGCCGCCATTGCCGTTCGCAAGCGCGCTGCAAGGCCTGCTCGATTATCCGTACGGCTGCATCGAGCAGACCACGAGCAAAGGCTACGCGTCGCTACTGCTCGACAAGGACACTGCGCGCAAGCTCGGCGTGCCGGGGCTCGACGATGCGACGCGCAAGCAGCGCATGGAAGGCGCGTTCGGACGCATTGCGTCGATGCAGATTCCGTCGGGACATTTCTCGTTCTGGGGCGGCGACAGCGATGCGGCACCGCAAATGACGCCGTTCGTCGTCGAATTCCTGCTCGATGCGCGCGACGGCGGTTTCGCGGTGCCCGATACGGTGCTGCAAAAAGCGCTGGAACGCCTCGGCGAAGACCTGCTCACCGGCGGCGAGAAGTACTACAACTACGAGCATGCGGATGCGCTGAAGTTCGCCAACAATGCGTACGCCGGTTACGTGCTTGCGCGCGTGAATCGTGCACCGCTCGGCACGCTGCGCGCGTTGTACGACAACGAACGCAGCAAGGCGCTGACGCCTCTGCCGCTGGTGCAACTCGGCATTGCACTCGACTTGATGGGCGATCACGCGCGCGGACAGAAAGCGGTGGCCGAAGGCTTCGCGATGAAGTCGAAGCGTCCGTGGTATTTCGGCGATTACGGATCGGATCTCACCGACATCGCGCGCATGGTCACGCTGACGCACCGCTTCAAGATGGCCAAGCCCGAGTACGACGCGCGCATCCTCTCGCTCGCGCGCGACGTGAAGAGCAAGACCGACGAACGCTGGCGCTGGTTGAGCACGCAGGAACAGATCGCGCTGGCTGCGCTGGGCAAGGCGCTCATCGCCGATTCGGATGCGCACGTTGCCGGCACGCTGTCGGTCGGTGGCAACACCGAAACCATTGCGCCGGAAACGATCTGGAGCCGCGGTTTCGACGCGGCCGCCCTGCGCCAGGGCGTGCGCTTCAATCCGGAAGGCAAGCCGCCGCTGTATGCGCTGATCGATGTCGCCGGCGTGCCGAGCACCGCGCCAGCGCCCGACGACAAGCGCATCAGCATCGTGCGCACCTATTACACGACCGATGGCAAGGAATGGAAAGGCGGCGTGTTGAAGGAAGGCGACGCACTGATCGTTGGCCTGAAGATCGATTCGCGCGAAAAAGTACCCGACGCGCTGATCGTCGACTTGCTGCCGACCGGCGTCGAGATCGAGAACTTCAATCTCGGCGATGCCAAGCAATGGGCCGATATCGTCGTCGACGGCATCACCCTGACCGAGCGCAGTTCGGCCGCCGAGGTGAAGCACGAGGAGTTCCGTGACGATCGCTACGTCGCCGCGCTGTCGCTCGACAAGGGCAGCAACGCGCACGTGTTCTATCTCGTGCGCGCGGTGACGCCAGGAACCTACAGCGTGCCGCCGCCGCTGGTGCAGGACATGTACCGTCCGGAGATCCGCGGCATCGGCAAATCCACGCCTGCGTCGATCAAGGTGATCCAGCCCTGAGCGCACGCCCGGACGACACGCGTGATGCGCCCGTTGCGACCGCGGAAGCACGCAACGGGCGCGATCGCATACGACGCTGGTTGAAGCGAAGCGCGTGGCTACTACTTGGGTTGCTCGTCATCGCCTTCGTGCTCGATCGCATGTATCCGCTGCCGCTGCCGGACGCGGGCGACGCGAGCGTGCTGGTGGTCGCGCGCGACGGGACGCCGCTGCGCGCGTTCGCGAACCACGAAGGCATCTGGCGTTATCCGGTGGCGCCCGAGCAAGTGTCGCCGCTGTATCTGCAGGCATTGCTGACATACGAGGATCGCTGGTTCTACCGGCATCCGGGCGTCAATCCGTTCGCGCTTGCGCGCGCGTCCGTGCAGTGGATACGCAATCGGCACGTGGTGTCGGGCGGTTCGACGATCACCATGCAGGTCGCGCGCATCATCGATCCACCGGCTGCGAACGATCGCGGCATTGGCGCGAAGCTGCGGCAGATTTTGCGCGCATTGCAACTCGAGGCGCACCTGGGCAAGCGCGACATCCTCACGCTGTACCTCAACCACGCGCCGTTCGGCGGAACGATCCAGGGCGTCGAAGCCGCGAGCTGGGCCTATCTCGGAAAATCGTCGCATCAGTTGTCGCACGCCGAAGCCGCGTTGCTCGCGGTGTTGCCGCAGACGCCGAGCAGGCTGCGCCCGGATCGCCACGCCGACGGCGCACGCATCGCACGCGACAAATTGCTCAAGCGCATGGCCGATTTGCACGAATGGACGAGCGCGGAAGTCGCCGATGCGCGCGTCGAGTCTGTCATCACGCGGCGATTGCAACAACCAATGTCCGCAGCGTTGCTCGCCGAACGCCTGCGCGAGCAGACACCGCGCATGCCGCGCATCGTCACCACCATCGACGCGGACCTGCAACGCACGCTCGAAGCGCGCGTGACCGCGTATTTTTCGCGCTTGCCGGAACGCACGTCGGCTGCATTGCTCGTCGTCGACAACACGACGCTGGAAACGCGCGCGTATGTCGGTTCGGTCGCGTTCGGCGATATTCCACGTCTCGGCCACGTCGACATGGTGCGCGCATGGCGTTCGCCGGGTTCGACGCTGAAGCCGTTTTTGTACGGACTTGCGCTCGATGATGGACTGATCCATTCCGAAAGCCTGCTCGTCGACGCGCCGCAATCGTTCGGCGATTACCGGCCGGGCAATTTCGACACCACGTTCAATGGGCCGGTCGGTGCGGCCGAGGCGTTGCGGTTGTCGTTGAACGTACCTGCGGTCGATCTGCTCGATCGCGTCGATCCCGTGCGTTTCGCTGCGCGGCTCGCGAACGCTGGCGTCGTGCTGAAGCTGCCGCGCGGCGCGCAGCCAAATCTGTCGATCATCCTCGGCGGCGATGGGGTGACGCTGGAAGACCTGGTCGGCGCATATACCGCGTTGCATCGCGACGGCATCGCCGGTCGCGTGCGCTTGCGTCCCGACGCGCCGCATGTCGATCGCATGTTGCTGTCGCCGGGCGCAGCGTGGATCATCAAAACAATTCTCGATGCGAATCCGCGGCCGGGTTATCGCGCGGATACATTCGATCCGGGATCGGGCCCGCGCGTCGCGTGGAAGACCGGTACGAGCTACGGATTCCGCGATGCGTGGGCGGTCGGCGGCACGCAACGCTACACGGTCGGCGTGTGGGTTGGCCGGCCCGATGGCACGCCGTTGCCGGGACAATTCGGTGCGATCACCGCGCTGCCATTGTTCTTCGAAGTCATCGACAGCCTGCCGCGCAGCGCAAGCGACGCCATCGCGAAACCACCGCCGTCGAGCGTTGCGAGCGTCGATATCTGCTGGCCGCTCGGTGTCGCGTTCGACCCCGCGCACCCGGAACTTTGCGCACGCAAGATGCAGGCATGGACGCTCAACAACGGCATTCCGCCGACGATGGCCGAACGCCGCGCACGCTTGTGGAGCGCGGGATTGATGCCGCTGCATGTCGATGCGACGACTGGCGAGCGCCTGAGCGCGACCTGCGCGAAACAACACGTCGTGCGCGACACCGGCATCGCGCGCTGGTCCGCACTCGCATCGCCGTGGTTGTCGGCCGCGGAGCGCCAGCATTCCGCGATTCCGCCGCTCGCGAAAGATTGCGAACCTGATGGACTCGATGCGACAGCGACATTGCAGATCGAAGGCGTCGCCGACCACGCCACCGTCGCCCGCGCACCGAACAGCCCAACGCCGGTGCGCTTGTCGCTACGCGCACTCGGCGCAGCAGGCCGCGTGATGTGGATGGTCAACGGGCGCTTGCAGGGCGAGACGATGGGCGGCCGATCGTTCGTGCACGACTACCCGGATGCGGGCGTGCAGACGGTGACGGCGATGGCGGAGACGGGGGCTTGGACGCAGGTTGGGTTTCGGGTTTTGAGGTGAGGTACTTGCGTTTGATGCCTGAATTGTTAGATGTTTCCGTCTGGAGTTCTCACTTGAAGGCGTGATAAATCAATCGACAGGCGATAACGAATTGGTAAAGCGGGATCAATGTTCTCATCAGCCACTTGCTCGACGTAGAACGGAAACGCCGGGGACAATCTACGCAATAGCAAATGAATAAACATCGCTTCGGCTATGTCCCTCACGAAGTCGATAGCGGTCGGAAGTTCCAACTCTATTGCTTGGGTCGGGGTTGTGGTCTCTCCGGTCATTTCCCACGTCGGAACTTGGATCTGGCCGCTGGGAAGAACTCGGAAATTGTGAATTATTGTTCTCGTTACACCCGGATGCTCATGAAAATTGCGTAGTTCAACCAAGTATCTCACGCTCGCGCTGTTGCTCCGAATAAACTCGGCGAGTGGCTCATCGGCGCCAATAACATCAGACAGTCTGCGCGCTAGATGATCAAAGTTGCTGTCTTTCTTGTCTAACTCTAGGAAGAGTGTTGGGAGCTCGCAGACGATCTTGATCGCGCGGTTTATATGAACCAAAAATGTGCCGCAGTCGAGCTGCAAGCTGGCAACATGGGGAAAGGGATTGAGTCCTCGGCCTTGATTATCAGTAGGGATGCCCTTGCTATTAATCTGCTGAGTTATGTCGAGAATGCTTCCGCATATGCGGCTGGCAAGAATCTCGCAAGACACCAATGCTTCTTTGCAAGCGTGAAGACTTGCTAGGACTGACGTCTTATCGAAGAACCCATCAATCATCGCCGCGTCAAGCATGCCCCGTGACTGTAGAAGCACGCGCGCTATAGATAGACTGCTCGAGCCGACATCGGCTACCGATGATGTAACCCAGGGTGCATTGGGATTGGTCTCTTCTGGATCAACAGACTCCGGGGTGCGGATGTGAAAGGTCTTGTCCTTCTTGTATATTTCCAAGAACGAACCCATCGAGCACATTCCGGTAATCGGCCCGGTACCTCCGATTAGCTCTCCTGAGCCAGCAGCGTGACGCGGTAAGACTTTCTTTGATGCTCCGGGAATGTTCATAAAGACGTCTGACCACAATTACGCATTCGGGCGATAGGTCTTATCGTGGGCGGTCGGTTGGATCGTGGTCAAGTTACTTCCGCACTGCTCTTGCTTTGCGCGGGCAGGAGCCCGCTGCTTTTCGGGGCCCCTGTGAAGCGGCGGGTGACGATGGATAGGCCCGCAGGGCGGTGTGCACGATGCACGCCGTTTTTCATTGGTGCATGGATGCGCCATCGAAAAATCCCGTCGTCGCACGCGCACCCGTAGCGCATGGATGCGCGGAGGGCGCGGAGCCCGGGGTGTCTTCTTTCTGGTTCCGTCTTTCTTGGACAAGCAAGAAAGATGAACTCGCGCGCGTAGCGCGTGAAATGCTTTTGATCTTTCCTCTCGTCATCCAGAGCAGAAGCAAGAGCATTTCGGCGAGATTGGAATCGATCTGGTTCGGCCCATCCGGGCCTCACCAGATTCGCCCGGCGCTCCGCATCCTGCTACGCGCGTGAATCGCAGCGTGACTTGCCACTGGCAAGTCACAAGCGCGCTAGGAGTTCATCGCAAGTAAGCATCCTTGCGTTACCGTCCGGCCAGCACATCCATGTGCTGGCGTTCAGCAGCGCACGAACCAGTGGTTCGTAGCGCGCTGCTTCACCCCCATTGCCCATCCAGCCAATCCGACAGTTCGTCGGCATGCTCTTCCTCGACCGCGAGGATGCCTTCGAGCATGCGCTTGGTGGTGGTGTCCTTGTCGCCGATGTAGGCGATCATTTCCTTGTAGCTGTCGATGGCGATGCGTTCGGCGATCAGGTTTTCCTTGATCATGTCGCGCAGGTTCGCGCCCTTGGTGTATTCCGAATGGCTGCGCGTGGTGATTCCGGCCGGGTCCATGTTCGGTTCGCCATTGAGTTGCACGATGCGTTGCGCGATCAGGTCGGCGTGGCCTTGTTCCTCGTTGGAGTGCACGAGGAATTCGGCGGCGACCGCGTCTGCGTGGATGCCGCTTGCTACGAAGTGGTGGTAGCGGTAGCGCAACACGCAGACGATCTCGGTTGCGAGCGCGTCGTTGAGCAGCTTCAGGACGGTCGCGCGATCGCCTGCATAGCCTTCGGTCACTGCGCCCTTCTCGATGTTCTTGCGTGCGCGGGCGCGCAGGGTTTTCACGTCGGTGAGAAATGGTTGTGCGTGTTCAGCTGATTTGGCCGGCTTGGCGTTGCTGACGGCGGGCTTCTTGCTCATCGTTGTGTCCTCGATGGATGTGGAATTGCGAATGTCATGCTGCGACCGATGCGATGCAATCGATCCTGGCGATCAATTCAACTCGGAAAGCACGTGTTCGGCGCTCGATACCCTGAATTCGCCCGGCGCTTCGATGAAAAGCTGTTTCACGACACCATCCTCGGCATACAGCGCAAAGCGCTTCGAGCGCTTGCCAAGTCCGAATGCCGTGCCATCCATTTCCAGGCCCAGCGCGTCTGTGAATGCGCAGTTGCCGTCGGCGAGCATCGCGATGCCGTCCTCGGGAACATGCTGGTTCTTCGCCCACGCGTCCATCACGAACGCGTCGTTGACCGCCATGCACGCGACGTCGATGCCCTTGGCCTTGAATTCGTCGAGATGCTGCACGTAGCCGGGCAGGTGCTTGGCCGAGCACGTCGGCGTGAACGCGCCGGGCACGGAAAACAGCACGACGTTCTTGCCCGCGAACACGTCGTTGGTGTCGACGGCCTGCACGCCATCCTTGAGGACATTGAGTACCGCGTGGGGAATGCGGTCGCCGATCTGGATCGTCATGGAAGTTCCTTCTTCGTTGGGAAACGACAGTCTAGCGCGGGCGGATGAATGGGTGCCAAGGCCCTGCGGCCGCCCATGGTTCGACAGGCTTGCCACGAGCGGCTTTGGCCAAGCCCTTGAAACCAGCGAGCGGAATCCCTAGCTGAAAATCACGGCGGGCTTGCCGCCATCGACGACACCGAAAGGAGACGACGCATGAACACAAATCGTTACGCCCAGGCCCTGCGCCCGTGGAGCTCGGTCGGATTCAGCGACGAGATGAAGCAGGTTTTCGACAAATTCTTCGGCGAGGACGGCGCCGACCAGTCCAACGTGGTCACCAGCCAGTGGACGCCGCGCGTGGACATCAAGGAGGAACCGGAGCGTTTCGCGATCTATGCCGATATCCCCGGCGTGGAGCCGAAGGACATCGAGATCCACATGGACAAGGGCATCCTGACGCTCAAGGGCGAGCGCACGGCCGAAAGCAGCACTGAGACCGACCGCTATTCGCGCATCGAACGCGCGCACGGCACCTTCTACCGCCGCTTCGCGCTGCCGGACAGCGCCAATCCGGAAGGCATCGCCGCGACCGGCAAGAATGGCGTGCTGGAGATCAGCATCCCGAAGAAGCCGGAGACCACGCCGCGCCGGATCCAGGTGAGCTGATCGGATGCCGAACGTGCCGTCGTCCTTTCGCCGGGATCACGAGCCGGAAGCATCAAGCAGTTCGCAATAAGGCACCATGACGGCCTGCGGCGCGATCGCCGCGGGCCGTCTTGTTGCACGAAGGAGTCAGCATGGAATTCAAGGATTACTACAAGATACTCGGCGTCGAAGCTGGCGCGGGCGAGGCCGAAATCAAGGCGTCGTATCGACGGCTCGCGCGCAAATACCATCCGGACGTCAGCAAGGAAGCCGGCGCCGAGGAAAAATTCAAGTCGGTCAACGAGGCCTACGAAGTGCTGCGCGACGCGAAGAAGCGCGCGGCCTACGACCAGTTGCGCACGCGCGGTTACAAGCCGGGCGAGGAATTCCGTCCGCCGCCGGATTTCGGACAGGCCTATGGCAATCCTGGCAATGGTGGTGAATACAACTTCGATTTCGGCGACGATGGCGGCGGTGGTTTCAGCGATTTCTTCGAGTCGTTGTTCGGCGGTCGCGCGCGTGCGCAGCAACGTCCGGGCGCCGCGCAACAGCAAACCGCGGCAGGCAGCGATATCCGCGCGAAACTACTGGTGCCGCTGGAAACGGTGCTCACTGGCGACAGCCATCGCATCCAGATCGAGGATCGCGTGCTCGACGTGAAGATTCCTGCTGGCGTGAAACCCGGTCAGGTGATTCGCCTGGCGGGGCAGGGTCGCCCAGGACGCGGGCGCGCGGGCGATCTGTTGCTGGAAGTGGACTATCGACCGCACGCGCAATTCGAAGTCGATGGCGCGAACATTTTTTACACGTTGCCGCTTGCGCCGTGGGAAGCCGCGCTCGGCGCGACGGTCAGCGTGCCGACGCTCGGCGGTGCGGTCGAATTGAAGATTCCGGCGAACAGCGATAGCGGCCGCAAGTTGCGTCTGCGTGGTCGCGGACTACCGGGAAAACCGGCGGCTGGAGATCAGATCGTCGAAGTCGAGGTGCGCACGCCGAAGGCGACGACCGACGAGCAGAAAGAGTTCTATCGCGAAATGCAGAAGACGTTCGTGTTCGATCCGCGACACACTTGAGCGAATCGCCGGACTTGTTTTTGCCCGGCATCCCCGCGTGCGCGTGAATGACGATCAAGAGCGAATCTACGGGCCTAGGAGCTTTTGCGGCGAAACTCAGCCGCCCAGTTGCGCCTTGATCGCCTCGGCCAACTGTTCTTCGTTGAACGGCTTGGTGATGTAGGCCTTCGCGCCCTGGCGCATGCCCCACACGCGATCGGTGTCCTGGTCCTTGGTGGTGACGAGGATCACCGGCACGTGCGCGGTGGTGGGTTCCTTCGAGATCTGGCGCGTGGCCTGGAACCCGTTGAGGTTCGGCATCACCACGTCCATCAGGATCAGGTCGGGAATGTGTTTCTTCGCGGCGGCGACTCCGGCCGCGCCATCTTCGGCCGTGACCACGCTGTGGCCGAGCGATTCGACGATCCGCTTCATGCCCATCAGCTGCGACGGGGAATCATCAACGATCAGGATGCGTGCCATGCGAGTCTCTCGGTGACCGGTGATCCATTGTAGTCGTGCGTTGGCGCTTGTCCATCGGCAAACGCGGCCGCTGGTCGGCCAGATGGATGGTGGATGAGCCTGCGGCCATGGAGGGCCGCACGCCGCGACGGCGGCGAAGCCGAGTTCGGACATGTGCCGAACTCGGCGCTCAAATGTTGGGCAGGAAGCCCAATCATTTGCAGAGCTACAAGCGCACCAATGTGCGTCCGAACGAGCCGCCGGCCAGCATTCCCGGGAAGACCTGCGGCAGTTCCTCGAGGCCGACCGTGCGCGTGCAGATCGTGTCGAGGTGCGCCGGCTTCCAGTCGCTGGCGAGGCGCTGCCAGACCTGCTCGCGTTGCGCATGAAGCGGGCTGGTGGTGGCGATGCCGAGCAGCGACACGCCGCGCAGGATCATCGGCATCACCGTGGTCGCCAATCCATGGCCGCCCGCGAGCCCGCAGACGGCGATGTTGCCGTACGGCAGGATCGTGCGCGTCAGGCCGGCCAGCATGTCGCCGCCCACGGTGTCGATCGCGCCTGCCCACAACGCATTCTCGAGCGGGCGCGTGCCGAGTTGCAGTTCCTTGCGCGAGATCACTTTCTCCGCGCCGAGAGCGGTCAGGAAATCGCCGTGCTCGGGTTTGCCGGAGATCGCATGCACCGCGTATCCCGCGCGCGCGAGGATGTCGATCGCGAGCATGCCGACGCCGCCGGTCGCGCCGGTGACGACGATAGGGCCCATGTCGGGCGACTGGTGGTTCTCTTGCATGCGCAGCAACGCAAGCCCGGCGGTGAAACCCGCGGTGCCGATGATCATCGCTTCGCGCAGGTCGAGTCCATTCGGCAGCGCGACCGTGTTCGCGGCTTCGAGTCGCACGTATTCGGAATATCCGCCATCGCGCGTTTCCGACAATCCGGCGCCGGTGCAAAGCACTGCATCGCCTTGGCGGAATTTAGGATCGGTGGACGCGACCACATGGCCGGCGACATCGATGCCGCCGACCAGCGGAAACCTGCGCAGGATTTTTCCTTCGCCGGTGCCGGCCAGCGCGTCCTTGTAGTTGATCGACGAATACGCGGCCTTGATCACGATTTCGCCTGATGCGAGATCGTCGAGCGCGATGTTTTCGATGCCAGCGCGATGCACGCGGTTGTCGTTGTGGATGCGGAAGGCACGGAAAGTTGGGGGGATGGTCATGCGACACCAGTCGATGAATGCGATGGCCAAGCATAGCTGTGCGCGTCGTTGCGATCACGCGCGGATGTTGGTCGCACCAGCCGTTCCTGCGTAACTGACCGCCACGGATGGCGGAGGCGCCTTTCAACAGCGAAGCTGGTCGATGCCAAAAATGCAGGTGCATTTTTCGGCCTGCGACGTGCATGGATGCACGGGTGTTGGCGAAGGCAGGATGCCGGGAGCCGACCACCCGCGCCATTCGCACATCCATGTGCATCAAAAAAGACAGGCGGCCGAAGCCGCCTGTCGTTTGCAAAAATCTCGCGATGCTTACTGCTTTGCAGGCGCAGCGTTCAAGCCTTTCTTCTCGAGGTAGGGCTCGACGCTCGGCTCCTTGCCGCGGAAATCCAGGTACAACTGGTGCGCATCCTTGGTGCCGCCGCGCGAGAGCACGGTATCGCGGAAGTGGTCGCCGTTCGCGCGGGTCATGCCGCCGTGTTCGGTGAACCATGCGAACGCATCCTGCGCGAGTACTGCCGTCCACAGATAGGCGTAGTAACCGGCCGAGTAGCCGCCGCTCCAGATGTGCTGGAAATACGTGCTGTGGTAGCGCGGCGGCACTTCGTCGACGGCGACGCCGAATTTCTTCAGCGCAGCGGTCTCGAACGCATCCGCATCCTGGCGCGGCGCATCGGCAGGCAACTGGTGCCATGCCATGTCGAGCAGCGCGGCGGCGACGTATTCGGTGGTCTCGTAACCCTGGTTGAAGGTGCCGGACTTCTTGATCTTCGCGACCAGGTCGGCGGGCATCGGCGCGCCGGTCTTGTAGTGCTTCGCGTAGTTGGCGAACACCTTCGGATCGAGCGCCCAGTTCTCGTTGAACTGCGACGGGAACTCGACGAAGTCGCGCGGCGTGTTGGCGCCGGAGAACAGCGGGTATTTCACGTTCGACGACAGGCCGTGCAGGCCGTGGCCGAACTCGTGGAACATCGTGGTCACGTCGTCGAACGAGATCAGCGCGGGCTGGCCCGGCGCCGGCTTGGTGAAGTTGCCGACGTTGACGATCACCGGACGCTGGTGCAGCAAATCGTTCTGGTCGACGAACGTATCCATCCACGCGCCGCCGTGCTTGCTGTCGCGCGCGAAGTAGTCGAAGTAGAACAGCGCGATCGACTTGCCCTTGTCGTTGAACACTTCGAACACGCGCACGTCGGGGTTGTAGACCGGCAGGTCCTTGCGTTCCTTGAAGGTCAGGCCGTAGAGCTGGTTGGCGGCGAAGAACACGCCGTCGTGCAGCACGCGATCGAGCTCGAAATACGGCTTGACCTGCGCCTGGTCGAGATCGTATTCGGCCTTGCGTACCTGCTCGGCATAGAAGTCCCAATCCCACGGCTGCAACTTGAAGCTGGGCTGGCCGGCGTTCTTCTGGTCGAGGTCGATCTGTTGCTGGATGCGCGCGGCTTCGGCATGCGCCTTCTGCACGGCGGCCGCAGCGACGCGCGTCATCAGGTCGTTCGCGGCCTGCGGCGTCTTCGCCATCTGGTCCCCGAGCGTGTAGTCGGCGAAGGTCGGGTAACCGAGCAGTTTCGCGCGTTGCGCACGCAGCTGCGCCATCTCGGAAATCAGCGCGCGGTTGTCGTTCGCGCCGTCGGTGTCGCTGCGGCTGACCGACGCCTTGAAGATTTTTTCGCGCAGCGCGCGATTCTTCAGCGACGCGAGATACG
>Ga0105240_10002866_pt1 | contig 27263 bp, 15 predicted proteins | sample KBSC54metaG_FD_80426 | JGI IMG/M metagenome (GOLD analysis project Ga0105240, IMG submission 80426) | Corn rhizosphere microbial communities from Kellogg Biological Station, Michigan, USA - KBS C5-4 metaG | ecosystem: Host-associated > Plants > Roots > Rhizosphere > Soil | place: Michigan, USA... | reverse complement strand
GTGGAGAACGGCGATGCGGACTGGTCGTTCGGGCATGGCAGGGCGCAGTTCCTGACCAAGGAGCTTTGACGGATCCAGACAAGCTCGTCATTCCGGCGCAGGCTGGACGAGCGCGTAGCGCGAAGAACGCCCGGAGGGCGGCCCCGGAGGGGCGAGCGAAGCGAGTCATCCAGTAGCGACAACGTCCGGTTGTCGCGTCATCGCAGGTGCCAAGCGCTGTACGCGATATCGCGACAATCGGGCCATGACGTCACTGGATTCCGGCCTGCGCCGGAATGACGGCCTTGGGGGGCGAGGCAACCCTTGAACAAAACCTCGGCAAGGCGTGACAAGTCGTTGTCGACAAAAGCCTCGACCACGCTTATCCACAAGCTTATCCGGAGCACATCCACAGCAGCTGTGGAAAACCTGCACCGCACACATGCCACAAGCGTTGTCGAAAAACCCGTCAGCACGTGCCAAGTGCTTGTCCGCCAACGGCACAACCTGACTTGTCCACAGACTTGTGCCGTTGGCATCCACAAGCGCTGTGGAAAAGTGACAACGGCATGACCCCGGGCGAAGGACAAGCCGTGAGGGCGCATGGCGGAGAATCCGGCCACGACCGGATTCACCGGGTTACAGCCGGACCATCGCCCCCCCCGGCCCGTACCCCCTGTTTTCCCGCATCCGCCATGCGCCCTCACGGCTCGCCCTTCGCCGCGGCTCAGAACGTCGACAACACGTTGAGGAACACGCCCTTGTTGTTGTAGTTGAGGTTGGTGAGGTCGTCGGAGAAGCGCGTGAAGTTATAGCCGACGCCCACCTTCAGGTGCTTGGTGACGTAGCGGTAGACACCGACCAGCACGCCTTGCTTCGCATCGCCCGCCTCGCGCGCGCGCAGGCGGCGCCACTCGACCAGCCCGCTCCAGTTGCGCACGAAGTGCCACTCGCCGCGGATCACCCACAGCGTGGCGGTGCTGTCCAGCCAGTCGCCGGCAGTGCGCGTGGGCTTCAGGCTGCCCCAGCGGTAGCCGTACTTCGCGCCGACCGACAACCACGGCGTGACGTCGTAGATGGTATCCACCGAGAGCACCTGGCTCTTCTGGCTGTAGTCGGCCACCGTGCTCGCGTACACATTGCTGGTCGGATCGGTGCTGACCGGGCCGATGCCGCTGGACGGCGACAGCTGGCCCGGCGACGGCAGGTCATACATGTAGGTGTACTTGACCAGGGTGTTCCAGCGGTCGTTGTCCACCGGACGATAGGCCGCGCCGACCACGCCCTCGGTGTAGTTGCCATCGAAGAACGCGCCGTTGCTCGCGCCGCTGCGCGCCACGTCGAGCTTGCCCAGCAGGCGCCACGCCGGCGATAGCTGGCTGCCCAGGCTGTTGCGCGTCAACCATGACGTGCGCCGGCCGGACAGATTGCTGTCCTCGTAGCGATACTCCAGGCTCGACGCCCACTTGGTCGCCAGGCCCTTGTAGGCCAGCGACACGCTGGCCGCCTGGCGGCGCAGGTCGCCGGCGAGCGGATCGCTGATGGTGCCCTCTTCCAGCTTGAAGCCGGTGCTCCAGCGGTCGTTGACGGTCAGGTCCAGGCCGAACGCGTGGATGAGGCTGTCCTGGCCGCTGCCGGTGGTCTCGCGGCTTTCCTCGTACACGCTGACGCGATCGTTGAGGCGCGTCTTCGCACCGCCGACCAGGGTGCCGAAACGGCCACGATAAGCGAGATCCGGCCGGTCGGTTTCCATCAGGTACTGCGCATAGACATTGCTGCGGTCGCTGATGCGGTAGTCACCGCCGAGCTTGCCGCCGAGGCCGCCGTCGCCGCCCGACACTTCCGCGTTGGCGTGGATGCGCTCGGTGACCTGCCAACCGCCGCCGACACCCGCGCGGTCGTTGTCGCTGCGCGTGCCGGTGCGGGCCAGGGTCTGCTGCACGAAGCCATAGGCGTTCCACGAATCCAGCACATCCGGCAGCGTGCCCGGCTTGGCCGGATCGCTGGCCAGCGACTGGTAATCCATGCGCGCGATGGCGTCGGTGCGCTGGCCGTGCTCGGCCAGGATCGGACTTTGCACCAGCGCGGTGTTGGCCGTGCCGTGATCTTCCGCGCGCACGCCCACGCTGCCGGCCCAATGCGGATCGAACTGGTGGCGCAGCGCCGCCTCGGCGGACTTGCGGTCCTGGCTGATCGCGTCGGTGCGGTCCACCTTCAGGCTCAGATCGGTGGCCTTGCCCAGCGGCACATCCGCACGGCCGCCGACCTGGCGCGCGCCTTCGCTGCCCAGGGTGATCTGGCCCGGCGCGGAAAAGCCTTCCTGCCGGTCCTGCCAGTACGCGCTGAGCGTGCCGCGCATGTCCTTGGAGAAGTCGGCCAGCGAGACCGCGGCGTCGACGCGGCCGGCATAGGCCTTGTCGTCGCTCTTGGTCACCGGCTGGTTGCCCAGTCCATTGGCGTTCTGGAAATTGAAACCGCCGTCGATCGAACTGAGCGTGCCGGTGCCCTCGCCCTTCGAGCGCGCCGCTTCCAGGCGCAGGAAGGTGCCGGGCTTGTAGCGCAGCGTGGCGTCGATCCCGCCCAGGCTCTGGTCGGTGCCTTCGCCGCCCTGGTGATAGCTGGTCGCGCCGATGCGCACGTGGTCGTTGAACCAGTGCTCGCCGCGCGCGCCGGCCGCCAGCGTGTCCAGCTCGGTCACCCCGGGCACGTATTCGTAGGTCACGACCAGGTAGGCCGGATTGCCCGACAGGCCGCCGAGCTGCACCAGGCCCGAGCCGTCCGCCACCGACGACAGCGGCGCGCGCAGCAGGATGCGGCCTTGCAGATAGTTGAGGTCGTAGTCGGACCCCGGCACCAGCAGATTGCGCTGCAGTACCAGGCCCGAATCGCGGTCGCGGATTTCCACCCACACCCGTTCGGAGCCGGTGGTGAGGTCCTGCCGCTGCAGGTAGTACAGCGAACCGCCGGTGCCGCGGAATTCCTCGCGCGAGGCGACCGTGCCCGGATCGGCGGCGAACGCATTGAGACTGCTGCGGCGCTCGCCGTGTTCGGTGCTGCCCTGCGACTTCCACAACAGGTTGGCGCCGTACAGGCCGCGCGAATACTGCACCAGTTCCGAACCCGTCCACGAGGTGAGGAAGTTGCCCCACATCAGCTGGGTGTCGTCCTTCTCCACCTTGACGTAGAACTTGCCCTGGGTGGGCGCGTCGTCCACCGCGGTGGAGTCGTCGCCGTACACCGGATAGAACTGGTCCGGATCGATCCGGCGCAGCAGATAGCGCGGATCCTTGCTGGCGAAGTTGCTGAAGAGGTCGTTGAGCGGCTGCTCGCGCGTATCGGCCGAGGCGGTCAGTTTCCAGCCGTTCTCGAACGTGCCCTTGGTATAGAAGGCCAGGCGTCCGTCGATGGCGCTGCTCTTCACCTCGTTCTTCAGGCTCGGATCGACCACCGTGGCATTGGCCGAGGCGCTGCCGTGGCTGGCGGTGATGTCCGCCATGCCCACGTAGAACCAGTCGCGCTCCGGCAGGCGCACGCTGCGGCGATACGTACGCTCGCCCACGCTCACCTCCACCAGGCGGTCGCCCGGCGGCAGGATCTGCTGCATCGCGAACTTGCCGTCGCGGCCGACCGGCACATCCGTATTGAGCGCGCGCACCGGCGTACCCGGTGCGGGCACGCGGCCGTTGACCGTCACCGCGGCGCCGCGCACGGGAATGTTGGCAACGTCGCGGCTGTCCTCGCCATAGCCGGTGAGCGCTTCGCGTTCGGGCGTGTCGAGGTCGGCGTGGTGGGTGCGGTAGTCCACCAGGGTGAGCTGCTTGGCGCGCGTCTCGTCGAAACGGCCCTTGGCATCGCTCACGCGCAACACATAGATCAGGTCGGCCGGCAGATCGGCCGGCGGCTGCCATGCGGCATCGCCGCCGATCGGCAGCGGCACCACGGCCAGCGGCGTTTCCTGCGTGCTTTCGCCGCGCGGGAAGATGCGGATCTCCACATGCGCGATCCACGCCGCGTAGTTGCTCCACGAGCGGAAGCGCACCGGTTCGCCGCGCACGCCGCCGTCGGCGGCGGTCCATGCATTGAGCATGGGCTTGGCCACCAGCGGGTCGTAGCGCACCTGCACGGCGTCGTTGGCGAGCGCCACGTCCACGCAGCGCTGGCGGTCGGCGGCATTGGCGGCCTGGCCGTCGGCCGGCGCGCCGTCCACGCTCACCAGGAATGGCTTCGCATCGGTCGGCACGGGCGCGGCGGCGGCGCTGGCGCAGGACACGCTGTCGCCCTGGCGCAGTTCGCTGGATAACGGCCGGCCGGCCGCGGCGAGTGCCTGCAGGTTCTCGCTGGAAGGAGGATTGGCATGGTCCACGAGCGCACCGTTCTGCACGACGCGGCCATGGTTGTCTTCCGGCGCGGACTGCGCCGGGGTATCGGCGGCGAGTGCGTGACCCGGCGCGGCGAGGGCCAGCGCGATCAGCGCGGCGAGCGGTTGGCGGCGGAGCGCCTTCATGGCCTTCATGGCTGCACCTCGGCGATTTCCTGTTCGATCAGCACGGGGCGTCCGTCGCCGGCGCGATGCCAGTCGTCGTCGATGCGTCGTTGCAAGCTGCGCAATCGGTCGCGTGCCTTGCCGAGGTCTTCCCCTCGCGCCGGGTGATAGGCCAGGCGCAGCACGCTGGGCTGGCCCTTGATGCGCTCGTACAGCTGCGGCAGCTGCGCGGCCCAGGCCTCGAGCAACTTGTCGCCGTCGCGCTCGAACGCCGCCGCGCTCACGTCCACGCGCACCACGCGATGCAGTGCCACGCCGAAGTTGAGCTTGGACATCTTGCCGGCGGTCATGCGCACGTCGCCGGGGTTTTCGGTGGTCAGGCGATAACCGGTCGGCAGGCTGCGCTCGTCCAGCTTCATCACGAAGTTGGCGCCGCGGTCGTACTGCGGGATATCCGCGCACGGCACGTGGTAGCGGCCTTCCGCATCGGTGGTCACCAGCAGGCCGCGCACCGTGGCCAGGCGTACCGCCGGCACGCCGGGTTCGCCCTGGTCCTGGTAGCCGTTGCCGTTCTTGTCGTCGAACACCTTGCCGATCAGGTCGGCGCAGTCGAAGGTCGGATCCGGCACCAGCCGCACCACCGCCGTGCCGATGTTCGACACCACGCGGTTGGCCAGCGTGTTCGCGGCCCAGGCCTGGTTGGTGTATTCGCCTTCGCCCACGCCCGAGCCGATCACCAGCACCACGGTCAGCGTGCGGGTCTGGTTCGGGCCGATGCTCAGTTCCGGCCAGCTCAGCGTGCGGCCGCTCATCAGCGGTTCGCGCGGCACGCCGTCGATGCGTGCGCTCTGCGTGCGGTACTTGAAGCCCGCCGGCACCAGGTCCACCGCCGCGATGTTGGTCAGGCTGACCGCCAGCGTGTTGGTGATCTCGATGGTGTACGGCACCAGGTCGCCCTTGCTCACATTGATCTTGGGCGTGGTCTTGGTGACGCGCAGCGCACCCTGCAGCACCGGGTCGACCGGGATGTGGTTGCCGGCGAAGCCCGCCGAGCTCGCGCTGACCGCGAAGGCCAGGTAGTACGGCGGCAGGTCGCCGGAGGCCGGCGGTCCGTTGAGCGGCGATACGCGATACGTGGTCGCCCCGCCCGGCACGCTCAGCTGCTTGCCCGCCGGCGGATGGATGCCCGAGGGCGGCGTGACGTAGCCCGCCGGCGCTTCCACGCGCAAGGTGTAGGTGCCCGCGGGCGCACCCGGCAGCAACAGGAACTGATAGAGACCGTCCGTGCCGGTGGTCTGCGTGACATTGCCCACGCCGCCGGCCAGGTATTGCGGATTGACCGGCTGGCCCGAGGGATCGAGCAGGGTCACGCGCGCGCCGGCCAGCGGCTGGCGCGACACCGCGTCGTACACGATGCCGCCCGGATCCAGCGGCAGGTCCTGCTGCGTCACGGCCACGCCGGAACCCACGGTGATGCCCTTGATCGCGGGCATCGCATTGGCCTTGTCGACCGTGCCGTTCCACTGCTTGTCCGGATCCTGCGAGACCGGATAGCCGTAGTACACGCCGCCCGGGCTGCGGAAGCGCAGCTCGTAGCCGCCGCCCGCCGGCACGCCGGTGAGCACGTAGTTGCCCTGCGCGTCGGTGGCGACGGCGGGCACCGAGGTGACGCGGCTGCCGTTCTGGTACAGCTCCGCGTACCAGCCGCTCAGGCCGGCCTCGCCGGCATCCTTTGCCGTCGGGTTGCCGCTGGCGTTGTTGAGCCACACGCTGCCGGCGATGCTGCCGTCGGCGCCGGTCAGTTCCGGGAAGTTGTAGTCGGTGGCATTGATGCCGGCCGGCAGCGTGATCGCGCCGACGCTGTTGTTGCCCTTCGCGCCGCCGGCGCTGCCGACCTGCACGCCGCCGTCCTTGTACAGCGGCGGCTGCGTCTCGGTGACGGTGTAGCTGCCCGCGACCAGGCCGGCGAACTGATAGCTGCCGTCGGCACCGGTGGTGATGGTGCGGCTGACCGCGCCGCTCAGCGTCACGGTCACGCCCGGCAGGCCGGGTTCGCCCGCGTCGCGCACGCCGTTGCCGTTCTTGTCGAAGTACACCGCGCCGCTGAGCACGCCGCCGTGGTCGATGAAGTCGTAGCCGGTGGCCGCGGTGCCCTGCGGCAGCGCGATCGCGCTGATCACGTTCGGCGTGGTGCTGCCGCCCGCGGTGCCGGCGCGCGAACCGACGTCGCCCAGGCCCGGCGGCTGTGTCTCGGTCACGCTGTAGTTGCCCGGACGCAGGTGCTCGAACGTGTAGCTGCCGTCCGCCGCGGTGGTGGCGGTCTGGTTCACCGCCTGGCCGAGGTCGTCGGTGCCGGTGAGCGTGACGGTGACATTGCCCAGGCCTTCGCCGGTGTCGCGCACGTGATTGCCGTTGACGTCGTCGTAGACCGAACCCGCCAGCGAGCTGGGCGTCAGTTCGGGGAAGTCGAACTGGCTGAAGGTCTGCGCCGGATCGAACGGCACGTTGCCGTTGACGTTGCGCGTACCGGTGGTGCACGCCGCGCAGGGCGCGCCGTTGACCATGCCCGGCACGCTCTTGCCGTCGATATAGCCGTTCGGCTGCGTTTCGGTGAGCGTGTAGCCGCCCGCGCCCGCCTTGGTCAGGCCGGCGAATACGTAGCTGCCGTCGGCGCCGGTGACGATGCTGCGATCCACCGCCTTGCCGTCGACGTCGGTGCCGGTCAGGCGCACGCTGACGCCGGCGATCGGCGCTTCGCCGCTGTCGCGCACGCCATTGTTGTTGGCGTCCACGTACACCGAGCCGCTGATGCCGCCGGTCAGTTCGCCGAAGTCGTAGGCCGTGCCGCGCGCACCCGGTGCCACCGGAATGCCGGAGATCACGCTGGTGCCCGCCGCACCGGCGGTGCCGCCGAGGCTGCCCACGTGTTCCGCACCGTCCGCATAGGCGCCCGGCTGGGTCTCGGTGAGCGTGTAGCCGGCGCCGTTCGCCGGCAGCAGGCCGTCGAAGACATAGTCGCCGCTGGCGTCGGTGGTCATGCTGCGGTTGACCGCGCGGCCGTCGACGTCGGTGCCGGTGAGCGCCACGGTGACGCCGGCGATGCCGGTCTCGCCCGCGTCGCGCGTGCCGTTGTAGTTGCCGTCGATGAACACGGCGCCGGACAGGCGTGCCGCCAGCTCGCCGAAGTTGTAATTCGCGCCGACTTGCGACACGCCCAGCGCGACGCCGTCGAACACGTCATTGGCCGCGTGCGTGCCGCCCAGCGTGCCGACCTGCTCCTGGCCGTCGGCGTACTGCGGCGGTTGCGTCTCGGCGATGCGATAGGTGCCGGCCGGCAGGTTGGGCGCGAGATAGGCGCCCGAGGCATCGGTGGTCAGGTTGACGGTGGCGCTGGTCGCGGTGTTGGTGATGGCGATCGCCACGCCGGCGATGCCGGTCTCGCCCGCATCGCGCAGGCCATTGCCATTGGTGTCGACATAGACGAAGCCGCCCAGGCCCTGGCCCAGTTCGCCGAAGTTGTAGTTCGCACCGGCCTGCCCCGCGCCGAGCACGATGCTGCCGATCACGTCGTTGCCGGCCAGCGTGCCATTCGGCGTGCCGCCCACGGTACCGACGGCATCGCCGCCGTCCTGCCACTGCGCCGGCTGGGTCTCGGCCACCTGGTAGGTGCCCGGGCGCAGGTTGGGGAAGCTGTAGCTGCCGTCGTTGGCGGTGGTGACCGTGGTGTTGACGGCCTGGCCCAGGTCGTCGGTGCCGGTGAGCGTCACGGTGACGCCGCCGATGCCCGCGGTCTCGCCCGCATCGCGCACGCCGTTCTTGTTGGCGTCGATGTAGACGAAGCCGGCCAGCGAGGTCGAGGCCAGTTCGCCGAAGTCGAAGTTCGCGCCCTGCTGGCCGATGCCCAGCGTGATGGCGCCGATGGTGTTGCCGTCCGCCGACGGCGTGCCGCCGTTGCTGGTGCCGGTGCCCGTGCGTGCCTTGCCCGGCAGGTAACCCGCCGGTTGCGTCTCGGTCACGGTGTAGCTGCCGGGACGCAGGTTCTTGAAGGCGTAGTTGCCGGAGGCATCCGTCGTGGTGGTGAGGCTGACCGCCTGGCCGAGATCGTCGGTGCCGGTCAGCGCCAGCGTCACCGGCGGACTGCCGATGCCCGCCTCGCCCGCATCGGCGATGCCGTTGTTATTCAGATCGCTGTAGACCTTGCCGGCGATCTGCGCATCCGGCAGCTCGCCGAAGTTGTAGGCCGTGGCGGCGGTGTTGCTGGGCAGGTTCACGCCGCTGATGGCGTCGCCCGGATTGGCCGCCGTGCCGCCCGCGCTGCCGGCGGCGTCGGTGCCGTCGCGATAGCCGGCCGGTTGCGTTTCGGTCACGGTGTAGTTGCCGGCGGGCAGGAACTGCACCAGGTAGCTGCCGTCGGCGGCGCTGGTCACGGTGCGGTTCACCGCGGAGCCGTCGACGGCCGTGCCGCTCACCTTCACGGTGACGCCGGCGATGCCGGTGTCGCCCGCATCGCGCACGCCATTGCCGTTGAGGTCGGCGAATACCGCGCCGGCGATCGACGAGCTGGTGACGCTGACGTTGCCGCCGTTGCTGTTGTTGCCCGGGGTCGGGTCCAGCGAGGTGGTGGTGATCGACGCGTTGTTGGTCAGCGTGGCCGGATTGGACGCAGGCTGGCCGGTGACGCGCACGGGCACGGTGATGGTGGCGGTCGCGCCGACCGCCGCATCGTCGCCGAGCGCGCAGGCGAAATTGGTGCCGCCGGCCGCGCCGGTGCACGGCGTGCCCGGGATCGACGGGAAGCCCGCACTGGTGGCGATGCTCGGCGTGCCGGCCAGCACCATGCCGCTGGGCAGGCTGTCGGTGACCTGCACGCCGTCGGCGACGCCCGGACCGTTGTTGGCCACCGCGATGCTGTAGTTGAACGCCTCGCGGTAGCCGATGCTCGACGGGTTGGCGGTCTTGCTCACCAGCTGCACGTCGGCCTTGGTGCGCACCGTGGTGTTTTCGCTGGGGTTGTTGTTGCCCGGCTGGGTATCGCGGCCCGCGGCCACTTCGTCCGAGCTGGTGGCCAGGCGCAGCGTGGTGGTGCCCTTGGCTTCGCCGCGCATGGTGAGCTGCACGACCTTGCTGCTGCTTGTCGCGACCGTGCCGAACTGGCAGGTCACGGTGCCGCCGATGGTGCCGACCGCAGGCGTGGAACAGGTGGCGCCGGCCGGCGGCGTCAGCGCCTGGAAGCTCAGCAGCGCCGACGGCAGCGTGACGGTGAAGTTGGCGTTCTCGGCGTACGACGGGCCGCTGTTGGTCAGCGTCAGCGTGTAGGTCATGTTGTCGCCGACGGCCACCGGATCGGGGCTGTCGACGATGTTGCCGAGGATGTCCAGCGCGGCATTGTTCACCGGCACGTTGAGGCTGCCGGCGTTGTTCGCGCCATTGAGCTCGGTGGTGCTGGTACTGGCGGTGGCGCTGGTGGCCAGCGTGCCGCCCTGGGTGGCGTCGTTCGGGCGCACCACCACGGTGACGGTCTGCTGCGCGTTGCGGTTGATCGCGCCCCAGTCGCAGGTCAGGGTCTGGTTGCCCGGTCCCGTGGTGGAACCCGCGGCCGGCTGCGTGCCGCAGCTGCCGCCGCCGGATGCGGTCGCCGACACGAAGGTGACATTGGCCGGCAGCTGGTCGGTGACGCTGACGTTCTGCGCCTGGCTGTAGTCGCCGTTCTTCACGGTCAGCACGTAGGTCAGCGTCTGCCCCGCGGTGGCGGGCGACGGCGAGCCGGTGACGACCACGCTGACGTCGGCGCGCGCGTCGGTGGTGGTGGTGACGCTGTCGTTGTTGTTGCTGTAGTCCGGATCGGCCGTGGTCGGCGATACCGCATAGGCGCTGTTGGTGCGCGCGCCGCCATCGCCGCCGGGACGGATCTTCACCGTGATCACCGGGCAGTTGCTGCCGGCGGTGCAGGTGGGCACGTCGCCGAGCGCGCATTGCAGGGTCACGCCGCTGCCGGAGGACACCGTCGGCGCCGGGCAGCTGGCGCCGGCCGGACCGTTGGCGATGCTCGCGCCGATGTAGCCCGCGCCGGTGGCGCCGGTATTGCTGTTGATCAGCGTGTCGAGCTGGTCGACCACGCTGACGTTCATCGCGGTCTGCGGTCCGCTGTTGACCACTTCCAGCGTGTAGTCGAGCTCGTCGCCCGCGGCGACAGTGGCCTGCGCGGCCTTCTTGATCAGGCGCAGGTCGGCCGAATCCGGACCGATCTGCGCCTGCACGCCGCTGCCCACGCAATCGTTGCTGGCGTTGTTGTCGCTCCACGGCGTACCGGCCGCGGAAGCCACTGCAGACACGCACATGGTGTTGGTCAGCGTGCCGGCCGCATTGGCGGTCACGCTGTAGACCACCGCCTGCGAGGTGCCGCCTACCGCCAGCGGCGTGCCGGCGGTGTAGTCGCGCGTGCAGGTGACGGTCTGGTTGCCCGCCGCCGGCGTGAACGGCGCGGCCGGCGCGCAGCTCCAGCCGTTGGCCTGCTTGTAGGCGGTCAGCGTCACGCCGATAGGCAACGTGTCGATCATGCGCGCGGTGCCGGTGAGCGGCGCCGTGCCGTTGTTGTGCATCGAAATGCTCCAGTCGAAGCTGGAGCCGACGGTGGCGAGCGCCGGGTTCGGGCCGCTCTTGTTCGCCGCCAGGTCGGAGGTCGGATCGACCACGCCGACGGTGGCCGAACCGGCGTTGTTGCCTGCCTGCGGATCGGTCAGCGTGCTGCTGGCCGAGGCGGTGTTGGTGATCGCGGTGCCGGCGGTGATCGCCTTCACCGGCACCGTGATCTGCGGCATCGCGATGTTGTAGCCGGGCGCCGCGCCGCCGAGCGCGCGCGTGCAGGTGATGGTCTGGCCCGCCGGCGCGCCGCAGCTCCAGCCGGTGCCGCTGGCATTGCCGGTGATCTGGAAATTGGCCGGCACCGTGTCGGTGACGGTGACGCTGGTCGGGTTGTCGCCGGTGTAGCGCGGCGCCAGGATGAAGCTGAAGCTGGTGCCGGTGAGGATCGGCGAGCCGGTGCTGGCGGTCTTGGTCAGGCTGATGTCGCTGCCGGCGAGCACCGCGGTGTTGGCGGTGACGCTGTTGTTGCCGCTGTCCGGATCCTGCGCCGCGCCGCTGGAGGTCACCGCGACACTGCCGTTCAGCGCCATGTTCGAGCCGCCGGCCACGCCCACCGCGCCGTTGATCGGGCCGACCACCCAGCTGGCGCCGCTGGCGATGCTGCCGCTGAGGTTGCAGGTCAGCACCTGTCCCGCCACCGAGCAGCCGGCAGGCAGGCCGCCGGCCACGTTGAAGCCCGGCGGCAGGTTCGCCGTGATGCGCGCGCTGGTGGCGGTGTCCGGGCCCTGGTTGGCGACCGTGAAGGTATAGGCCAGCGTGCCGCCGGAGGTCACCGAACCGCTGGGGTTCTGCACCACCGACAGCGCGAGGTCCGCGCCCTGGTTGATGGTGGTGTCCTGGGTGATGCCGGTGTTGTTGCTGGCATCGCTGTCCGCTTCGTTGGCGGTGGCCGAGGCGGTATTGGTGATGATGCCCGCCGTGGGCGCGCGCACCTGGATGCTCACTGTCACGTTGCCGGCGGCTGCCAGCGAACCGAGCGAGCAGTTCAGCACGCCGCCGCTGGGCGTGCCGCAGGTGACGCCCGCCGGCGTGCTGGTGCCGACGTAGCTGGTGCCCGCGGGCAGCGTGTCGCTCAGCGTGATGCCGGTGGCCGTGGTGCTGCCGTTGTTATCGACACGCACGGTGTAGGTGACGATGCCGCCGGCTGGCGTCGGATCGGAACCGGCATCGGAGTTGTTGACCACCAGGTCGACCGCGGCCAGTGCGGGTGCGGCGGCGAACAGCGTGATGCACGCGAATACGGCGCGGCTGAAGATGCGGCCGCTGCGCTTGCGCAGCGACGCGGGTTGCGTCCGATCGGATTCCATCCGATACCCCCTGAAGGTTGGCAACAATCCGCCGTCGCGTGCCGCTTCTGCAGGCACACGGGTGGATGGGTCGTTCCAAGGAGAAAAGCCGGCTCCCCTGCACAGCCAGGCGCCGACGGCCGAGCGTCATCCAGACGTCGGGTGGCGACTACAAGCAGATAGGAGGAAATCCGAAAACGCCGTACCCCACGGCGAGTCGTCCACGGCCCCTGTATCCGTGATCGAGCTCACGAAAGGATCGTGCAAGGCTGCGATTTGCGTCAATCGGGCTTGAAAGAAATTTCGATTTGTGAAGGACCGACACGGCGGGAATCACGCATAGTGGCGAGCGGAGGTAAGTGCTTGACTCTGCGCGATTAGCCTGGATCGCGAGCATGGCGCGAAGCGCGACTTCATCGCTCATGCAGGACGCAAAGTCTCATCCAGGTACACCTTGAAGGATCACGCTCCTGGCCCAGCGGCCCGCGTCGCCGCTTGCCCGCGCCGCCCTGCCCCTTCAACGATGCGACGAACGCGGCGAACGCATCGTGCGTCATCGCCGTGTTTTTTCCACAGCCGCTGTGGATGTTCCGCAGGCCAGCCTGTGGAAAAGTATCGCAACCGACTGATGGCGTTGCGTTGCGCACGCGCTGCGAACGTTTTGGCCAGTCGGCGCGACGCGGTGCGGGCGAGAAAAGCGTTGCGTCGACACTGCAAGTATGCATCGCCATCCGTCATGGCGACGCGGCAAAGGCGCGTACGTGCAAAGTCGTTGCCGACCTCGAGATGCGAGCAAAACTTTCGCAGCATGTGCATGCTTCAACGCGGTCAGACACTTGAGTGTCTTTTCCACAGGCTCACCCGCGGAACATCCACAGCGCCTGTGGAAAACATCATGCGTGCGCAGCGTCATCGCGATGGCAGATGCATGATTCCAAGCATTGCGCAACGGTTTTTTCGCCGAATGCGGCTTCGTGTGCATGGCGAAAATTTTCGCAGCGCGTGCGCAACGCAATGCCATCAGTCGGTTGCGGTACTTTTCCACAGGCTTGCACGCAAGCCATCCACACGAGTTGTGGAAAACGCTTCGTGGCGCGCAAAAAAATGCCGCCCTGCGGCGGCATTCTTCGCAAACTCCAACAGCAGACGATCAAGCCGCGCGCGGCGCCCTGGTCAGAATGCCCAGCACGTCGGCCAGCTTGTCGCGCATCTCGCGGCGGTCGACAATCATGTCGATCGCACCATGCTCCAGCAGGAACTCCGAGCGCTGGAAGCCTTCCGGCAGCGTCTCGCGCACGGTCTGCTCGATCACGCGCGGGCCGGCGAAACCGATCAGCGCCTTCGGCTCGGCCACGTTGACGTCGCCGAGCATGCCGAGGCTGGCGGACACGCCGCCGGTGGTCGGATGGGTGAGCACGCTGATGTACGGCACGCCGGCGTCGCGCAGGCGCGCCAGCGCGGCCGAGGTCTTGGCCATCTGCATCAGCGAGAACAGCGATTCCTGCATGCGCGCGCCGCCGGTGGCGGAGAAGCACACCAGGGCGCTGCGCTCGGCCAGCGCGCGCTCGGCGGCGCGGGCGAACTTCTCGCCGACCACCGAACCCATCGAGCCGCCCATGTAGCTGAACTCGAACGCCACGGCCATCAGCGGGCGGCCCTTGAGCTTGCCGCTCACGGCCAGCAGCGCGTCTTTTTCGCCGGTGGATTTCTGCGCGGCCACGATGCGGTCGCGGTACTTCTTGGAATCGCGGAATTTCAGCGGATCGGTGGGTTCCAGGTTCGACCACAGCTCCTGCGTGGAGCCCTCGTCCAGGAACGCCTGCAGGCGCGCGCGCGCCTCGATGGCGTGGTGATGGCCGCACTTGGGGCAGACCATCAGGTTGCGCTCCAGCTCCGGCCGGTACAGCACCGTGCCGCAGCCGCCGCACTTCTCCCACACGCCCTCCGGGACCTTGCCCTTGCCGGCGTTGGAGCTCTGCGTGCGCACACGCGGGGTCATGATTTTCTGCAGCCAGTTCATCGCCACACCTCAAACGTTCCTGGCCGAAGCGACCAGGAGGTCGCCTCAGCGTGCGTCCAGCGCCGTCCGGATCGGTTGCAGGAAAGCCTTGGCGCGGTCGGCGATCTCGTCCGCCCGCTCAGCCCCCGCCAGCCGTTCCACCAGCGCGCTGCCGATGACCACTGCATCGGCGAACCCGGCGATGTCCCTGGCGCTCTGCGCATCGCGCACGCCGAAACCCACCGCCACCGGCGCCTTGGCGCGGGATCGGATCCCGGCCACGCGGGCCGCGATATCCGAGGTGCTCAAACGCCCCGCGCCGGTGATGCCGGCAAACGACACATAATACAGGAAACCCTCCGCCGCCCCGCACAGCTGCGCCATACGCGCGGGTGCGGTGGTCGGGGCCGCCAGCAGGATCTGGCGCAGGCCGGCGGCTTTCAGCGGCGCCAGCACGGCCGATTCCTCCAGCGGGCAATCGACCAGCAGCACGCCGTCCACGCCCGCCTCGACGGCTTCCGCGGCGAAGCGTTCGTAGCCGCGGATTTCCACCGGGTTGAGATAACCCATCAACACCACCGGCGTATCCGCGTCGCGCTGGCGGAAGGTGCGCACCCAGCCGAGCACATCGGCCAGGCCCACGCCCTTGGCGATGGCACGCTCGCTGGCGTGCTGGATCACCGGGCCGTCGGCCATCGGGTCGGAGAACGGCACGCCCAGCTCGATCACATCGGCGCCGGCGTCAACCAAAGCGTGCATCAGCGCCACGGTGTGTTCCGGCGCGGGATCGCCGGCGGTGACGAAGGGGATCAGGCCGGTGCGGCCGTTGGACTTGAGCGTGTCGAAGCGGCGGTCGATGCGGTTCATACCTGCACTCCTTCGCGGGCGGCGATGGTGTGTACGTCCTTGTCGCCGCGGCCGGACAGGTTGCACAGCACGAGCTGGTCTTTCGGCATCTCGCGGGCGAGCTTGATCGCCTGCGCCACCGCGTGGCTGGATTCGAGCGCGGCGAGGATGCCCTCGGTGCGCGCCAGCAGATGGAACGCTTCGAGCGCTTCGTCGTCGGTGATGCCGACATATTCGGCGCGGCCGGCATCCTTGAGGAAGGCGTGCTCGGGGCCGACGCCCGGGTAATCGAGACCGGCGGAGACCGAATGCGTCTCGGTGATCTGCCCGTTGTCGTCGCACAACACATAGGTGCGGTTGCCATGCAGCACGCCCGGACGGCCTGCCGCCAGCGACGCCGCGTGATGACCCGTTGCGATGCCCTCGCCCGCCGCTTCGGCGCCGAAGATGCGCACGTTCGCGTCATTGAGGAACGCGTGGAACAGACCGATGGCATTGGAACCGCCGCCGACGCAGGCGGTGATCGCGTCCGGCAGGCGCCCGTATTGCTCGAGCATCTGCTCGCGCGCCTCGCGCCCGACGATGGCGTTGAAGTCGCGCACCATCATCGGATACGGATGCGGACCGGCCACGGTACCGATGATGTAGAAGGTGTCGGCCACGTTGGTGACCCAGTCGCGCATCGCTTCGTTGAGCGCGTCCTTGAGCGTCTTCGAGCCGGAGGTCACCGGCACCACTTCGGCGCCGAGCAGCTTCATGCGGTAGACGTTGATCTTCTGCCGCTCGATATCCACCGCGCCCATGTACACCACGCACTTCAGGCCGAAGCGCGCCGCCACCGTGGCGCTGGCCACGCCGTGCTGGCCGGCGCCGGTCTCGGCGATCACGCGCGGCTTGCCCATGCGCTTGGCGACCAGGGCCTGGCCGATGGTGTTGTTGATCTTGTGCGCGCCGGTGTGGTTCAGGTCCTCGCGCTTGAGCAGGATCTGCGCGCCGCCGACGTGCTGGGACAGGCCTTCGGCGTGATAGATCGGGCTGGGGCGGCCGACGTAGTACTTCAGGTCGCGATCGAGTTCGGCGAGGAATTCGGGATCCTCGCGCAGGCGCAGGTAGGCCTCGGTCAGCTCGGCGATCGGCGCCATCAGGGTTTCGGCGACGTACTGCCCGCCGAAGTCGCCGAAGCGGCCGTGCGCGTCGGGCCAGCGGTGGAAGTCCTGGGACATGTGCGATTTCCTCTAGCCGGGGAGGCGTCGCGGGGATCCGGTCCGCGGCCGCCAGACCGACAAATTAACGCACATCCGCGCCGCGCGAAAAGCGATAAGATCGCCATAACCTGTCAGTAAAACTCACATGTCGACCGTCCGCGACCTGCCCCCGCTCAATGCCCTGCGCGCCTTCGAAGCCACGGCGCGCCTGGGCAGCGCCAGCCGCGCCGCGGAGGAACTGCACGTCACCCACGGCGCGGTCAGCCGCCACCTGCGCGCGCTGGAAGAAGCCCTGGGCCAGCCGCTGTTCGCCCGCCAGGGCCGCGGCCTGGCGCTGACCCCGGCCGGCGAACAGCTGCGCGACGGCGCGCGCGATGCGTTCGGGCAGTTGCGCGAGGCCTGGGCGCGCGTGGCGCGCGGCCAGGCGGATGCGCCCTTCGTGCTGGGCTGCCCCGGCAGCCTGCTGGCGCGCTGGATGATTCCGCGGCTGGAGCGGTTGAAGCAGGATCTGCCCACGTTGAAGTTGCATCTCTCCGCACAGGAGGCGCCGTTCGATCCGGCGCTGACCGGTGTCGATGCGGCGCTGCTGCTGTCCGAGCCGCCCTGGCCGGGCGACTGGCGCGTGCATGAGCTGGCGCCGGAGTGCATCGGGCCAGTGCTCAGTCCGCGCTATCCCGGCGCGGCGCAGTTGCAGCAACCCGAGCAGCTGCTGGGCGAAGCGCTGCTGCACACCACCTCGCGCCCGCAGGCGTGGCCGCAGTGGGCTGCGCTCGCCGGCCTCGAACCCGGGCAGCTGCGCTACGGCCAGGGCTTCGATCATCTGTATTACCTGCTGGAAGCCGCCGTCGCCGGCCTGGGCGTGGCGATCGCGCCGGCGCAACTGGTCGCCGACGATCTGGCCAGCGGGAGACTGCTGGCGCCGTGGGGTTTTCGCGTGACGTCGGCGCAGTGGATTCTGGCGATGCCGCGGCGTGCATCGAGCGCACAGGCGGAGGCGCTCGCGGATTGGTTGCGCACCGCACTGGCGTAGGTTGGGGTGAGCCGCCGGCGAACCCCAACAATGCGGTGCGTTTGGATGTGCCGACGTTGGGGTTCGCCTGCGGCTCACCCCAACCTACGCCTGGCGCACCGCCTCGATGAAGGCGTGCATCTTCGCCGGATCCTTGATCCCCGGCGCGGACTCGATCCCACTGGACACATCCACCGCCCACGGCCGCGCCACGCGCACGGCGTGCGCGACGTTGTCGGCCGTCAGTCCGCCGGCGAGGATCAGCGGCTGCGCGAGGTCCGCCGGCATCAGCGACCAGTCGAAGGCCTTGCCGCTACCGCCGGCTTCGCCCAGGCCGTGGCCGTCGAGCAGCAGGCCCGCGGCGCGCGGATAGGTGCGCAGGCGCGGCAAGGCCGCCGCGCCCTCGCCCATCGCGATCGCCTTCAGATAGCGATGGCCGAACTGCGCGCACCATTCGTCGCTTTCGTCGCCATGGAACTGCAGCAGGTCGGGCTGCACTTCGCGCAGCACCTGGCGCACATAGGCGGGCTCGTCGTCCATGAACAACGCCACCGTGCTGACAAAGGGCGGCAGCGCGGCGCAGATCGCCCGCGCGTCGACGATGTCCACGCGGCGCTTGCTGCGTGCGGTGAAGATCACGCCGATCGCGTCGGCGCCGTACTGCGCGGCGAGCAGCGCGTCTTCCACGCGGGTCATGCCGCAGCACTTGATGCGGGTCATTGGCTCACCTCCGCCGGCAGGCCCCAGTGCGCTTCGTAGCGCGGACCGAGGAAGGTCAGGCCGGAAGCCGGCGCGGTCGGGCCGGCGACTTCGCGATCGCGCCCGGCCAGCAGTTCGCCGACCCAGGCCACGGGCTGTTCGCCGCGCCCCACCGGCAGCAGCGAGCCGACGATGTTGCGCACCATGTGATGCAGGAAGGCGTTCGCCTCGATCTCCACGATCACCTGCGCGTCCTCGCGCCGCACGCTCACCGCCAGCACGGCGCGGCGCGCGTGCGCGGCCTGGCAGGACACCGCGCGGAAGGCGCTGAAGTCATGCTCGCCGACCAGCGCCTGCGCCGCCGCGTGCATGCGCCCGGCGTCGAGCGGCTGCCGCTCCCAGGTCACGTAGCGTCCATCCAGCGCCGCGCGCACGGGGCGATTGAGGATGCGATAGCGATAGCGCCGGCTGCGCGCGGAGAAGCGCGCATGGAAATCCTCCGGCACCGCCTGCGCCCACAGCACCGCCACGCTGCGCGGCAGGTTGGCGCAGCCGCCCAGCACCCAGCCGCGCGGATCGCGCTGCACCTGCGTATCGAAATGCACCACCTGGCAGCGCCCATGCACGCCGGCGTCGGTGCGGCCGGCGCAGGTGACTTCGACCGGATGCGCGGCGACGAAGGACAAGGCTTTCTCCAGCGCGCCCTGCACGGTGGCGCCGTGGGTCAGCCGCTGCCAGCCGAGGAAGTCGGTGCCGTCGTATTCGATGCCCAGGGCGATGCGCATGTCGGAGAGAAAAGCGGTAAGGCCGGCGAGGTTAGCATCCCGCGCCCGCGGCCAGCCCGAAACGCATCGGGCCGGCATGCAGCCGGCCCGATGGAAACAGCTTGCGGCGAGAACTCAGCGGATGCCGTCGAGCAGCTTCTGCGCCACGTCCTTCTGCATCTGGGTGCCTTCGTGCAGCACCTCTTCCAGCATCGCGCGGGCACCGTCGGGGTCGCCCATGTCGAGATAGGCGCGGGCCAGGTCCAGCTTGGTGTCGACCGGATCGTCGCTGAAGCCGCCCTCGTGCGCGTCGCCGGCGTGGCCGAAGTCGTCCGCGGCCGGGCTGTGCGCCGGCGCGGCGGGAATCTCGTCTTCCAGGTCGGCGAACTGCCAGGTCGAGGTCGGCTCGTGCCCGCCCGTGGCGGCCGGTTCCGGCTCGGCGGAGGCGGCCGGCGCGGCATTGGCCAGCGGACGCGGGGTCAGATCGAAGTCGAAGTGGTACTCGCTGACCTTGGGGTTCTTCGCCGGCAGCGGCGCGGCGGGGATCGGCGGAATGCCATCGTCGTGCGGGGCATCGGCGTAGCGATCCAGGTCGAACTGGTGCAGCGCCTCGTGCTCGTCCTCGTTCTGCGGCGGCAGCGGCGGCGGGTTGCCGCCCTTGGCGAACAGCGGATGGCCGGGGACCAGGTCCTCGCCCATCGACACCACGTCCAGCCATTCCGGCTGGTCGTCGCTGGCGATATGCGCGTGCATGGCCTCGGCGGCGGCCTCGAAGTGATCCACGTCGCGGCGGCTGTAGTACAGGCTGACCAGTTCCAGGTGCAGGCCGACGTCGTCCGGATGCTCGGCGAGCTGGTCGAGCAGCTCGTCCTGGTCGGGATCGGAGCTGCCGATCGAGGGCTCGGCGCCGAAGCGGTCGGCCAGCGAGGAACCGCCCTTGGACGCGGCGGCGGCCGGCGGCGACTTCTTGCGGCGGCCGAGCAGCGCGCCCAGGAGCAGCAGCACCACGGCGCCGGCGGCAGCGGCGAGCGCCCAGGTCTGCAGGTACCAGGGTTCTTCTTCGGCCGGCGCGACCGGCGGCGGCACCGGCGCGGGCTTGGGCGCCGGCTTGTTCTCGAGCTGGGCCGGCGTGCTGGCGACCGGCGTGCTGGCCGCTGCCGTGCCTGCCGTGGCGGGTGCGGAGCTGGCGCCGGCCGGGGTCACGGCAAGCGTCGGGCTGGCCGGTTCGGCGGCCGGCTTGGCGGCGCTGGCGGCCGGCGCGGGCTTGGGCGCCTCGGCCAGCGGCCTAGTCTCGGCCGGGGCCGGGGCGCCCGGCTTCGCGGCGGCGGCCGGCATGCCGGCGGCCTTGCGCGCGTCGCTCAGCTGGCGCTGCAGATCGGCGATCTCGTTGTCCTTCAGCGCCAGCAGCTTGGTGTTCTTCTGGTTGATGTCTTCCAGGTCTTTCAGGCGCGACTTCAGCTCGCTGCCCTGCTGTTCCAGCGAGGCGAGCGCCTCCTTGCTGCGCAGGAGATCCTCGCGCAGGCCGGCCGCCGCCTTGGCGTCCTTGTCGCCCTTGGCGCTGCCGCCGGCGGCGCCCTGCGCGCCGTCTTTCGCCGGCACCAGCGAGAGCCGGTCGGACGGCTCGCCCTTGCCCGCGGTCGGCGCGGTGGAGGCGGCCGGACGGGTGCCGGCGTCGGCCACGCTGGTCGGCGTGCGCGCGGCGCCCGAGCTCCAGTCGCCGTTCTGGCGGCGCACTTCGGCGGCGGCCGCGGCGACCGCCATGGCCTGCGCGTCCTGCGCCGAAGGCACGCGCAGCACGGCGCCGGTCTTCAGGGCATTGATGTTGTCGCGGTAGAACGCGTCCGGATTGGCCTGCTTGAGGGCCAGCAGCATCTGGTTGATGTCCACGCCCTGCGGCGCGGTGTCCTTGGCGATCGAGGACAGCGTCTGGCCGCGCTCGACCGGGCCGTACTCGCCGTTCTTCGCCACTGGCGCGGCGGCCGGCGCGGGCCTGGCCGGCCTGGACACCGGCTTGGCAGCCTGCTGCTCGTCGGCGGCGGGAGCCGGCGCGGCATGGCGCGACGGCTTGGCGGACGACGACGCCACCGCGGGTGCGCGGGTGGCGGGCGCGGCGCCCGGGCTGCTCGGCGGGTCGAGCAGGATGGCGAACTCGCGCACGCTCTTGCCCGAGGCGCTGCTTACTTCAACCAGCAGGTCGAGGTAGGGATCGTTGACCGGCGTGGCGCTGGTGATGCGGATGACCTTGCGGCCGTTGCCGCCGTCGATCACCGCGAACTGCAGCGGCATGTTCGGTGCACCGGTGATGCCGGCCTTGGCGAATTCCTCGCCCGAGGCGAGCCGCGCGGACAGGTTCTGCAACTCGGAGGGATGTTCCGGGTTCAGCGGAATCTCGGCCAGCAGGGGCTGCCCCAGCGCCGACTTGACCTGGATCTGGCCCAGTTCGAGCGCAGCAGCCTGGGTGCTGCCTAAGGCCAGCGCCAGCAGCACCGACATTCTCAACGAACGATTCATCGCGTGTTCCCCCGAACTGCCCCGTGACATTTCTTATAAGGATCGCCGCGCTTGGGCGGCGATTCCGTGGACAAGACGACACTTTAAGTTAGAAAAAGGCCCGCAAACAATAGTTGCGGCCGATATTTACAACGCATTGCTGCGAGAGGTTCTCGCAGCCGCCCCTCTTGACCGGCCTTGCTCAATGACTCTGGCCGGGAGCGGCCTTGGCGCTTTTCAGTTCCTGCAGCTGGCGGCGCAGGTCCGCGATGGCGCGGTCCTGCTCCTCCATCTTCTGGTCCGCCTGCTCGGTCCTGGCCTCCTGCGAGGCCACGTCGTGCTGCAGGCGCTGGACTTCGGCGTTCTTGCTGGCGACGTGCTGCTCGGTCTCGGCCTTGGGGGCTGCGGCCCCCTGCTGGGTGCCGGCCGCCGCCCAGGCGGGCAGCAGCGCGGTCGCGAGGCAGAACGCCAGGCGGGTCGGACGGACATGCATCAGAGATAATCCTCGATCAGGCGCTCGGCGATCTGCACCGCATTGAGCGCCGCGCCCTTGCGGATATTGTCCGAGACGATCCACAGGTCCAGGCCGCGCTCGTGCGAGATGTCCTCGCGGATGCGACCGACGAAGACCGGATCCTTGCCGGCCGCATCGCCCACCGGCGTGGGATAGCCGCCGGCCTTGCGCTCGTCCTGCACCACCACGCCCTCGGCTTTTTCCAGCAGCGCGCGGGCCTGTCCGGCGGTGATCTTGTCGCGGGTCTCGATGTGCACGGCTTCGGAATGGCCATAGAACACCGGCACGCGCACCGCGGTGGGATTCACCTGGATGGTTTCGTCCTCCAGGATCTTGCGGGTCTCCCAGACCATCTTCATTTCTTCCTTGGTGTAGCCGTTGTCCTGGAAGTCGTCGATGTGCGGGATCACGTTGAAGGCGATCTGCTTGGGAAACTTCGACCGTTCCACGTCCTGGAAATTGAGCAGCGCGGCGGTCTGCTTGCCGAGTTCTTCCATGCCCGAGCGACCCGCGCCGGAGACCGACTGGTAGGTCGCCACGTTGATGCGCTCGATGCCGGCCTGGCGGTGGATCGGCGCCAGCGCCACCAGCATCTGCATGGTCGAGCAGTTGGGATTGGCGATGATGCCGCGCACGGTGTAGCGGGCGATGGCGTGCGGATTGACCTCGCTGACCACGAGCGGGATGTCGTCCTGGTAACGGAACTCGGAGGTGTTGTCGATCACCACCGCGCCCGCCGCCGCCGCGCGCGGCGCGTGTTCGCGGCTGACCGAGCCGCCGGCGGAGAAGAAGGCGATGTCCACGCCGGTGAAGTCGTAGTCGGCAAGATTGCGCACGGTGACCGATTTGCCGGCGAAATCCACCTTGCCGCCTGCCGAACGCTCGCTGGCCAGCGGCACCAGCTCGCCGACCGGGAATTTGCGCTCCGCCAGGATAGCCAGCAGGGTTTCGCCCACGGCGCCTGTCGCGCCGACCATCGCCACCTTGTAGCTGCTCTTCTTGCTCATGTTCCGTTTTTCAGTAAAGGGACTCGGAGATCCGTCCGAACGGGGCCGAGATCCGCATCAGCGGAAATCTAGCCGGGGTTGAAGGCAAAACAATACGCGATCTGCCTGGGCGTGAATGGCATCACGCTTTGAAACAGCGCTTTTTAGGACCAGCGTTTCATCACTTCCGGATTGAGCGGCGCCGGCGGACGCCCGGCGCGGGGGCCGTGGCCCAGCGCAGCCAGCACATTATCCGCCGCCAGGGTAGCCATGGCGCGGCGCGTATCCGCACTGGCGCTGGCGATGTGCGGGCTCAACAGGACATTCTCGAGGCGCAGCAGGTCCGCATGCAGCGCCGGCTCGCCCTCGAACACGTCCAGCCCCGCCGCGCCCAGCCGCCCCTCGCGCAGCGCGGCGGCCAGCGCCGCGTCGTCCACGATGCCGCCGCGGGCCACATTGACCAGCACTGCGGTGGGCTTCATCAGCGCCAGCTCGGCCGCGCCGATGGCGTGATGGCTTTCGCGCGAATACGGCAGCACCAGGATCAGGTGATCGGCCCGGCGCAGCAGCTCGGCCTTGTCGACCAGGGTGGCACGGCATTCGCGCTCCACCGGCTCGGGCAGGCGCGAGCGGTTGTGATAGAGCACGTGCATGTCGAAGCCCGCGGCGCGGCGGGCGATGGCCTGGCCGATCCGGCCCATGCCGAGGATGCCCAGCGTCTTGCCGTGCACGTCGAAGCCCAGCCAGTCGTCGAAGCGCATGCCGCCGCGCCACTGCCCCGCGCGCAGCCAGCGCTCGGCGGCGCCCATGCGGCGCGCGGCACCGAGCATCAGCGCCCAGGCGTAGTCGGCCACGGTCTCGTTGAGCACGTCGGGGGTATTGCAGGCGAGGATGCCGGCGCGGGTCAGCGCGGGCAGATCGAGATTGTTGTAGCCGACCGCCAGGTTGGCGATCACGCGCAGGCGGCGGTTGCCTTCCACCGCCGCCGCGCCGACCGGGTCGGCCAGGCCGATCAGCGCCGCGTCCACCCCGGCCAGGTGTTCGCGCAGGGCTTCCGGCGAATGCCTGCGCTCCACCGCCTCGGCCTGGACGTCCACATATTCGGACAACCGCGCCAGCACTTCGGGGAACAGCGGGCGCGACACCCACACTTTCTGTCTTGCGGTCATGTACTCAACCGTATCGTGCCGCGCCGTGGACTCATGCCAGGCGCGGACTCACCTCGCCCACGTCGCCGCACTGGGCGCGATGGCGCAAGGCATGGTCCATCAGCACCAGGGCCATCATGGCCTCGGCGATCGGCGTGGCGCGGATGCCCACGCAGGGATCGTGGCGGCCCTTGGTGACCACCTCGACCGGCTCGCCGGCCAGGTTCACGCTGTGGCCGGGAATCAGGATGCTCGAGGTCGGTTTCAGCGCGATCGACGCGGTGACCGCCTGCCCCGTGCTGATGCCGCCCAGGATGCCGCCGGCATGATTGGAGGCGAAGCCGGCCGCGCTCATCTGGTCGCGATGCTCGCTGCCGTGCTGGGCCACCGCGGCGAAGCCGTCGCCGATCTCCACGCCCTTCACCGCATTGATCGACATCATGGCGGCGGCCAGATCGCCGTCCAGCTTGCCGTAGATCGGCTCGCCCCAGCCCGGCGGCACGCCTTCGGCCACCACGTTGACGCGCGCGCCGACGGAATCGCCGGACTTGCGCAGCGCATCCATGGCTTTCTCAAGCTCAGGCACCTGCGCCGCATGCGGCCAGAAGAACGGATTCTGTTCCACCGCGTCCCAGTCGAAGCCCTGCGGCGCGATCGAGCCCAGCTGCGCGAGATAGCCGCGCACGCGCACGCCGTGGCGTTCGGCCAGCCATTTCTTGGCGATCACCGCGGCGGCCACGCGCATGGTGGTCTCGCGCGCGGAGGAGCGCCCGCCGCCGCGCGGATCGCGGATGCCGTACTTCTGCCAATAGGTGTAATCGGCGTGGCCGGGGCGGAAGGTGTTGACGATGTCGCCGTAGTCCTTGCTGCGCTGATCGGTATTGCGGATCAGCAGCGCCATGGGCGTGCCGGTGGTGCGGCCTTCGTAGACGCCGGAGAGGATTTCCACCTCGTCCGCCTCGCGCCGCTGCGAGGTGTGCCGGCTCTTGCCGGTGGCGCGGCGGTCGAGGTCGCTGCGGAATTCGCTCTCTTCGATGGCCAGCCCGGGCGGGCAGCCGTCGATCACGCAGCCGATGGCCGGACCGTGGCTTTCGCCGAAGGTGGTGACGGTGAAGATCTTGCCGAAGGAATTGCTGGACACGGGGCTTTTCCTGGGGGCTAACCCTGCAAGCTTAGCGTGTACCGGCCGCCGGGTCTGCGTCGGCGCGCCATTCGCGCGCCAGCAGGGCGAACACCAGGTCGTCGGCCCATTCGCCGCGCAGCCAGTAGCTTTCACGGAAGTGCGCTTCCTGGCGCATGCCCAGCGAACACAGCAGCGCCACGCTCGCCGTATTGCGCGGATCGACCGAGGCGATCGCGCGGTTCACGCCGCGCGCGAAGGCCCAGTCCAGCGCGGCACGAAGGGCTTCGCCGGCATAGCCCTGGCCTTGCCGGGCCGGCGCGATGGTGATGCCCAGTTCCACGCCGCCTTTTTCGTCGGCGGGCAGGCTCAGGCCGAGATCGCCGATCAGTTCACCGTTGCCGCGCAGGCGGATCGCGCGTTGCCACCAGTGGCCGGGCGCCGGCTCGGCGGCCAGCGCCTCGATCCATTCCGCCGCCTCGTCCAGCGAGGCGGGCCGCCAGCCTTGATAGCGGGATACGTCCGGATCGCCGCGATAGGCGAACAGCGCGGCGGCGTCGCCGGGCGTCAAGGCATCCAGCTGCAGGCGCGGCGTCAGCAGCTGCACCGGCTCAGCCGTGGCGCGCCCGGGCGGCGGCGCGGATGGCGTCGGCGTGCGCCAGCAGGTCCTGGCGCTCCAGCGCGAACACGCCCATCGCGCCGACCTTGAACTCGATCCACACGAACGGGACTTCCGGCAGCAGCTCGGCCAGGGCGTGCTCGCTCTCGCCCACTTCGACGATCAGCAGGCCGTCTTCGCTCAGGTAATCGGCGGCTTCGTCCAGCATGCGCAGGCACAGGTCCAGGCCGTCTTCGCCGGAGGTCAGGCCGAGCTTCGGCTCGTGGCTGTACTCGCCCGGCAGCGCGGCGTATTCGGCCTCGGTGACATAGGGCGGGTTGGACACGATCAGGTCGTAGCGGCGGCCCTTGAGCCCGTTGAACAGGTCGGACTTGACCGCCTCGACGCGGCGCTCGACGTGCTGGAACACGATGTTCTCGCGCGCCAGCGACAGCGCCTCGTCGCTGATGTCGACGATATCGACCTGCCAGTCCGGGTTGTATTCGGCCATGGCGATGCCGATGCAGCCGGAGCCCGTGCACAGGTCCAGTGCGCGCTCGACGTGGCGATGCTCCAGCCACGGCTGGAAGCCGGATTCGATCAGCTCGGCGATCGGCGAACGCGGCACCAGGGCGCGGCGGTCGCTCTTGAACTTGAGGCCGGCGAACCAGGTTTCGCCGACCAGATAAGCCACCGGCAGGCGCTCCTTGATGCGGCGCTCGATCAGCGCCAGCACGCGCTCGCGCTCCTCGGCGGTGAGCTTGCCGGCGCCGTAGGCCGGCGGGATATCCGGCGGCAGGTGCAGGCTGGCCAGCACCAGGTGGGTGGCCTCGTCGATCGGGTTGTCGTGGCTGTGGCCGAAGGTCAGCCCGGCGGCCGAGAAGCGGCTGGCGCCGTAGCGGATGAAGTCGATGATGGAAGCGAGTTCGGCGGTCACGGCGGCCAGGGTCTGCGGCTGGAGGATCGCCAAGTATAGCCGCTGGGGCCGCCCGGGCTGGCTTTGGGCTGGCTCCGGGCTGGCGGGAAAGGTAGGCCTGCCCGATATACTCGCTGGATGACTTTCAACGTCCTCCTGCAATACCTGCTGCCCCATCGCGCCCTGTCGCGGGTGGTCTACTGGGCCACGCGCTGGACTTTCGCGCCGTGGAAGAACTTCCTGATCGGGCAGATCGTGCGCCGCTACCAGGTCGACATGGGCCAGGCCGCGCAGCCGGATCCGTTCACCTACCAGCACTTCAATGCCTTCTTCACGCGCAAGCTGCGGCCCGATGCACGCCGCGCGGATGCCGATCCGCTGGCCCTGCTCAGCCCTGCCGACGGGCGCATCAGCCAGTCCGGGCGCATCGTCGACGGGCGCATCTTCCAGGCCAAGGGCCAGGAATACACCGCCGCGGAACTGCTGGGCGACGAGGCGGCCGCCGCGCCGTACCGCAACGGCCGCTTCGCCACCATCTATCTGTCGCCGCGCGACTACCACCGCGTGCACATGCCGCTG
>Ga0105240_10002862_pt1 | contig 27281 bp, 23 predicted proteins | sample KBSC54metaG_FD_80426 | JGI IMG/M metagenome (GOLD analysis project Ga0105240, IMG submission 80426) | Corn rhizosphere microbial communities from Kellogg Biological Station, Michigan, USA - KBS C5-4 metaG | ecosystem: Host-associated > Plants > Roots > Rhizosphere > Soil | place: Michigan, USA... | reverse complement strand
CTTCGATCCGTCGATGATATTTCCGCTCAGATCGATGTTTCCCGAGTGCGTGTCGGGATGAGTGTTGTTCATCGCGATCGCGAAGCTTCCGTGCGGATAGTCCTCGGCAGTCTTGCGGTTAGTGCACCGGTTATCGCGCACCACTCCGTCGTGGAAGCCGTCCAAGTCGATGCACTGACCGTTGATCTCCTCGAATGTGTTCCCGACATACTCGGAGCGATCCACGTTGCCGGCCGTATCGATGGCCACAGGGGTTCCCTGATTCTCGACATCGATGATGTCGATGGGATAGCCGATATTGACGCCGGTGTTTCCGTCCACGCGGATGCGTGTGGCATGACCGACCTGGATTGCGTCCCGGCCGATGGTGTCGAATTTGTTGCGCGTGAAGACACCGTCCTGCTGGCGCGGCGCGTGAAAATTGGAGTGCGTCCAAAGCGCGTTACCCAGAATTCCGCGGAAGGCCGATTCAGTCACCTCAAAACCGGAAGAGCCTTCTTCGAATAATATTCCCCCACTTAGGTTGTTCCGCCCGCGCGCGTTTTTCGATCCGGATTCTTCAACACTTGCCCGCCAGATGCGTACCTTGCTCGACTGGCTGACGAGGATCGGGAAATTGACCACGTTGTTCAAGCGCAAACGCTCGATCTGGAGACCCTTCACATTGTTCACCAGCAGGCCGTTATCTGGATACCAGACGTGGAACGCATTCTCGGAGGGAGCCATTTCGAGCGGTTGGACGAGCTTTTGCCGATTTCCATCGATTTCCAAGTAGTGCAGGTGGATCCGCTCGACGTTTTCAAGGACCAGGATCGCGCGGCCTTTGAAATTGTCCGCGGCTTTCAACCGGGTTTCATTCCCGACGATCTCGAGGTCGTGCGCGCCGGGAGCAAGCGTAAGCTCGGAAGAGACCTTGATCTCTCCTGGGGGTAGGCGAATTATGCCCGTAGTCTGCGACGATAGCGTTTTGCGAAGACGGGCTTCCGGAGAGGTGCCGCACCCGCACAGCAAGGCAGTTACAAGAGCACCAGCTACTGCGCCTTGGTCCACTGGCCGATCCAATCGAGAAACTGCGAATACCACAGCACCGTATTTTGCGGCTTCAGGACCCAATGCCCTTCGTCGGGAAACAGCAACAGCTTCGCAGGCACTTTCTGCAATTTCAGCGCCGTGAACAACTGAATCCCCTGCCCCACGGGAACGCGATAATCCTGCTCGCCGTGGATCACCAGCGTGGGCGTCTTGAAGTCCTTGACGAAGTAGCTCGGAGACCACTTGGAGTAAAGCTCCGGGTTATCCCAGGGCATGCCCTTGAACTCCCATAGGACGAACCACAGCTCCTCGGTTTCGGTCGCCATGCTGCGCAGGTCGAAGACACCATCATGCGAGACGAAGGCTTTAAATCGATCCGTGTGCCCGAGCATCCAATCGATCATGTACCCGCCATAAGATCCGCCTGCCGCCGCCATACGCGCAGGATCGGCGTAGGGCAGCGCCGCGACGCTATCCACAACGGCCATAATGTCGTCGAACGCTTTGCCGCCCCAGTCGCCGCTGATTTCCTCCGTATATCTCTGACCGTAGCCGGTGGAACCGCGCGGATTCGGCATCACTACCAGATATCCCGCGCCGGCGAACACCTGAGCGTTCCAGCGGTAGGTCCAGTCTTCTCCCCAGGATCCCTGCGGTCCACCATGTATCAGGAACAGCACGGGATATTTCTTGGCCGGCGAAAAATCGGGAGGCTTCACGATGAAGGCATGTACGCGGGTTTTATCCGAGCTATCGGCGTACATCTCTTCGAGCGGGGTGAGGGTGGCATTGGCCAATACCGCGTCATTCAAGTGTGTCAGCGGCACTCCCGCGCCGCCGCTGGACGTAGCGCGATAAATCTCGGTGGGATGCGAGCCGCTTACCTCTGTATAAATCATGGTCCGCCCATCGGAGGTGAACTGTACGTCATCCAGCGTCGATGCCCCCGCGACGATATTGCGGGATCCCCCGCCGGACGCCTGAATCATTTGCAGGCCGGTACGGCCACGATCCTCCACTGTGAAAAACAGACGCGTGGAATCGGGCGACCAGGTGACGCTTCCCACCGAGCGATCCAGGTTCTCCGTCAGACTGACAGCCCGGCCGGTGGCGCGATCGAGTTCCATCAGACGCCAGCGGTCGCTTTCATATCCGGCGCGCGCCTGCGACCGGAACGCGAGGAATTTTCCATCCGGAGAGTACAGCGGCGTATTGTCCGCGCCCGGACCGGTAGTGATCTTCTTGACGTCGCCGCCGGCGATGGGCACTACGTAAATATCCGAGTTGGTGCTGGTGGCCGGATCCGGGTCCACGTTCATGGCGAACGCCACTTCGTTCGAATCAGGCGAAATCGCATAGTCGTCCTGCCCGCCGAGTGAAAACGGAGGAACGTCATTGGGTCCAGGCGTCAGTTCCTTGATGTCGGATCCATCCGCGTTGACCACCATCAGATGACGCCGGCGCGCCCCCTGCCATTGGTTCCAGTGGCGGAAGAGAAGAGTGGTGTAGATGCGAGCCTTGAGCTTGTTCTTGGACTCTTCGTCGATCTTGCGCCGGTTACAGGCATCGTCAGCGCCGCAATCTGGATACACGTTCGAAAGGAATACGATCTTTTTGCCGTCGGGAGAAAGCAAGATTCCGTCGGCCTCAGCTGCGAACTTGGTGACCTGTCGCGCGCTCGATCCGTCGGCATTCATTACCCATATTTGAGAAGAACCGTCCCGGTTCGAAATAAAGAAGATCTGCTTTGAATCGGGCGACCAGCGCGGCCGCTGGTTGGTGTCACCGGCGGTGCTAAGCTGCCGCGGCGAACTACCGAGCACCGGCGTTACATAGATCTGCGACGGCTTGGTGTTCTTGTCCAAATCCACTTTCTGAACGGTGAAAACGACCTGAGTTCCGTCTGGAGAAAGAAGCGGCTCGCTGATCCGCGCGAGCTTTAGCATGGTTTCTACGGTAAACGGCTGCTTTTGGCCGACGCATATGACCCCAGCGCATAGCAAGACTAGAACGATCCGCCGCATAGCACTAGTTTAACGGGCCTTAGCCACGTGCGATAGCTGAAACAAAGTTTGGAGCACAATCATCCGATAAGCAGAGGTGAACCCAATGCTACTTTATGCTAGGTTCGCTCTTTTAATTGGATTGAGCGCCGCCACTCCCGCGCTGCTCGCACTCGATCCGCCTAAGCAGCATGATCAAAGTAAGCAACAGCCGAAGGCTGAAAACAAGAAGGCTGAGTCTGCCAAAAAGGAAGCCCCCCCTGCGGATGACCGTCTTGATCGCCGGAACGCTCGTATGAAAGAGCGGAATCGCGAAATCGACGGCCTCCTGAATAAGCAGAAATAGTAGATCTGTCACAGGCCTTCAGCCTGTGCGCTCCGACATATAACGCTCCAGCCACTGGAGCGCTTCTTCGTGATTTGAGAATGCTCCGTCGGCCTGTGCCTCGTACGCAGCGGCGGTTACTTCCCCGATATGTTTGCCGGGCTGATCATCAAAATACGGCATGACATGCCGGCCTAGAATCAGCGGCGCCTGCGGACCATGATGCACTGCTTGCGCTTCGGCCATTTCTCGAATCCGCATGGCACCTTCCGGCAGCCCAGTGGGTAGCGGAGGACGACCGGAGTAATCGGCCTCGATCAAGCGCACCAGATCGGCAATGGTGGCAGGCGCGAGACGCATCGCCAGGCGGCGAACCGCTCTGGGCGTGACCTCACGGCCGATACTCGAGCTCGCTAAGTGGTTTTCGACCATGCGGACGACGCGATCGACAATCGCGCTCTTGATGCCGATGCGTTCCAGAAATCCGCGCGCCATCGGGCCGCCATCGGCTTCATGTCCCCAGGATGTCCAGCGCATCTTGCCTTCGCGCTCGCGAAGCATGGTCGTCGTGGCTTTGGCGAAATCGTGAGAAAGCGCAGCAAAGATTAGCACGGCGCGATCGTCACCTTCCAACTTTTCACGGGCGGCGATGCGCGCAGCGGCGTCCACAACCAGCATGGTGTGCGTGCCGACGTCACCCTCGGGGTGCCAGCCGGGATCTTGCGGTACACCTGCAAGGCGGCCGATTTCGGGGAAATGAACTTCCCAGCCCGAAGCCTTGAGGTACTCCGCGATCCGGCCGGGTCGCGAGCTTTTCACCGCCCACTTCATGAACTCATCCGCGACGCGCTCTTTGGCGATCGTGTAGTAGTGATCCACGATGGTCCTGCACATGGCCGCGGTTCCAGGCTCCAGCGTGAGGTCAAAACGGCACGCAAACTGCATTCCGCGCAGGACACGCAAGGGATCTTCGGCGAAAGCATCACTCGTGGCCCGAAGGATGCGATTCTTCAAATCCTCTGCGCCACCGAAGAAATCCAGAAGTTCGTCGGTCACCGGATCGTAGGCGATCGCGTTGATGGTGAAGTCGCGGCGGGTGGCTGCCTCCCGAGGCGAAATGTCGTTATCAAACGTGGTTTGAAAATCGCGATGCCCGAGTCCCAGTTTGCTGTCACGCCTGGGAACGCTGAAATCGTACTCGTGATCAGCCGCGGTTAACTTGACGACGCCGAAGCTTTTGCCCACCAAATCGACACGTCCATGACGGGCAAGAAAGCCCGCCAGCCGGTCGTAAGCTACACCGTAAACTTCGACATCGAAATCCTTGGGTTGCCCGCCCAGGAGCGCGTCGCGGACCGCCCCGCCTACCACCACCGCGCGATAGCCGGCTGCGCGCAATTCGCGGACGATCTGATCCACTAAAGGTGGAAGCTTCAGCTTCATCGTTACCATAATCACTCACCCACAAATTTTCGCCATTCGCGGCGCGAATCTGCCAACTCGGTGTATACCGGACCGGTTCGGTCCTATATAGTGTATAGTGGGGATGGAGTTAACGCTCAATTGCAACTGGCTATCAAATCCTGGTACTCCAAGAGTTTGACTTTACAGTTATTCCAGTTGGATACTTGGTTCGAGATGCAAATGGCTGTCAAGAAGGCGCATCAGGCAAAGCACAACCCGGAAGCGACTAATCTCACTGAATTGAAGCATGGAGAATCCGGAATCCTGGATCGCCTGGACTTGCCGGAAGACGACGCGCGACGGCTGATGGAACTCGGTTTTCTGCCGGGTCATGCAATCACTCCAGGCCATTCCGCCCCAGGCGGCGATCCGCGGGTATTTCGCGTCGATGGTTCCGAAGTTGCGCTACGCCGCGAGACCGCGCGGCGTCTCATTCTGCGGTCCGCCAGGCTGAAGTGACATGAGCGATTGCCACGGGTGCTCTGTCGCAACCCTCCCACCGCCGCCAGCGATACCAACTCGCCGGCACATTGTGGCGATTGTGGGCCCGCCCAACTCCGGCAAATCGACTCTGTTCAACCGTCTCACGGGGCTACGCCAGAAAGTGGCGAATTTCCCGGGCGTGACAGTGGAACATCGCATGGGAAAGGTCAAGGTGGATGGCGGGCGCGAAGTTTTCGCCATCGATCTCCCCGGCGTATACAGCCTGGAACCCCGCACGGAAGACGAGCGCGTCACGCACGACGTGTTGCTCGGCCAGATGAAGGATCTGCCCAAGCCGGACGCGGTTCTGCTGATCCTCGATTCAACCAACCTGGCTCGCCATCTGGTGCTGGCTGCCCCGGTGCTCAGCCTGGGCCTGCCGACGCTGGTGATCCTGAATATGGCCGACGACCTCAAGAGCCGTGGTGGCGGCGTGGACGTCGCCGAACTGGCGATGCAATTGGGATCGCCGGTGGCTTTAGTCAGCGCATCGCGGGGCGAAGGATTCGACAAGGTTTTTCAGTTTCTGGCGGGAGCAACCCATACTGCGCCGCGCCCCGCACCGATGATGCAGTTGCCGGTGATCCAGGACATCCCCAAGTGCCGCGCTTGGGCCGCGAACGTGGGTTCCAAGGGGAAGTATCAGGCACCGGCTCCGCCCCATTGGACGCGCCGTCTGGACGCGGTTTTCCTGCATCCGGTGGCAGGCCCGTTGGTGTTTGGAATCGTAGTTATCGCGGTGTTCCAATCGATTTTCTTCTGGGCCAAACCGGCGATGGATCTGTTGCAAGAAACCATCACGGCAGTGGGTGCCTGGGTAGGTTCCCTGATTCCCAACCCAACGCTGCATTCCCTGGTAGTCGATGGCGTCTTTAACGGTGTCGGAAGCGTGGTCGTGTTTCTGCCCCAAATCCTGATTCTGTTTTTGTTTATCGGGATCCTGGAAGATTCGGGATACCTGGCGCGGGCCGCCCTGATTATGGATCGCACCATGTCACGCTTCGGGCTGCAAGGCAAGAGCTTCATTCCCTTGTTGTCGGCGTATGCCTGCGCCGTGCCGGCCATTATGGCTACGCGTACCATCGAGAACAGGCGCGACCGCATCGCAACCATTCTGATTGCGCCTTTCATGACGTGCTCAGCGCGCCTTCCCGTGTATACACTGCTGATTGCCGCCTTTATTCCGGATCGGCGACTGCTCGGCGTGTTTCTCAGCGCGGGAACAGCCGTGATGCTGGGCTTGTACGCGATCGGTTTCCTGGCGGCCATTTTCACGGCGAAACTGCTCAAATCGACGGTACTCAAGAGCAGCCGATCGTCCTTCATGCTGGAGATGCCTCCTTACCGCTGGCCCACCTTCCGCTCTCTCGGACTGCGATTGGTGGACCGCTCGAAAGTTTTCCTGCGCCGTGCAGGTACCGTCATTCTGGCGGTGGCGATCATCATCTGGGTTTTAGCGAACCTTCCCGTACATAATGGCCAGCCACCGGAAATCGGACAGAGCATCGTAGGCATGATCGGGCACGTTGTGGAGCCCGCTATCAAACCTCTGGGCTTCAACTGGAAGATCGGGATCGGACTGATCACCTCTCTGGCGGCGCGGGAAGTGATCGTCGGTACCCTGGGAACCATCTACGGGATTGAAGATCCATCGGCCAAGTCCGCAGGCTTGCAGCACGCGCTCCAGCAGGACCTGACTCTGGGCGGCGCCGTGGCATTGATGGTATTCTTCGCCTTCGCCATGCAGTGCATGTCGACCATCGCGGTCGTGCGCCGGGAAACAGGCGGCTGGCGCTGGCCCATCATCCAATTCGCGTATATGACTGGCATGGCTTACGTGTGCGCCTTTTTGGTTAACCAAGCCATTACGCTCTGGTTTTAGTTCGTTTCCGAAGCACGTACCACAGAAGCGCTCCGGCGATGGCTGCCACGGACGCGTAGGCGACATAGCGGTGCACCAGCTCCGCGATCGGCCGCCAGTTCTCTCCCAGAAAGTAGCCCAGGGTGAGAAATGTGGTCACCCATAGAGCGCCGCCGGTCCACGCGTAGGCGATGAATGTGGTGTAGGCGACTCTCGACATCCCGGCGACCACCGCCGTGAAGTGCCGCACGCCGATGATGTAGTAGCCGACGAGCAGCATCCAGTGGCCGATCCGGTCGAACCAGCGGTGCACGTATGCCAGCCGGGTCTCGGTCAGGTGCACGTACTTGCCATAGCGGTGGACCGCACCGACGCCCAGCGTACGTCCTATTAAATAGCTCCCGCTGATGCCGGTCCAGGCTCCCGCCGCCGCGGCAACGAAAGCTCCCACGGGATGCAGGGTCCCACGGCTGATCAGGACGCCCGTGAAAATCAGCAGCGTTTCGTCGGGAATCGGCAACCCCACCACACCCAGCGCCAGAAGCAAGTACAAAGCTCCATAGCCGTGCGCGGCGAGCCAGGTAAAGACCCCGTCCATCGTCTCTACGATAGCGTCCCGGTGTATGCTTTGAGTAGGTTCGGGTTGCCACGATGCGATCTTTATTGCTCATAACAGGCGGGATTCTAGCCGCACTTTCCGTTACACTCGCCTTCCAGCAGACCGGTCCGGCCACCCAGGAACGCGCAATGCTCGACAAGTATTGCGTCACCTGCCACAACCAGCGGCTGAAAACGGGCGGCTTGACGCTCGACAACCTGAATCTGGACAAGGTCGCCGATAACGCCGAGACCTGGGAAAAGGTTCTGCGCAAGCTGCATGGAGGCATGATGCCGCCGCAAGGCATGCCGCGTCCCGACGGAGCGACGGTTGACCAGTTCACAGGCTGGCTGGAGACTTCGCTCGATCGCGCGGCGGCGGCTCACCCCGAACCGGGGCGGACTAGCTTACACCGGCTGAATCGGACTGAGTATGGAAACGCCATCCACGATCTTCTGGACCTGGATATCGATGCCGCTTCATTTTTACCAGCCGACGACGAAGCCAACGGGTTCGACAACATCGCCGACGTGCTGCGCTTCTCGCCGTCGCTGCTCGAACAATACTTGTCGGCATCGGACAAGATCTCAAGCTTGGCGGTGGGCGACCCTTCGATAACTCCGATCAGCTTAGTGTTTCAGGCTCCTCCGGATCTCGACCAGGAGCAGCACATTGAAGGGTTACCCCTCGGTACTCGCGGCGGCATCCAGATCCATTACAACTTCCCGCTCGACGGCGAATACGATTTGCGCGTTTTCCTGCTGCAGAACATCGTCGGCTACGTACCCGGGCTGGAGTACGCGCACCAGCTTGAAATCAGCATCGACGGCCAGCGTTTATTCTTGGCGCAGGTGGGCGGCGAGGAAGACAATAAGATGTCGGACGCTAACCTTGGCGTCGCCAAGGACACCCTCGACGCGCGCTTGCGGACGCGCATCCCGGTCAAGGCCGGACCTCGGACAGTGGTGGTGACGTTTCTCCGGCGTAACTCCGCGCCCTCCGACGAGCCGCTACAGCCCTTTACCCATGACCACGATCTACAGAATATGAACGGCGTGCCGCGCATCGACCGCATGCAGATCACCGGTCCTTTCAATCCCACTGGTCCGGGCGATACACCCAGCCGGCATCGCGTTTTTTCCTGTCATCCCGCGAATGCAGCGGCAGAACTTCCCTGCGCCCGCACGATCCTGACCAATCTTGCGCGACGGGCGTATCGACGTCCCGTGACGCCGGCGGATCTCGAAAATCTGCTCAGCTTCTATCAATCCGCCCGTAATAAGAAGAATTTCGACGCCGGAATCGAGAACGCGCTACGGCTCATCCTGACGAATCCCAAGTTTCTGTTCCGCATGGAAACCGATCCGGCGGGTGCCGCGCCTGGTTCGATGCATCCCGTCAGCGACCTTGAACTCGCATCGCGCTTGTCGTTCTTTCTGTGGAGCTCGATTCCCGACGATCAGCTCATCACCCTCGCCTCGCAAGGGAAGCTGAAAGATCCGCCGATTCTGGAACAGCAGGTGAAGCGCATGCTGGCCGACGATCGGTCGGAGGCGCTGGTGAAGAATTTCGCTGGTCAATGGCTGCTGCTGCGCAACCTTCCGAATGTACAGCCCGACCCCAACGAATTTCCCAATTTCGACGATAACCTCAGGCAAGCCTTTCGGCGCGAAACAGAAATGTTTTTCGGGAGCATTATGCGCGAGGACAGGAACGTGCTTGATCTGCTGACGGCAGACTACACCTTCGTCAACGAGCGCCTGGCTAAGCATTACGGCATCCCGGGCATCTACGGCAGCCAGTTCCGGCGCGTAAAGGTGACCAACGAAGAACGGCGTGGGCTGCTCGGCCAGGGCAGCATTTTGACCGTGACGTCGGAAGCCAACCGGACCTCGCCGGTGAAACGAGGCAAGTTCATTCTGGAAGCGATCCTGGGGACACCTCCTCCCTCACCGCCCCCGAACGTCCCGCCGCTCAAGGAAAACGAAGGCGCGCAGGTCATGTCCGTGCGCGCTCGCCTGGAACTGCATCGCAAGAATCCGCCCTGCTCGGGATGCCACGCAGTGATGGATCCCCTGGGCTTTTCGCTCGAGAATTTCGATGGCATCGGCGAGTGGCGCACGAAGGAACCGGGTGGCGCGGTAGATCCCTCGGGCCAGCTCGCGGACGGAACCAAGGTTGACGGTCCGGTGGCGCTGCGCAATGCGATCATGAAACACCCCGAGCAGTTCGTCCGTACGCTCACAGAGAAGATGCTGACCTACGGCTTGGGCCGGGGCCTGGAGTATTACGACATGCCAACGGTCCGCGGGATAGCCCGCGATGCCAGCCGCAACGACTATAAGTTTTCGTCGATTGTGCTCGAGATCGTGAAGAGCACGCCGTTTCAGATGCGCCGCGTGCAGGACGCACCAGTCCGTGCCGCGGCAACAGATCGCTGACGGCATACCGGCCTGCCCGCCATTCGGAATACCCAGCGATCCCGTGCCAGACTACTGGCCGGTCCTCTAACAGAAACCCTGGAACCGGTTACATGGTTGCTGCATCCTAGAGGGCAAAATGACATCCCGGAAATGGCTGTCTCTCAGTTGGCTCCTGGTGGTGCCCGCGGCCACCCCGTTAGTAGCCCAACCTCTCGCGCGCCAGTTTAGCATCAACTTCGGCGCCGGTGGCGCGATTCCTCGGGAAGACCTGACGTCATTTATGAACACCTCCCCGATGCTGACGGTCGGTTTCGGGTACCGGCCCTTCAAGTATTTTCAAGCCGACGTCGGTGCGGACTCTATCTTCCATGCCGCTAACGTGCGCGGCTTCCAGGACACGATTATCGGGCGGCTTAAAGTCCGGGACGACGAGCTCATGGTGCCCTTCGGCGGACGCGCCGTTCTCCCCATAGGCCCAAGGGTCGAGCTATTCGGCGGAGGCGGTGCAGTCTATCTGAACTACGGCGAGTCAGTCGAGGTCCCTGGCGCAGGCGACGATAGCAGCTTCAATTGCCAAACCTGCAGATCGCGAGGCGGCTGGGGCTACTACACGACCGCAGGCATCAACGTGGCCGTCGAACGAAGCCATCGTTTCTGGGTGGGTGTCGAGTCGCGCCTGATTCATGGCAAGACCAACGGCGACCCGCTGGGCGCGGTCCCACCGCTCGAAACAACGGACACCTGGATCAACACGGCTGCCGTGTTCACTTTCCGATTTCCCTAGTTAACCCGAAGCTGTTGAAAACGTGAGAAAATGGGGCCGAGGTGTTCCCATGTTGATCACGAAGAAGCACCTGCCTCGCCGCACCTTCCTCCGCGGAGTGGGCGTCACCCTGGCGCTCCCCTTGCTCGATTCCATGATTCCCGCACAGACATTGACCCGGAAGACCGCCGCCGCCCCTTTGCCCCGTCTGGGATTCGTCTACGTGCCGCATGGCGCGATCATGGATAAATGGACCCCCGCTACCGAAGGCGCGGGCTTTGAATTTTCCCCCATCCTTAAGCCTCTGGAGCCCTACCGCGACCGCCTGAACATCGTCAGCGGCCTGGGACATCGCGCGGCCGATTCGACCGCGGTCCATTCGCTTAGCCCGACTACCTGGCTGAGCGGTGTGCGCCCCAAACCCACGCAAGGCACGGACGCCTATGCCGGCGTCACCGCGGACCAGATCGCCGCGCAGGCCATCGGGCAAGATAACATTCTGCCCTCGATGGAGCTGGCGATCGAAGATCATTCCGGTCTGATCGGCGCATGCGATCGCGACTACGGCTGCATCTACATGAACACCCTTTCCTGGCGCACGCACACTACGCCGCTTCCCATGGAGATCAATCCGCGCAAAGTATTCGAGCGAATGTTCGGCCAGGGCGGGAGCGCCGCCGACCGGCTCGCCCGAATTGAAGGTGATCGCAGCATCCTGGACGCGGTGACGAAGGAAGCCACCGGCCTGCAAGCTAAGCTGGGCCCGCAGGATCGCGTCAAGATCGGCGAGTATCTGGAAAACGTCCGCGAAATCGAGCGGCGCATCCAGAAAGCCAGCCAGCAAGTGGATCCTAACATGAAGCTGCCGGAGCAGCCGGCCGGTATTCCGTTTTCCTACGACGAGCACGTGGGGATAATGTACGATCTTCTGGCGCTTGCGTATCAGGCCAACATCAGCCGCGTGTTCACGTTCATGATGGCGCGCGAAGTCAGCAACCGGACCTATCCGCAAGTTGGCGTGCACGATGGGCATCACGCGACGTCCCACCATCAAAACCGCGCCGATAAGATTGAGAAGCTGGTGAAGATCCAGAATTTCCATCTCACGCTGTTCGCCAAGTTCGTGGAGAAACTGAACACGACGCAGGATGGCGATGGATCGCTGCTGGATCATTCGCTCATTCTGTATGGCAGCAACATGAGCAATAGTAATGCTCACAATCACTTCCCCTTGCCAACCCTTGTGCTGGGCGGCGGGGCAGGCAGCATGAAGGGCGGCTATCACATCAAGCAGCCCGATCACACGCCCATGACCAACGTGCTGCTGACCATGCTGCACAAGGCCGGGGTACCAGTCGAGAGCCTGGGCGATAGCACGGGCGTCATCGAAACAGCGTAAGGAGTTCGCATGCGTGCTCTGGGATTGTTGACTCTGTTCGCCGTGGCGTGTGTTGCGGCCGACCTCAACGCGCCCTCGCCCGACGGAACCACACCTCTGCATTTTGCCGTTCGCGACAACGATTTGGCTAAGGTGAATAACCTCCTGACTGCGGGTGCCGATGCGAAGGCCGCGAATCGGTATGGCGTCACGCCGCTGTATCTGGCGTGCGAGAACGCGAACCCGGCCATCATCGAACGTCTCTTGAAAGCCGGGGCCGACGCGAACTCTGTTTCAACAGAAGGCGAAACAGCGCTGATGACCGTCGCGCGCACGGGAGTCGTCGAAGCTGCGAAGGTTCTGCTGGATCATGGCGCGAAAGTCGACGCTCGCGAGGAATGGCACGGGCAGACAGCGCTGATGTGGGCCGTGGATGAGCAGCATCCGGCGATGATGAAGGAACTGATCGCGCACGGGGCGGACGTCAACGCTGTTTCCAACATTAACAAATGGGAACGCCAGGTCACGTCCGAGCCGCGCGACAAGTGGCTGCCTCTCGGCGGCCTGACTCCGCTCCTTTTCGCGGCGCGCCAGGGATGCGTCGAATGCGAGCAGGTCCTGCTTGATGCGGGCGCGAAGATCGACACAGTCGATCCCAATGGCATTAGTCCCGTCCTGATAGCAATTATCAATGGGCATTATGATGCGGCGGCGTTCCTAATCAACAAAGGCGCGGATCCGAATCTGGCCGACGATACGGGACGGACTGCTTTGTTTTCGGCGGTCGACTTCAACACCATGCCGGTTTCGAACCGTCCGTCGCCTAAGGTGATCGACAACCAGACGACAAGCTTGGAACTGATCAAGCTGTTGCTCCATAAGGGCGCGAACGTCAACGCGCAGCTCAAGAAGCAGCAGCCCTATCGCACCAAACTCGATCGCGGCGATGACACCATGCTCACCACCGGAACGACTCCTCTGCTTAGAGCCGCCAAGGCCGCTGATCTGCCAGCCATGCGCCTGCTGCTGGCCAAGGGAGCCGATCCGAAGCTGGCCACGCGGGCGGGTATTACGCCTCTCATGGCGGCCGCGGGATTAGGCTCGAAAGAAGAAGACACCACCGGCCGCTTCAAGACCGAAGCGGAAGCGATTGAAGCGATCCAGCTTTGCCTGGACGCAGGCGTCGACATCAACGCTGCGAACGGACAGGGGCAGACCGCGCTCCACGCGGCCGCGCTCAAGGGCTATGACAAGGTCGTACAGTTCCTAGCCGACCATGGGGCGAGTCTCTCCGCAAAGGATAAGCAGGGAAAGACTCCTCTTGACGAGGCTCTCGGTCAGGGGGCCGGCGCCGGCGGATTCGATGGCAGTCGCAAGGACGTGCATGAGTCTACCGCCGAACTTCTGAAGAAGCTCGCGGCGAAATCGCAATAACGCTATTTGGATTTCACTTCCTGCAAGACCACGGCTTCTCCCTCTTGCAGATCTCCAGATATCACCTCAGTGTAGAGCCCGTCGGAAAGGCCCACCTGGATCTTGCGCGGCTCCGGTTTCCCGACACTATTCAGTACATACACTGTCTGCTGGGTCTGCGGCCCCTTTTGTTGGCTCTGCGGCACAGGTTTCACAACCGGACCCGGCTTGTCGTCGACCGGCTTGAACCGCAGCGCAGGATTGGGAACCCGCAGAACATTTTCCCGTACCTGGACCGGAATGCGAATGTTGGCGGTCATGCCCGGCAGCAACACCATATCGGGGTTGGGGACGTCCATCACCGCGTCGTAGGTGATCACGTTCTGAATATTCGTCGCCGACTCCCGCACTTGGCGAACTACGGCTTCAAACATTCGGGTCGGCATGGCGTCCACCGTGAACTGTGCGATCTGCCCGGGATGCACCTTGGCTACTTCCGATTCGTCGATGTCCGCGTCCACCTGCATCTTAGTTAAATCCTGCGCGATTTGAAAGAGATTCGGCGCGGCGAAGCTGGCGGCCACGGTCTGCCCGGCGTCCACCTGGCGGGCGATCACAACCCCGTCGATGGGAGAGAGGATGCGAGTGTGCTCCAGGTCCAGCTTGGCGCTGTCCAAAGCGCCCTGGGCCTGCCGGACCTGGGCCTCGGCGTTGGCCACCTGGACGATGGCGGCCTCGCGCGCCTGCTTCATCTCATCTATGGTGGTCTCCGCGACGTGTTGCTGCGCAGTGCTCGCTTCCCGGTCGGCTACGGCAACATCGTAGGTTGCTTTGGCGCTTTGGAACTGGTCGTCCGATACAATCGAATTCGCCGCCAGCTTCTGCTGCCGGTCGGCCGTGATTTTGGCTTCCCGTTCGCCCGCCAGCGCTTGCGCGACCAGCGCCTTCTGGCTTTCTGCCGTGGCCTGCGCCGTGCGGATATCGGTCTCGGATTTCTGCACGGTGGCCTTCGCCGCAACTACCGATGCCTTGGCGCTGTCGAGCGCAGCCTGTGCCTGGTTCACTCTTTCCTGGAATGGCAGAGGATCGATTTCCGCAAGAAGTTCTCCCTTGTGGACCTGGCTGTTGTAATCCGCGTGGAGAGCCGTCACAACGCCTGAAACCTGACTGCCGAGCTGTACCGTAAGCAATGCGCTGACCGTCCCGGTCACGGAAACGGTGGACTGAATTCGCCCGCGCTGCACTGCCTCCGTCCTGTACTGTTTCGCCGTACCTGCGTGCAGATACCACCATCCACCAAGAGTGGCGGCGCAAGCGGCAACGCCCAGCCCGATTGTCTGGCTTTTTTTCATGAACGTGCGGTCTTGACCTACAGACGGCTCTTGCGGCTCTATGCGTTACTGTGCCGTTTGGGCGTGCGGACTCGATGAACAAAGGTTTATATGCTAGTCTGAGGGCGTCTGCCGGAGGGCATATGCGCTTGTTTTTCCTGGCTTTGGCGACGGCCAGTTTTTCAGTCGCCCAGATTCCTACATTCTCTAAGGACGTCGCACCGATTCTCCAAAAGCATTGCCAGGAATGCCACCGCAAAGGTGAAATCGGACCGATGCCGCTGTTGAGTTTTACGGATGCCCGGCCTTGGGCCAAGTCCATCAAGGAAGCCGTGGTTTCGCGCAAGATGCCGCCTTGGAACGCCGATCCGCATTACGGAAAATTCTCCAATGCCCGGTCGCTGACGCCAGCTGAGATCAATACGCTAGTCGCCTGGGCCGACGGCGGTGCGCCGCAAGGAAATCCCAAGGACGCTCCGGCGCCGCGCGAGTTTACCGATGGCTGGCAGATTGGCAAGCCCGATCTGGTGCTCGATACAGGCGTCGATTTCAAGGTTCCCGCGCAAGGGACCATTGAATACACGCATTTCGTGGTGCCGACCGGCTTCACGGAAGATAAATGGATCAAGGAGATCGAGGTCCGGCCCGGCAATAAAGCGGTGGTGCATCACGTGGTCCTGTACGCGCGGCCGAAAGGTTCGCGATTCATGGCGGATGCGAAGCCGGGCGAACCGTACGTCGAGTCAAATGCGGGTCGAGCGCAGCAACAGCGGCCGCCACAGAACGATCGGGCTCAACTCTACGGCATTAACGGAGGCGCCTATGAGATGGCCGCCGTGTACGTTCCCGGAGGCATCGCGTACCGCACGCTACCGGGGCAAGCCCGCCTGATTCCGGCCGGAGCCGACTTGATCTTCCAGATGCACTACACCGCGAATGGAAAGGAAGGCGTCGATCGCACGAAGGTTGGGATTGTCTTCGCGAAAGAACGGCCTAAGGAGCGGGTGGTGAATACGTTTATCATGAACAACTCGCTGCGGATTCCGCCGGGCGCGGAGAACCATCGAGTGGACGGGCGAGTGACCTTACAGCAGGGCGCCATCCTTCAATCGCTATTTCCGCACATGCACCTGCGGGGCAAGGCGTTCGAATACACCGCGACGTTCCCCAACGGCGAAACGCGAACGTTGCTCAAAGTTCCGCGTTACGATTTCAACTGGCAGCTCACCTACTATTTGGATCAGCCGATTGTGCTGCCGGCGGGCACGCAGCTCACGGCGACCGCCTATTACGATAACTCGGCGAACAACAGGTGGAACCCCGATCCGTCCAAAGAGGTTTACTGGGGCGATCAGAGCTGGGAAGAAATGCTAGCCGGATTCGTGGATCTGGCGATCCCGGTGGACATGGATCCCATTGATCTGGTGCGTCCGAAACGTTAGAGCGTTGGCGAATCGTCCCCGAGCAGGGCTTTCCGCACGATCTTGATGGGGGGGAATCCCTGCTTCATGAAGCTATCGTGGAACTCCTCCAATGAAAAAGCCGACCCCATCTTCGCGCGGTAGTCTTCGCGCAGTTTCATGATCTGGAGCTTGCCAAGCGTGTAGTACAGGTAGGTCGGGTCGGAGGTGCCGCGCTTGGTTTCGCGCACGGCCGTCTCGTGGGTCTGATAGCCTTCCTTTTCGAAAAACTCGATCCCCTGATCGAAGGTGCGTTTCCCGGTGTGCATCTCGATCCCCACGATGTAGCGGGCGTCGCGTAACAGGGCATCTTGCAGCTGCCCAAGTCGCATCTTTGGATCGCCGTTGGTGTAGCCCTCATCGAGCATCATCTGCTCGCAGTAGTGCGCCCAGCCCTCGGCGTTGGAATTGGCGCCCAACAGCTTGCGGACCCTCGAATCGACGTGTTGCATCCATAGGAACTGCACGTAGTGGCCCGGATACGCCTCGTGAATCGCCGTGCTCAGGATCGTACCGCGATTGAACGCGCCCATGAAATCCTCCACTCGATCCTTCGGCCAATCTTTCTCGGGCAGCGTAACGTTGAAGAAGGCCTCCTTAGCGACTTTCTCGTATGGACCGGGCGTGTCCATGGAGGCGAATGTCAGCGCCCGCATGAACGGCGGCGTCTCCTCCAGAATCGGCGGCACCGGAGAGGGAATCGTCACGATCTTGTGTTCTTGAATAAACTGCACTAGACCGCCCAGGGTATCGCGGAACGCGTCGAGGAGCTTGTCCGCTGGCGGATGATCTTTCTCCGACTCCGCCAGAATCTGCTGCGGTGTCTTGTTGGGATCGATGCGAGCCCCGGTCTCGGCGAAACGCTTTTGGTTGGCATGGAGATCGTCGTAGCCAATGGCCAATAGCCGGTCGAGTGGGATGTCGACCATCTCCTCGTACTCCAGCTTCTTCGCATAGGTCGACGGGCCCAACCGGAAGTCCCCTTGGGAGCGCGGCAACAGATCTTTCATCATCCATTGCTGATATTCCTTCAGCGCCGAGATGACCGCACTATTGGCCGCGTGAAAATCGGCCAGGAGCTTGGGATCGGTCACTGCCTTGAACGCGAGCGGAACATCGTTCTCGAAGAAGGAGATGTTACCGGGCATCTGCTCGATCGCGACCTCCGTGAAAATCTTGGGCGGATTCTTCAGGTTGACACGTGCCTCTGCCAGGACCTTGGGCATCAGACGTTCGCGGGCGGTAAGCGACTTCAAGCGCGCTTCGGCGGGCGCAAAGGTCCGGCTCATGATCACGAAGGCGCTGTTGGTGATGCCGCTCGAATAGTTGTCTGGATTCCGTTCCCACCCGCGCACGGTTTCGAGCTCCAGGAGGCCGGCCCGGATGTTATTCAGGACCAGGTCCCGGTCGGGCGACTCCGGCAGCTTCTCAAACTCGCTCTCAAACTTCTTAAGCGCGGCCACCTGTTTGGCGACGCCCGCCTTGGAGTAATCCTCCAGCTTGTCGTCATATTTGTGGATACCCGCCGACGTCGCGGTGGTGGGGCTGAACGGGAAGTAGTATTCGTCGAAAAAGCGGTCGTAGGCGGTCTGGGCCGACGCTGCGGTCAGAATGGTAGCCATGAGAATAAGAATTCGCACACTTCCAATCTACAATGAGAGGAAGTGCTTCCTGTATCCGAACAGTTACCCTACCTGAAAAAGGGCTTCGTCGAGATTATCCGCGAAGAGGAACTCGCCGAACGACTTAAGCTTGGGCGTCCCTTACGTATCAAGGCCGGATTCGATCCTACCGCGCCCGATCTCCACCTCGGCCACACCGTCCTGTTGCGCAAAATGAAACATTTTCAGGATATGGGTCATACGGTCATTTTTCTAATTGGCGATATGACAGGGTTGATCGGCGACCCCACCGGGCGCAACATCACGCGTCCGCCCATGACCCGCGAGAAGATCGACCAGAACGCCGAAACCTACAAGGCGCAGGTGTTCAAACTTCTGGATCCCGGCAAAACCGAACTGCGCTTCAACAGCGAGTGGCTGGAACCGATGAAGTGGGAAGACCTGATCCGGCTGAGCGCCAAGTATACGGTCGCTCGCATCCTGGAGCGCGACGATTTCGCTAAGCGGCTCAAGGAAGGCACGCCGATTTCCATGCATGAGTTGCTGTATCCACTTGCTCAGGGGTACGATTCGGTGAAGCTGGAATGCGACGTGGAGCTGGGTGGAACCGATCAGAGGTTCAACCTGTTGGTCGGCCGCGAGTTGCAGCGCGATTTCGGCCAGCCGCCACAGATCGTCGGCACCATGCCGCTGCTGGTGGGAACGGATGGCGTCGACAAGATGTCGAAGTCGAAAGGCAACTACATCGGGATTACCGAGCCTCCCAAGGTGATGTTCCGCAAAGTCATGGGAATCAGCGACGAGCTGATGTGGCGCTACTGGGAACTGCTGACCGATCTTACCCTGCCGGAAATCACGGCGCTCAAGATGCGCGAGCCGATGGGAGTGAAAAAAGAACTCGCTGGCCGCATCGTGGCCGATTTCCACTCCGCCGAGGATGCCCGGCAAGCCGCGGAAGATTTCACGCGCGAGGTGCAACAGGGCGCCGAGCCATCCGACATGGACGAAGTGACCCTGAGCGGCCCGAATCGACTGGCGCAGGTGCTGGTGTCGGTCAAGCTCGCCAGCTCGCGCTCGGAGGCGGAGCGATTGATCAAGGCTGGTGCGGTCGAAATCAACGGTGAACGTTCGACAAATCCAGTTTCACCGCTGCCCGCCGGCAATAACACCGCGAGGGTCGGCAAGAAATGGCTCCGCATTACCGTGAAAGCGTGAAGATCACATCAATGGGAGCTTCGACTTCCACCGGCTGGCCATTAAGAACGGTCGGGCGATAAACCCACTGGCTCACCGCATCGAGCGCCGCCTGCCGCAGCAGCGGATGCCCGCTCAGCACCTGCAACCTCTGAATCGTCCCGTCCTTGGCGATGATGCCGAGCAGATGCACCGTACCCGAAATGCGAAACTCGCTCGCCGGGCGCGGATATACAGGCACCACTCTCTTAATCAACTTCGCGGCTTGCACGTCGCCGCCGACGAGCACGGGAGTTTCGGGTGGCTTGACGACGTCCGGCTTGACCGGGGTCGTTGTCGATGGGCCTTTGAATCGCGGTAACGACGTCGACGATCCGATGGGTAGTGCGATAGCCGGTATCGCCGCAAGTGCAGGCGTATCGTAAGTGACGATAGTCATGCCGGCCTGCGGATAGTCCGAATGAAGCACGACGGGGGGATGAAAAACGCTAGGTCCAACAAGCCCGTTGGATGGGGCGGCCGGGTGCAACTCCGCGACGGGCGCTTCGGGTGGTCGCCACCGGGCCAGTACCGGCACGATATCCGGCATCCGCAAAACTGGAAGCACTTCGTGATAAAACAATGGCGCTACCAATAAGACACCGGCTACGAGAATTTGTGCCGTGAAAGACGCCGCAAATGTCGCGGTTTTTCTGGGAACGGAGTGATCGATTAGAAGCGATTGTTCGAACATGCCGGCATAGACACCCGCGCGCTCGAAAATGTTGCAGCATCAAAACTGGAAGTAGACGAACGGCACCGCTTTTTCCGTCACGCCGATCAGTTCGACCGTGAACAGCAATGTCACCACGGCAGCGACGTACCCCCAGGCAGGTCCGTGCGCGAGTCGCTCGATCCACTCCATTTTCTCTTCTAACAGCGCGATCGCCAGTGACGCAGCCACCATGCAAGTGAGCCAGACAGGAATGAGGCCCGCCTTCCCATGCCATATAAACATCTGTTGAATCACGTACGTGCTGTCATGTAGCGTGGTGGCGCGGAAGAACACCCAGCCGATGCAGACTAACAGGAACGTTATCAAGACACGGAAAGGATAAACCACCCAATTCGGCGGCTCCTGAAAGTGTTTGCGGCCAAAAACACGCTCCAGGCCAAGCAGTGCACCGTGATAGCCGCCCCAAATCACGAAATTCCAACTTGCGCCGTGCCACAAACCGCCCAGCAGCATGGTGAGCATCAAATTGCGATAAGTCATCAGCGAACCGTGGCGGTTGCCGCCCATCGGAATGTAGAGATAATCGCGCAACCAGCGCGAGAGCGAAATGTGCCAGCGATGCCAGAAGTCGGTAATGCTGAACGCTAAGTATGGTCTGCGAAAGTTGGTCGGGAAGTGAAATCCCAGCAGCAGCGCCATGCCGATGGCCATGTCGGTGTAGCCCGAGAAATCGAAGAAGATCTGCATGGCGAACGCGACGACGCCGCTCCAAGCCGCCGGCGCGCCCTGGTGTGCCGCCAAATTCTGAAAGTAGGAATCCGCGATTTGAGCGAACTGGTCGGCCAGCGCCATCTTTTTGACGAGTCCCAGCAGGATCCAGAGAACTCCGCGCAGTGTTTCTTCGCTAATCGGAGGAGCCCACAGGTAATAATCGGCAAAGAACTCGCGCGCGCGGACGATGGGGCCGGCCACCAGTTGAGGAAAGAACGCGATAAACAGCGCGTAATCGATGGGATTGCGTATGGCTTTTTGCTCGCCGCGGTATACGTCCACCACATAGGAAATGCTCTGGAAGGTGTGAAAGCTGATCCCTAACGGCAGCACGATGGAGAGCGCGAAGGCATGCGGATCCTTGCGCAGCGCCTCGGCCAGCATGCCGGCCAGAAAGTTGTAGTACTTGAAAAATCCGAGGAATCCGAGATTGGCTGCCAGGCTGGCAACTAGAAACAGTTTCCGGCGGCTTGGCGATTCGACGCGCTCCATCCAGATGGCGGCCACATAATCGATCACGGTCAACGAAAGCAGCAGGGGCGTGAATCGCCAGTTCCAGCTCATGTAAAAAACGTAGCTGGCGATGAGCAGAATCCATTTGCGAAAGCGCTTCGGCGAGACGTAGAAGAGCCCGATTGTTACCAGCAGAAACACAAAGAACTGCGGGGTGTTGAACAGCATGCGGGGTTAGCGCGGCGGCCCCAGAATGCGGCTGACTTCCTGCGTGATCATGAGCGAGAAGGGCACCATGCCGGGTCCATTCAGATGCATTTCATCGCGAAAGAATTCCGGTTTCTCGAGCGAATCGAAGAAGTGCTCGTCGATCAGGGTGACGTTTGGCTCCATGGACAGATCGCGCACCGAGCTGTGCGGATTGTAGCGAGGCTGATCGGGACGGACGAAACCGCCGCGCGGCAGGCGCAGGAAAATCAGGCGCGTTGGCGAACCGCGATAGTGTTCATAAATCTTGCCCAGCCAGTGCGTCAGGTAACGGCTCTCGTTCCCGGTTTCCGCTGGAAGCGGGTCCAGCAGGCGAAATTTCAAGTTCTGCACAAGCCCCGGATCGGCGTTCGGCGGCGCAATGAGAGTTTTGGCTGCCCAATCCACATGGAAGTCCGTGAGCGTATCAGGCGGACCGTCATAGTTGTAGTTCCAGCTAAACGCATCACGGCGATTCAGCTTGGCATAGCGCAGCCGGCTCCGAGGGTGAAGCAGTAAGTTCTGAAAATCGCGCTTGTAGACCAGACCCTTGAGAAAAATTCCGCGCGCGGCTTTCCACTGCCAGTCAGGGTCGTGATAGGAACGGCTAAATTCCCACCAATCGCTGAGCTGCAGGCGTGCGATGAGGTAGCTCAAGTCCTCATTGTTATCGTTTTCGTCGTTCCATCTTTCGGCGTCATCGTAGCTCTCCACCGCAATCACGATCGCGCGATACCGACGGGCCGTGGGATCGGCATCACGCAGCATGTAATACCAGGCGCGCGGCGATGCTCCCGCTGTAGCGATCGTTCCAAACGTGTATCCCGTCTTAGCCGTGTGCCGATTGGAAAGCCGCGGCAGCAGGAGCATGCGCGAGTCGCCGATCCCCAGGATCTGCGGGCCGGTCTTCGGACGCTTAATCTCGTTGCGGAGAATGGTCTCGACGTAGCCGGTGGAGGCGTCCGGATTGAGGATCCAGGGATAGAAGCCAGTGTGGAAAACGGCGCCTTCAATGGCGGCGAAAGCGATGACGCTAGCAAACAGGACGGAAGCGGCGCGCATCACGATTCACCCTCTAGACGATTCTCGCTTACACGATGCGGCCGTCGCGCATGGTCACCTTGCGATGCGCGTAGGCCGCCGCTTCAGGGTTGTGGGTGATCATCAGAATCGTCTGGCCAAGGCGCTTATTTAGCCCTTGCAAGACCGAAAGGACCGCGGTGGAGTTTTCGGTGTCCAGGTTACCGGTGGGCTCGTCCGCAAGAAGCAGAGCGGGATGATTCACGAGAGCCCGCGCAATGGCGATGCGCTGTTGTTCACCGCCCGATAGCGCGCGAGGCTTATGCTTCAGGCGGCTGGCTATGCCCAGTAATGCGAGGGTTTCGTCGAATTGAGGATCGCGCTCATGCCCTTTCTTACCCGCGATGTCCCGGGCTATTTCGATGTTGTCCGCGCCCGTGAGCGTCGGCAGCAGATTGTATTTCTGAAATACGAACCCAACGGTGGTCTTCCGCAGCCGAGTGCGATCCGCTTCACTCATCTTGATTAAGTCGCGCCCGTCGATCAGCACGGTCCCGGAAGTTGGTGGCGTCAGGCCTCCCAGGATATTAAATAGTGTGGATTTTCCGGATCCGCTCGGTCCGACGATGGCGACGAACTCGCCGCCTTCGATCTTGAGATCGACACCGCGGAGAGCGTGGACTTCGATCTCGCCGACGCGGTAAGTCTTGGTAAGATTCTGTGCCGTTACTTCAGTCATGGGACCTCAGTCATACGCCAAGGCCTCAATTGCGTCCTGCCGGGCCGCTCGCAGGCCAGGGTAGAGAGCACCTACGATGGAACCGGCCAGGGCGATTCCCGCGACCGTGAGGTACCAATCGGGAACGATTTCCTGCGGCATGGACGCGGCGAATATCGCCATCAGCGAGCGCGTCCCATAGGTCATCAGAATTCCAACAACCGTCCCGGTCAGCGCCAGCAATACGGTTTCACGCAGGAGGATTCCGACGATATACGCGGGCGAAGCCCCCAGGGCTTTCAGAATCCCGATCTCCCGCGTGCGCTCCAGCACAGCGGTGTACATGGAGAGACACACCACCAGAAATCCGATCAGAACCGCGATCCCGATCACCACGCGCGTGAATGCCTCGATATAGGGGACGCTGTTCACGCTGAACAACGAAACGAAGTCCTCGATCGAATCGATCTTGTACGTCGGGAGCACTTTTTGCAAAGCGTCTTTGACTGCTGCAGTGTTAGCCGGATTGTCGAGCTTGACGTATATGGTAGAAACCAAACCGCGCGCCTCGAATAACTGCTGTAGCGCTCCGATATCGCCGAATGTCCTGGATAGCTTGCCCTCTTCTACAATCCCCGAGACATTCCATGTGTGGGCCAAATCGGTAGTACTTCCGGGCTTGAGATGATGCTGCTTGGCGTAGACGTCATCGACCACGATTTCATCCGGAGCCTGAAACATCCGGCCTTTTTTGACCTTTAGCCCGCCGCTCATGGCGTTGAATTCGTCGACATGAATCCCGGTGATGGAGTTGAACGAGTCGATGTATTTAACGAACGTTCCGGTGGCCATCGCAACGTGCGGCTGAGCTCGCACCACGTTGACGACTTTCTCCGGCATGGTCAGTGAAAATGTGAACCCGGCGCTATCGGGCGGACGAATGAGGATGTCCGCTCCGGTGCCTCTGGAACGCGCCGCCATGTCGCCCAGCACGCCCCGGCTGACGCCGACCAGAGTGAGGATCAGAGTGACCTCGACCCCAATAGCGACCACGCTGAGCAGTGTCCGCACCGGACGGTGCTTTAGATTTTCGAAAACCAGACGATAGATCAACGAACTATCTTACCAGCCGGGCTTACCAGCCACGCCTGTGTAATCACTCCCAGGGTGGCAATCACCGCGGTTTCAGCCCGCAGGATCAACGGCCCCATCGAAACAGGGATCCACCCGGCAGCGCCAAAACAGCCGTGCTCGTCTTCTGTCCAGCCGCCCTCCGGACCAGTAAGGATGGCTACGGTATCCTGGTCCGTGCGCCCCGCGGGCAGCGCTTGGAAAAGCGGCACGGCTCCCGGATTTTCATCCAGCACGTAACGATGAGTCGCGGAGCGCGCCATCGCATCTGCCAGCGAAATAGGCTCTTCGATCGCCGGTAGGTGGGCTCGTCGGGATTGCTGGCTGGCTTCGAGTGCGATCCTACGCCAGCGCTCCAACCGTTTGGCGGCGGCCTTCTCCAAGCCGCGCTCGCTGCGGGTGGCTTCAATCGGAACGATTTCGGTCACACCCAGCTCCGTGGCTTTTTCGACAATCCATTCAAAGCGATCGAACTTGATGAGAGCAGCGTACAGTTCGAAACGTGCGGAGGGCGCTGCCGCCGGGAGCTTTTCCAGCGTACGGAAAATGACACTTTCCTTGCGGGCGCTCTCGATCTCCGCCAGATAAACGTTGCGGTTGTCGGAGATTTCGAAGCGCTGGCCGGCTTCCACACGAAGCACCCGGCTCAAATGACGAGCCTCTTCGCCAGTGATCTGGGCCTTACCGTTGCGGACCTCGTCCACAAAGAATCTTCTGCGCATGCGTATCCTAAGTGTTAATGATCGCCCATCTGCGGGGAACGCTCCTCGAAAAACATCCGAATCTGGTGATCGTCGACACTGGCGGCGTCGGCTATGAAGTGACGATTCCCGTATCAGCCTATTCGTCGCTGCCGGAAACGGGAACGGAAGTGCAACTGCACATCCACACACACGTGCGCGAGGACGCCCTGCTGCTTTTCGGGTTCATGTCCGCCGCCGACAAAGCTCTATTCGAAAAACTGATCACCGTTAGCGGCATCGGGCCGAAGCTGGCGGTGACGGCGCTGGGTGGGCTGACTGCACCAGATCTGGCGCAGGCGATCCGCGAGGGATCGGTCGAGCAACTAGTTCGGATTCCCGGCGTCGGCAAGAAGACTGCGGAGCGGATGGTGCTGGAGTTGCGCGATAAGCTGGACCTGCTACCAGGAATCGCGCGCGCGGCCGCTGCTTCGGCTAAGAGCGCGTTCAACAACACCGAAGAAGATGTGATTTCCGCACTCGCGAATTTCGGGGTCGCGCGGCCGGCGGCGGAAGCTGCGGTGACTAAGGCGAAATCCGCAACCGAGGAAAACGATTTCGACGGACTCTTCCGCCGGGCTCTTAAGCTGGTTCGTTAGGTGCACCTAGTACACTGAAACTTCATGCGCGAAGATGGCATTGTTTCCGCGTCGCTCAATGAAGACGAGCGGCAATTCGAGGCCACTCTTCGTCCGCACAAACTAGCCGACTTCTCCGGCCAGGCTAAGGTCAAGGAGAATCTGTCGATCGCCATTGAGGCTGCCAAGCGCCGTGGCGAGGCCATGGACCACGTATTGCTCTATGGACCACCTGGCCTGGGAAAAACCACGCTCGCCGGGATCATCGCCGCTGAACTGGGCGTAACGATCCAGCAGACCTCCGGACCCGTGCTGCAAAAGAAACTCGACCTGGTCGGGATTCTGAGTAACATCCAGGAGCGCGAAGTCTTTTTCATCGACGAGATCCACCGCCTGTTGCCGGATGTGGAGGAGATGATCTATTCGGCGCTCGAAGATTTCCGCATGGACATCCTGATCGGCACCGGGCCTGGGGCGCGCACGGTGGCCATGGAGCTGAAGAAATTCACAGCCATCGGCGCAACTACACGGCAGGGATTGATCAGCGCACCCCTGCGCGGACGCTTCGGATTGGTTCTGCGGCTGAATCACTACGAAGTGGACGAATTGGCGCGGATCGTGGCGCGTTCGGCACGGCTGCTTGAGATTGAAGTGGATGCTCCCGGCGCCGAGGAAATCGCGAGGCGCAGCCGCGGAACACCGCGTATCGCCAATCGGCTGCTGCGGCGTGTGCGCGATTACGCCCAGGTGCGCGCCGCGGGACATGTCGATGCCCACGTCGCGGAACGCGCACTCGACCTGCTTGAAGTGGATCGCTTCGGACTTGATGAGATCGACCAGAAGATCATGCTTACCGTGCTCGAAAAATATAGCGGTGGGCCGGTGGGTCTGAATACAATCGCAGCATCCATTGACGAAGAACCGGACACGATCGAAGAAGTCTACGAGCCGTACCTGATCCAACTCGGATTCCTGGACCGCACGCCGCGCGGCCGCATGGCCACTGAGCGGGCCTTCGAATACTTCAAGATTCCCAGGCGCATTCGCGGCGCACAAAATACCCTGTTTTAACGATGAAAACGGCGTATTTGGGGCTCGGATCGAATCTGGGCGACCGGCAAGCGAATCTTGCTGACGCCATCCGGCGACTAGCCAACGAGCGCGTGCGTGTCTCGCGCACATCCTCGATCTGGGAAACCGAACCGCGCGATATTCTTGACCAGCCTTGGTTCTTGAACCAGGTGGTCGAGGTCGAAACCGACCTCTTCCCGCGCCAGTTGTTCCAGCACCTCCAGCGTATTGAGCGCGAGATGGGTCGCGTAAAGCGAAGGCCCAAAGGCCCGCGACTAATCGACCTGGACATCCTGCTGTACGGCAACGCTGTGGTGAAATCACCAGAGCTGGAGATCCCCCACCCTCGAATGACAGAACGAAGGTTTGTCCTGGCGCCGCTAGCGGAGCTTGCGCCGGATCTGCGGCACCCGGTGCTGAAAAGAACCGTGCGCGAACTGCTGGCGGAAGTCGCCGGGCAATCCGCCCAAAAGAGCGGCGATTAATCT
>Ga0105240_10002859_pt1 | contig 27290 bp, 30 predicted proteins | sample KBSC54metaG_FD_80426 | JGI IMG/M metagenome (GOLD analysis project Ga0105240, IMG submission 80426) | Corn rhizosphere microbial communities from Kellogg Biological Station, Michigan, USA - KBS C5-4 metaG | ecosystem: Host-associated > Plants > Roots > Rhizosphere > Soil | place: Michigan, USA... | reverse complement strand
TCTCAACTGGATGCTGCAATCGGCTTTATCGGCGCGCCCCGTCCGCACCGCGGCAGCTTAATTCTCAAAACAGGGCATTGACATACTTGACGACACCAAATTAAGATAAAGGGGTGGAAGGCAACACCCCTGAGATTTTCGAGTACGAGCCGACAACGCTGCTAGAAGCGATTCGTTTCTACTCGGATTTAGACGTTGCCACAAAAGCCTTCGCCGCACTCCGCTGGCCGGATGGCCCGGTCTGTCCGTGGTGCGAGTCCAAAGAAAACTTCTACACTCCGTCCCGCCGTGGCTGGAAATGCAAAGCTTGCCGAAAGCGTTTTTCTCCGAAGGTCGGCACGATCTGCGAAGACTCGCCAATCGGCTTCGACAAATGGCTGACGGCCATGTGGATGATCGCCAGCGACAAGAACGGCATCAGTTCATGGGAGCTTCACCGTGCTCTCGGAGTGACGCAGAAGTCAGCGTGGTTCATGCTCCAGCGCATCCGATTGGCGATGCAGACCGGCACGTTTGAGAAGGCCGCTGGACAGGTTGAAGTAGACGAAACCTATATCGGTGGCAAGGCTCGGAACATGCACAAGCACGTCCGAGAGCGAAAGATCACCGGGACTGGCGGCAAAGACAAGACCGCTGTGATGGGCATTCTGGAGCGCAGCGGGAAAGTGCGTACGAAGATTGTCTCAGGCACGAAGAGGAAGGTGTTACAGGAAATAGTTCGCCAGCATGTGGAACCGGGCGCTGAAGTTTTCACGGACGCCCTGAAATCTTATGACGGATTGAATCCCGATTACCTGCATCAGGTCGTGGATCACGCTGTCGAATACGTGAAAGGCCACGTCCATACAAACGGTCTGGAAAACTTCTGGAGCCTTCTGAAGCGAACGCTGAAGGGCACCTACGTTTCTGTCGAGCCGTTCCATTTGTTCCGTTACCTTGATGAACAGAGCTTTCGGTACAACGAGCGGAAAGATGTGCAAGGCGATGGCGGTCGCTTCAAGTCCGTTGTTCGTGGGTGCGCTGGCAAACGGCTTACGTACAAACACCTAACTGGTAAGAATTCGACAGGAGATAGCACGCATGAATAGAGGAGTTCTCGTAACGCTCTTGCTGGTAGGTGCTATGCTTCTGGTCGTTGTCTTCCAACAGGGCCAATCAATCGCTACATTGAAGTCCCAGGTATCCGTCCTAAAACTCGAAGTCGATCAAATGCAGGAGCAGCATACCTCTGTCAAGCTCTCAGACCTTTCCCATAAGGTTGAATTTCTACAGACGCAGGTGTCCGGTATATTCGATAGCCAGTTAAAGCGGGATTTGGCTTACTGCAAAACCTTTCCCCATGCGAAGAATTGCCCGGAGTTATTAGCCATGTTTGTCGAGTCAGTAAAATAGAAAACTGAGGAGGAGGCTGAATGCCCGCTGTAATGCTACTCTCGCTGCCCGGTTTGCCAAAGAAGATTGTTCCTTGTCCCGAAGGACAAAATCCCGACGACGTTGCTGCCGGTTACGGGAGTGCGATCTTTGAATATTTCGAATCGGAAGATCAGGCACAACTAAGCCTAGATCGGGACCCCACACGGCAATTACATTGGTAGGCCATAGACAGGGCAATTGAGGCGCAATCGCTATCTACTTGCGGTTAGCATCACGGCCCCGGTGTTGCTTCACCGGTTTTTCCCGCTCATGAAGAGTTCGTGACAGTTTTTGCTTCATCGCCACCGCTACCGTGGTGGTTGTTGTGATCTCCGACTTCGGCACTCCGAGTATCGCTTTTGCGAACCGCTTGAACCGGTCGTGATCCGATTCCCCGGATTCGGGGATCGGTGGGATCATCTTCGAGCGCATGACTGCCTTCAGGGTGGCCCGAATCTGCGCTCATGTCAAGGCTGCTAAATATCGTGCGTGAATGTCATCTATCTGGAGCCGATTGATTGGCGAAAACGGCCAATTTTTGATTTGTCGGTCGTTGCGCCGTGCAACGGACCCGCAAACGAGTGCGTCTATCGCTGCCGTGTGGGAGCCAGAAGCTTGAATGAAGCGTATCGAAGACTTCGGGAGGTCTACCGGCTTCCGTGGTGGATTGCCGAACATGCCTACCGAACTAAGCCTTCGTTATGCGAATGGTGGCGTCAAGTATATCAATACCCAAAACAGAGGCTCGAATTTTTCTGCCTGAATATCGCAAAACGTGGGCTGGCTGCGGATGCAAATGCGCGGCACGATTAAGCGCCCACGTTTTCGGGGAGGGCTCGCTCTCCTCGGCGCCTTTCGACGGCCACCCCAGGTCTCTACCGCTCCAGCTTAACCGCAGTCCCGTAACATAGCACCTCAGTTACTCCCTGCATTACCTCGGTGGCATCGTAGCGAACTCCGATCACGGCGTCGGCGCCTAATTCAGCGGCGTGTACCAGCATCCGTGAGTAAGCGTCCTCCCGCGTCTTTTCGCACAAATTCGTAAACAAAGTAATATCCCCGCCCACCATTGTCTGCAGGCTGGCCCCGATGGTGCCGAAGACTGAGCGCGAACGCACCACAATTCCTTTCACAAGTCCAAGTCCCCGCGCCGTGCGAAATCCCGGTATCTCGAAGCTGGTGCTCGTCATTTCATGCGGAATCATACCTTGCTCCTATATGCCTCATCCAGGATCTCGACCACGTGCGCCACGCGCTCACCCTGTCCCCACTTCCTGACACCCGCCTGTAACTGAATCATGCAGCCTGGGTTGGCTGTAGTTATGATTTCCGCCTTAGTCAGGTTCACATTGCCCATCTTCTTCTCAAGAATGTCCATGGATAATGCGGTATGAAGCACGTTGTAAATGCCCGCGCTCCCGCAGCAAATATCGGAAAGAGGCATCTCGCGAAACTTCAGGCCAGGCACCGCTTTCAGCAGTTCCCTCGGCGCCTTCCGAATCTTCTGCCCATGCGCAAGGTGGCACGAATCCTGATACGTAACGATCGCGTCGATTGTTCCCATGTCGCGATTGAGTTCGATTGACGCGAGAAACTCTGTCACGTCCTTCATCAGCGATTTGAATTTTTTTGCACGGTCCGCATACCTGGCGTCGTGCTCCAGAAGTTCGTCGTATTCCTTCAACGTCGAGCCGCATCCCGCGGCGTTCGTAATAATCGCGTCGAATCCGCCGTTGATTACCGCATCGATGTTGATACGGGCCAGCTTTCTCGCCTCATCGCGGATTCCCGCATGCACGTGCAGCGCTCCACAACACGTCTGGCTTACAGGAACCACTACTTCGCATCCGTTCTTCTGTAAAACGCGAACCGTCGCTTCATTCAATCGCGCAAACGAGATATTCGCGATACAGCCCGCCATAAACGCGACCCGATATTTGCGCTCGCCCTCCGCCGGAAACGTCTTCCCGATTTCACGGAAAAAGAACGGAATCTCGGCCGCCGGCGCAAGCGCCTCGCGCGCGCCCAGAGGGCCAAGCAGTCCCCCCAGGCCGGTGGCCCGAATCAGGCGCTGCACGCCGCTCACCTGGTACATCCAAAGCCCCGCGCCGGCAGCTGTCAGCAGCGCGGGCGATGGAAGCAGTTTTCTGAACACAAAGTCCCGCAACTTACGGGTAAACCAGCCGCGTTCAGTCGAGGTTTCAATCTCGGCGCGCGCGGCTTCGATCAATTTTCCATACTGCACGCCCGACGGACAGGCGCTTTCACAGCCGCGGCAGGCAAGACAAAGGTCGATGTGTTCCTTATAGCTTTCAGTGATGGGCGCGCCGTTCGAAACCTGCACCATCTGGTAAATCCGGCCGCGCGGGGAATCCATTTCAACGCCCAGCTCACGATAGGTGGGGCATGCGTTGAGACAAAGACCGCAATGAACGCATCGGTCCAGATCGGCCTGCCGCGGTTTATCGGAACTGACTTCGGAGGTGATCATTTTTTTACAGGAGATTGAAAAGACGTCCGGTGTTGAGAAGCCCTTGCGGATCGAACATTCGCTTGATGTTTTTCATGATGGCAAAATCGCCGCCCGGTTCAGGCCAAAGAGTCAGATTCCGCCGTGCGGATTCCCCCGAGAATTCCACTAGGCACTTCCAGCCCTTCTTTACTGACGCGGTGAGGAAACGTGAGGCCGCATCGGGCCGGCTGAACCATACGCGCGTAATGCCGGAAGCGGCGTGCGCCAGGGCGGCGCCTTCGGCGGATTCGAGCGCGGCGCCACAGTCGCTGAGGGTGGTGGAAATTTTCACGACTGCCCCGTCTTTGAATTTTTCAAGATGCCGGGGAGTGATTTGCCGCAGTGAAGTCCAGAACTTCTGTTCTTCTTCCGGGGGCAGCGACCGAACCGCCGCGAGCTTTTCCGCCTCGCGTGTAGACCGCGAAACCACCGCATCGTTACCCGCAAACAACAGTGCCACCACGAAACCTTTGAGATTCAATTGCGCCGCAAGCACCGGGTTGATAATATCCACCGCGGCGGGATTGAGAAAGCTCCGGATCGCCGCATCGCGAACCTCCATCGCAGCCTTTAAGTCGGCGCAGTCGAACAGCACGGTCCGCGAAGCGGCGGGGATTGGAATGAGCTTGAAATTGATACTCGCGATGGCGGCCAGAGTGCCGAACGAGCCGATCATGAGCTTCGCCATATCGAGCCCGGCAACATTCTTGACGACCATGCCGCCAGACTGCACAAGCTTCCCGTCAAGCGTGGCGAATTTCATTCCGATAACCAGGTCGCGCGCGGCGCCATAGAGTCTGCGGCGGCTGCCGTTGATGTTTGCCGCGATCATGCCTCCGATAGTGGCCTCATCGGACCAGGCGCCCTCAAGCGGAATCATTTGACCGTGGCTGGCGAGTTCGCGGCCGAGTTCAGCAAATGGCATTCCGGCTTCCACACTAATGGTGAGGTCGCGGGGCTCATACTGGATGATCCGGTTCAGGCGGGAGGTGCTGATCCGTGTACTGCCGGCAGCGGGCAAGCCTGCCATCAGGCGCTTCGTGTTGGCGCCAAAAAGCTCAATGGTCCGCTCAGCCGCGGCTGCGCCGGCAAGCTGCTCGCACAGTTCTTCGGGCGTGGACGGATGGAAAATGTCGGACAAACCTCTACTTTATATGGTCGCCGCCGCCCGGGATGCCTAACCCTGTCAGTTCGCGGCAGAAGTCGCCCTATGGGTTGCGCGCGGCATGGTGCCATCTGCTTCGTTGTGCCTCTTGTGTGATGGCCGCATCGAATGCGTCGCCACGCCCCGCATTTGATCCCATGCCCCTCACGCGACTTCTGCCATGGGCTGCCGGCGGAGGTCGCCTGAATCGTGGCCAGACGCAAGCGACCGCGGCGGACCCTTTCCGGGTGGAGCGGACCGACATAATCTGAGCCGCCAATCGCAGGCGGAGCCACCGCGCAGGGCACAATGGCTCCGGCTCTGCCGCCGATTACCTGGCGATTACTTTTCCTGACCGGTCGTAACCGGCAGGATGCTCGACGAGATTTTGCCCCAGGCATGCACCGACGTGAGCACATATCCCTGTTCGCCGCGGGTGAAACTGACGCCCGCTTTGTCGTAAGTAAGATCGGGTCCGGAAGAGCTAAGCAGAATCGCGTTGCCGCCGTTTCCCTTGATCATGATGATGCCGGAGTTCTCTCCGACGATGACGTAATCGCCCGCGGGCAGGCTGGTCTTCCCCGCCTTGAAGGCGAAGGGAACGGAGATGTGCATCGAGTCCGTGTCCGCCCCGAAAGCAGGCATGACCGCGGCGGCAACCGCGAGAGATGAGACGGCGAGAATAGAACAAAGTTTGTTGGTCATAGTTGTTTTTCCTTTTCAAATTGGCGCGCCAGGCGGCAAGTCCGCTGACGCGCGGGCGGATAAGTGATTCACCGTGACGCATGAGGCATGGAGTCCGTAAAAATCACGGAGCCGCAATGCGTGTGAAAACGAGATATCCAGACGAGGGATGGAATAATCCCCCCCAGGCGGGGATTTGAAATCACCCTTTGAACAAAGGGCGATTTCGGTCTATTGACAGCAGTTGGCGAAGAACGGAACCTGGGTCAACAGAGACTGAGCTTCGAAAGATTGGCAGAAGCAACGAAACATCCTGGTGCGACCGCCATTCATGCCTGAAGTATAAGGGGAAAAGCCCGCCCGAAGCCAATCAGAACTTTCTATGTTGAGTATTGCGACCGGGTCTCAATTCTCTCCGGGTCTCTCGATGCGATCGATGATCGTAATACCGACCATCACCTTGCTGTTCTCCAGCACGAAGCCTAAGTGTTCGGTGGCAGCGCGGATCAGATCGGCGTATTGCTCCTGACCCACCGCGAAGCTATCCGGATCGAGAGAGAAGTCGAATTTACCCTTGAGGCCCGTTCGGTCCATAACCGTCGTATGCAGCATCTGGGTTAGATACGTCGTGAAACCGAACATGCCCTGGGCTTCCAAAATGACCAGCCTGTGCTCGCCCTGGCGGATGCCGGGAAGCTCTTCTGCTTTCGCCGGCTGAAGTTGAGGAGGGTTTTTGCCGATGGCCAAGGCAAGGGCCCGATGACTCCTTCATTTCGCTGTGGGACTCCAATTGGTAGCGGTCTTTTAACAGCGTGAGCACTGCCTTATTGCGCTCGGCCGGAAGGATTTCAACCGGGGATTTGGCTTCGATATCGAACCGATCTGTGTCTGCCCATTTCGGCCCGCCGATTACGTCCCATTTGAAGCCAGTCATAGCCCGCAGCATGTCTTTGACCGTCGCGCAGTTCGCAACAAAGCGATGGCTTTCAACAACAAAGCGCGGATACTGCTCGCAGGCGCCGGGCTTTGATGCCTTCACGGACGCGACGTCGAATTGTGCGGCAACCGGAACCGCAATTAAGCTCAGGACAACACACCGGAGAATGTTCATCTCATTCGGTGACGTGCGCACGCGGCTTGGCGTGCAGCGTTACGATCACAAAGTGCCCGACTTTCCCCGACGAATTGCCTGCCTTACGGAAGAGACCGTCGAAACCCTTTACCTGCTCGGGGAACAGGATCGGATTGTCGGAGTCTCAGGGTACACAGCGCGCCCGCCCGAAGCGCGGCTCAAACCGAAAATTTCCGCGTTCACCACCGCGAAGTTCGAGAAGATCATGGCGGTTGAACCGGATCTGGTTCTCGCGTTTTCGGATCTGCAGGCCGATATCGTCCGGGAGCTTTTGCTGCGCGGCGTGAATGTCTTCGCGTTTAATCAGCGGAGCGTGGAAGAGATTCTCGACACGATTCTGCTGCTGGCCCGAATCGTGGGCGTGGCCGAAAAAGGAATTGCACTCGTTGCAAGTTTCCGGGCAGGGCTTGACGCGATCCGCACATCCGCCGCCGGATTTCCCCATCGCCCCCGCGTGTTTTTCGAAGAATGGAAAGACCCGCTCATCAGCGGAATTCGCTGGGTGGAGGAACTAATTGAAATCGCGGGCGGCGATCCGGTCTTCCCGGAGTTGCGCCGTGAAGCGGCCGCAAAGAACCGCATCGTGGATCCGGCAACTGTGATTGCGCGCGATCCGGAGGTCATCATCGCCTCCTGGTGCGGCATGAAAGTAAACAAGAATTCTATTCGCCAAAGGTCGGGCTGGCAATCGATCGCGGCCGTTCGCAGGGACCGCATCCATGAGATCAAATCGACCTACATTTTGCAGCCCGGCCCGGCGGCCTTGACCGAAGGCGCACAGCAGTTGCACGCGATACTCGCCAGTGCGGCTGCCGATACGTAATTACGATTGCGGCGGAGTTGTCGGCGGGGGTGATGAACCTTCCACTCCAGCGCGCCTGCCGGCCCAGTAACGCTTCATGCGTTCTGCCACGACGCGGCGCTCCGCTGCGTCCATCGATTTCCGTCCCGGTCTTCCGGACCTCCTTCCCTCACGCGGCGAAGCAGCCTGGCTGCCTCGCCGCTCTTGCCTCTGAGGCACCGCCGTTTGAAGCGTGCGGATAATCCGGTCGATCCGGTTGCGCTCTTCGAGGAGTGCATCGATAATTTTGTACAGGTCCAGAGCCACTCATATATGTAAGCGCATTATTTGATAAAGAGTGGCCATCGGGCTACAAAATGATACCCATAGTACCTGGCGATCAGGAATGATGCCGCTGCGAGGATCAGCAGAACAATGCCGGTCCACTTCAGGAACGTTCCCCACGGGAACCGCCTCTTCTCGCGACGCAGCACCAGAAGGTAGCTGGCGAAAATTCCGACGTAGAACAGAATAATCATCGGAGTCGCAAAAAGGGTCAGGTTGAATACGTCGCCCGTCGGCGTAATAAACGCCGCCAAAATCACGATCGCGAGGATCGCGTATCGGCTGTGCCGAACCAGAAATGCCGGGCTGGCAACGTGCAGCAGTGTCAGCAGAAACAGGAGAACGGGAATTTCAAAGACAATCCCGACGCCCAGCATCACATCGACAAACAGATCGTAGTATTCGGTGACGCTGACGGTGGGGCTCACGCCCTTGCCAATGCCCAGGCCAAGCAGGAATTCCAGACCAAACCGAAACGCGATGAAATACGCGAACAGGCCACCGATAATGAAGAGCCCCGCGCTCGACAGAACGAATGGCACTGCGTATCGCCGCTCCTTCTTATATAGTCCCGGCGCAATAAAGGCCCAGACCTGATAGAGCACCCACGGCGAAGAAAGGAAGACGGCGAAAAGAATCGGTACCTTCATCCAGAAAATCTGGAAGGTATCCATGGGCGAGATCTGGTGAAGTTCCGCCGGCACCACGCGCAGCGCCCGCAGAGCCGCCCCGGCGGGCTCGAACACGACAGCCCACAACTGATCGCTAAAAAGAAGACACAGGACAAACGCGACACCGATTCCGGCGAAGGAAAGAATCAACCGTTTCCGGAGTTCCTCGAGGTGTTCGAGGAAACTCATCCGCGCCATTCCCTCTTCTTCTTCGTCGTCTTCGTCCGGTGGGCCAGGAGGCTTCGGTGGACCGCCCTTTCCGCCCAGCAAGCCGCCCAGCATGCTGAGAGCCGATGGCTGGGGCGGTGGGGGAGGCGGCGGTTGCCAGGGTCGCGAAGGCGGTGGCACCGCGGGCGCAACCGAAACAGCGGGTTCCCGAGCGGGTTCACGTGGTCCCGACGACCAGTCGCCTGAATGGCCATCCGGCGTAAGCACCTCACCCGAAACGTTTTCGTGAACGGTTTCCGCGGGAAGAGGCTCCCCGTAAACAGGAGGAAGATCGTCGTGCAGATGCGGCGCAGTTTCGCCTGAGGGAGTCTTGCCTCCCTGCGGATCGTCTGGAAATGCCATTTGGCTGCTTTAGCTGTTGACCGGCTTCTCGGTGGCCACCGGCGCGGCCCCGTGAGGAACGGCGTCATGACCGGGTTCAAAATGCCCGTTCGCGGCAGGAGTTTCAGAAACCAGGGCGTGTTCAGTGTGCCCGGATTCCATATGCCCGCTGGCGATCGAGCCGGCTGCCGCTTCCAGTTGAAGCGGTGCCGATGACCCAGCGCCCAGAGTTGCGGATGCACCGGTTGTCGTCGTGTTGGTTACGGTGGAATCGTACGAGCCGTCATAATAAGACGAATCGTGTGATGAGTAGTCGTAGTTATAGCTGTCAGGCTGATAACTGGTTTCGATCAACTCCTTAATTCCGGATTCCCGCTCCAGGTTTACCATTTCGCGATCGAACGTAGCTTTGAGCTCGCTCTGCGCGCGACGGAATTCAGTCATCGCCTTACCAATCGTCTTGCCGATCTTCGGTAACTCTTTCGGACCGAAAAGCAGCAGGGCGAGGATGAAGATGGCGACGATTTCTCCAGTACCCAGGGGACCCATTTAAGAAACAGAAACCTCCAGCACCATTGTAAGCCAGGCGAACCGGCGTCCGGGATTGGAGTTGAAAATACCTGACTTGTCCGCGATCGGCGCCGATCCGGGCCGAACTTGGTGGCCCGCTCGCGAAAGCGCGGAATTACAGGACGAACATGACGGTCAGGACGGAGCGGATGCTTCAGACGGCGCTTCCGGCGGCGCGGGTTTATACTTGTGCGCCCTCATTACCGCTTCCGCCTGCTCGCGGAACTCGGGTAAAACATAGAAAAATGCGCCAGTCCGGACCCGCCGGAAAATCACCCCACCGTAATATTCGTCGGCCTCTACCCCGAAATCAACGCCCGCTTCGGTAAGGATCTCTTCCAGCCGCAGGGCGTCCTTCAGCCGCTTGGCGACGTAGATAAGCTGCGGATTGTGCCCTTCAAAGTACTGGCTGTCTTTTTTCATGAGAATACGCGCCGCGCAGGCAACCATGTTATCGAACCCGAATTTTATGACAGCATCCATCCCCTCCCCACCCCTTTCCGCGGAAGAAGAATTGTTCTGGCTGGCGCTCCGTCTCGTCCCCGGTCTCGGCACCAGGCGAAGCAACCTGCTACTCGATCGCTTTCAGACACCCCGGTCGATTTTCAATGCCACGCCCGCCGAACTGGAGAACGCGGGCCTGAGCGGAGCGCTTGCGCGAACCGTCTCGAGCGGCTGCAGTTTCGAAGATGCCGCCGGTCAGCAGCAACTTCTTAAAAACGCGGGAGCCCAACTGGTTCCGCTCTCAGACGACCGGTATCCGGCTTCCCTGCGCGGGATTTACGATCCGCCCCCCGTCCTGTTCGCCCGCGGCGACGTAAGTCTGCTTTCCACCATATGTATCGGTGTGGTTGGCACGCGCCATCCGACGCCCTACGGCACCGCTGTCGCCGAGAAACTATCGGGCGATCTCGCGCGGGCCGGTTTGACGATTACCTCCGGCATGGCCAGGGGCATCGACACAGCGGCCCACCGGGCTTGCCTCGCAGCGGGTGGCGCTACGATTGCCGTCCTCGGGTGTGGCGCCGATGTTGTCTATCCCTCGGAAAATCGTAAACTGGCTGCGGAAATCGTATCCACCGGTCTGATCCTTTCGGAATTTCCCATGGGTTCCACGGCCTTCCCGCAGAATTTTCCAATCCGCAACAGGGTCATCAGCGGGCTGAGTTGCGGCCTGCTCGTCATCGAAGGCGCCCAGTACAGCGGTTCCGCCATTACCGCCAGGCTTGCCATCGACCAGGGCCGTGAGGTCTTTGCCGTGCCGGGCAATATCACGTCCAGGATGAGTTGGGGTCCGAACCTGCTCATCAAGCAAGGGGCGAAACTGGTGCAGGACTGGAACGACGTCGTGGTAGAGTTGCCGGCCGCAGCCCAGCGCCGGCTGATTGATGAAGGCAGACAACGTATTTTGAATCAAGGACTTGGCGAGGCGGTCGGGGGGACGAATCAGAATGGTGCTGAATCTTCCCAGCGCCAGACCGCATCAGTAACAGCCGAACAGAACACTCCACAAGCCGCCCGGAAAGTGCTGGCCAGGCTCAAAATCGACGCCACCACCCATCTCGATACCCTGGTGGAATCCATCGAAGATATGTCGCCGTCGGAGATTATCGCCGCGTTGTTCGAACTGGAGATACTTGGGCTGGTTCGTCAACAGCCCGGAAGGAACTTTGTTAAAGTGTGGTAGCCAGCACGCCGGTCCCCCGGTGACGTATGGACAGCACGGTTTGACCACTGGCGCAGACTTGCTTACGGCTTATCCCCGGATAAGTTCTGTGTTCGTCTGTGCCGCTGGTCAAGCGGGTGGTCTAATCTGGAAAGCAGTTAATAAGATATGGCAAAAGCACTGGTAATCGTCGAATCGCCGACGAAGGCAAAGACAATCAACAAGTACCTGGGGAAGAACTTCATCGTGAAGGCTTCGCTCGGTCACATCAAGGATTTGCCGAAGCGAGACCTGTCGGTAGATGTCGACCACGGCTTCCAGCCGAAGTACGAAGTCATCGAAGGCAAGAAGAAGCTCATTCAGGAACTAAAAGATGCCGCGAAAAAGGTAGACACCATTTACCTTGCGGCTGACCCTGATCGCGAAGGCGAAGCGATCTGCTGGCATTTGCAGGAAGAACTGAAGTCGAAAAAGACGCTGGAGGAGGGTGCTCCGCAAATCTTCCGGCTGATGTTCAACGAAATCACCAAGAAATCGATCGATAAGGCCTTTGAAAAACCGCTGCTGGTGAACATGCATCTGGTGGACGCCCAGCAAGCGCGCCGGGTGCTCGATCGGCTGGTGGGCTACAAAATTTCCCCCCTGCTTTGGGATAAGGTTCGGCGCGGGCTGTCGGCCGGCCGAGTCCAGACGGTTGCGGTTCGCGTTATAGTGGACCGCGAGCGGGAAATCCGGGCTTTCGTCAAGCAGGAATACTGGACCCTTGACGTAAACCTGGCCGCGAAGAAAACGCCCTATTTCGATGCCCGCCTGAGCCGCAAGGGGGAAGAATCGCCGGAAATTGCGGATCAGGCAGCCGCCGATGCGATTGTCGCCGATCTGGACGGAGCCAAATTCGTGGTCCGGTCGGTCGGCACAAAGGAAAAGAAGCGCAATCCGGTGGCGCCGTTTATCACTTCGACGCTGCAGCAGGATTCTTCGCGCAAGCTTCGCTTCAGCGTGAAACGCACCATGATGCTGGCGCAGCAATTATATGAAGGCGTGGAGATCGGGTCTGAGGGATCCATCGGTCTTATCACTTATATGCGTACCGATTCGACCCGAGTCGGTGAAGACGCTGTTATCGAAGCCCGCGATTTCGTAACGACCAAGTACGGCCCGCAATACCTGCCGGCTTCGCCCAACATATATAAGAGCAAGAAAGATGCGCAAGACGCCCACGAAGCAATTCGGCCCAGTTCGGCTCTGCGGACTCCCGAGGATGTGGCGCCGTTCCTGGCCGAAGACCAGCTAAAACTTTATAAGTTGATCTGGATGCGCTTTGTCGCCTCTCAGATGAACCCGGCTATTTTCGATCAGACCACGATCGATACGGTAGCGTCCGGCAAAAGCGGCGTGGAGTACACGTTCCGCGCCACCGGTTCCGTGCAGAAATTCGACGGGTTTCTGGCCGTGTACGAAGAAGGCAAGGATACCAAAGACGAGGAAGACGAGGAACTCAGGCATAAACTGCCCGCCGTCGCGCAAGGCGAAGAGCTCAAGCTGCGTGCGCTAAAGCCGGAGCAGCACTTTACCGAACCGCCGCCCCGGTATACGGAAGCGACACTGGTGAAGAAACTGGAAGCGGACGGAGTGGGCCGTCCGTCGACCTATGCCTCGATTCTGTCCACCATTCAGGAACGCGAGTACGTGACCAAGGAAGGTGGAAAATTCCAACCCACCGAACTCGGGATGGTGGTGACGGATCTGCTGCTCGAGAGCTTCAGCGACATCTTCGACGTGCGGTACACAGCCCGCATGGAAGAGGAGCTTGACGAAATCGAGGAGGGAAAGCGCGACTGGCGTGACGCCCTCGGCGAGTTCTATGAACGGTTCACGTCCGATCTGACCAATGCGGAAACGCATATGACCGACATCAAGCGGATGGAAAAGCCCACCGACCTGATATGCGATAAATGCGGTAAGCCGCTGGTCATGAAGTGGGGCAAGCACGGCAGTTTTCTAGCCTGCACCGGTTATCCCGACTTTTCGCCCAGAAATGCGGACGCGGATATTGAGGGTTTACAGAAGGATATCGCCAAACGGCACGAGCGTGAGCGTAAGGATTCAGAGGAACGTTTAGCCAAATCACGAGCCCGCTACGAGGCGGATCTCGCCAGGCTGGCAGCGCAGGGGGGTGGGTCGGACCGCAAGCGGAAGGTCAATCTTCGCTATCAGAAGGATCTCGAAAGTCTGTTGAAGCGCATGACGGAGCGCAAGCAGGCGGACCGCGAGGCCGTAGCCCTGCGCCTGGAAAAATTGAAGGCCCGGTATCCGCAAATTGAGCAATTTTACGATGGCCTGGAATTGAAAGGTTCGAGTGAGGGCATCGTCTTCGCCCCGGTGAAAAATTCCAGCTTGTGTACCTATACGCGGGAATTGACGGTGGATCTTCCCGATATCGAGGGCGCCAATTTGTCCGAACAGGGCGAAGAGGAATACTGTCAGAACTGCGGGCGACCCATGGTTCTGAAAAAAGGCAGATTCGGCACGTTTTATGCCTGCACCGGCTATCCGGACTGCAAAACAACCAAGCAAATCGGCGGGACGCAAAAGAAAGCGGATGTCATTCTCGATGAGAAATGCCCGCAGTGCGCGAGCCCCATGGTGCAGAAATACGGGCGGTTCGGCGAGTTCACGGCCTGCAGTAATTACCCGACCTGCAAGTTCGTAAAACAGAACACTATCGGGGTAAAGTGCCCCAATTGCAGCGAGGGAGAAGTGGTGGAACGGCGCTCCAAACGGGGCAAGACTTTCTTTGGGTGCAACCGTTATCCGGAATGTGATTTCGTGGCATGGGCTCGTCCCGTGGCTGAAACTTGCCCGGAATGCGGCAGCCCATACCTGACGGAGAAGTATTTGAAAGCGGGCGCTTTCCTTGAATGCCCCGCTGCCGGGTGCAAATACAGGCGGGAGATGCTGCCCGCCGAGCAGGAAAAGGAAGCGGTGGCCGTCTAGCGGTTCTGGTCCTGTAAGTTCTTCAGTTTCAGATGCTTTGAGGCCGGATTCCCCTGGAGTCCGGCCTTCTTTTTTGCCTGTTCGCATTTTCTTTTCCCGCGCGAAAACCGGATGCCTCCGCAATATATGGCACTCAGCCGGCATTTGATCCGTATTTTTCCTTAAAAATACTTCTGAGAATAAAGCTTGCCGGGAGTACTATAAGTTTTGTAATTAGGCAGATTCCGTTGGAAAAATCTGAACGATTAACTCGTTGGGTTCAGGAGTAATCATGAGAGCGCAGACTATCGAAGTTCAGCAAAGCACCGGACGAATTCTGTCCTCGGCGATTTTTCGGCCGGGCGGCAAGAAGCTTCTCGCGAAGGGGCACATTTTGCGTGAAGAGGACATTCGCGTTCTCCGCTCGGAAGGCATGAGCCAGATTTGGGTAGCGGAACTCGAAGAAAATGAAGTCCCCGAAGAGCAGGCAGTTTGCGCTATTGCAGGAGAAATGGCGTGCGGTTGCTACGAAATCCAACTCGCGCCCGGCGGCAGAGCCAACCTGATTGCAACGGAAAACTGCTGCGTGCTTGTTGATGAGGAGCTTCTGCGTCAGGTCAACTGCACATCGGGACTGGTTATCGCCACCACGCTGAACTTCAGTTACGCCACCGCGGGTCAGCGAATAGCCACCGTAAAAAGCGCGCCATTTGCGATGTCAAAGTCCGATTTTGAGGGATCTTTGAACATGCTCAAAGATCGCGGACCCATTATGCAGGCTCGCCCCGCCGCTGGCGCGACTATTTCCGTGCTCTTTTCTGACCCGGTAAATGGCGACAGGGCGAAAACATTGTTCGAGTCCGTCGTCCGTCAAAAGCTTGAGCGCTTTGGCCTGCGCGCGCAGCACAGCCTGGCCGTGCTGGAAAATGAGGAACACGTCTCGCGCGGGCTGCAGCAGTTGCTTCGCCATAAACCGGCGGCCATTCTGGTGGCCTCCACCACCGCGCCGGCCGGGCCTGAAGACGCTGTCGGCGTGGCTATGGAAAAGATCGGATGCGAGATCGAACGGTTTCTGGTTCCGGTGGAGCCGGGCAACCTGCTCCTGATGGGTTACAAAGACGATATACCGGTTCTCTCCGCGCCAGGCTGTTACCGCTCGCTCAAGCCGAACGTAATTGACCTGCTGTTGCCGCCTGTAATGGCCCGGTATCGTGTATCGAAATGGGAGCTTGCCTGCCTGGGGCATGGCGGACTATTAAGTTAAGTCTGGTCGGGAGCCGGCGCCAACCCACCCGCACACGATCACCTTCGGGATGGGTCTCTAAATATGGATCTCTAAATTAAGCCGCGTTGTCTGAGTTCGCTCTCCAGCTGGCTGGCCGAAACAAACTGGACAGCGTCGATTCCCACCCGCAGCGCACCGTCCACATTCTCTTTAATATCGTCCGCAAAGAAGCACTCCTCCGGTTTGCAGTCGCCCGCTCGCGCTGCTTCGAGGTAAATCTCCGGCCGTGGCTTCATCACTCCGAGCTCGTACGACAAAACAAACTGGTGAAAATGCCGCAGCAGCGGATACGTGGACCGAATCATCTCGAAATGAATGATGTTTGTGTTCGACAGCAATACCAGACGGCGCCGGCTGCTGAGCAACTCCAGAAACTCATCGGATAAAAGCGTTTCAGGCAGAAAGATCGACGTCCATATTGGCCAGAATTCATCCGCGGGAACCTGGATATCCAGCAGTTCATTGATCCGGCGCAAAAATTCCGGGGGGTCGATCAGACCCGACTCGAAGAGGTCATATAAACCCGTCCCCGCCAGTCTGCGCCGAATTTCCTGGGGGGAAATGCCGTATCGGGCCTCGATCTGAAGCCACGCCCGATTAAAATCGAACGGGACGATGACCCTACCAAGATCCAGAATTATAGCTTTGATCATGAACTGATTACAGGTTAACGTCAGCCTCTTGTCATTCCGGGCCATACCGTCAGGAATCTACAACATGTTAAGCTGGTGATTCGGTTGTCGATCTGTCGGTATAGCCTCGTTTAGCGGTTCCTCGAAGCAAAATCGGTTTTCGCTGTTCCGAAGTCGTCTCCCAGGGCCGATCCGTGAAGTCATTAGGTAACCCGCAACCCACGCCTCAAAGTGAACCGGCCGCGCCGGCGACCTTTGAAACGGACTTGCGAAAGAAAGAGAGAGAAATTTGAGATTAGATACAGTTGTTTCGGCACTCCCCCGCCCCGAGCGCGGCAAGAACGAAGCCCGCCGCCTGCGGGTCTCCGGTCGCATTCCGGCCGTGGTGTACGGAGCTTTCAAAGAGCCCGTCGCCATCAGCCTGAACCCCAAAGACATCACCAAAATCATTCACAGCAAGACCGGGCACAATTCGATCTTCGATCTCGCCATTGAAGGCGGTGAGACCACCCCGGTGATTGTGGCGGATGAAGCCTACGATCCGATTCGCAGCCACCTTCTCCACATCGATTTGCGACGGATCGACCTTACCCGCAAGCTGAAGGTCGCGGTTCCGGTCCACGTGACCGGCGAAGCGAAGGGCGTGAAACAGCAGGGCGGTATTCTCGACGTGGTGACGCGTTCGGTTGAAATTGAGTGCGTCCCAGACGATATCCCGAACCAGTTCGACGTTGATGTCACCGAACTGATGATCGGTAATTCCATTCGCGTTTCCGAGCTTTCGCTGAAGGAAGGCGTTCGCGTACTTACCTCCGGCGATGCCGTGATCGCACACGTGGTGGGAATCAAGGAAGAAGCAGCCGCGGAAGTGAAGCCTGAGCCGGAAGTTGCCGCGAAGAAGGGCGGCAAAAAGGAAGAGGCTGCGCCTGCCGCCGCGCCCGCCGCGGACAAGGGCAAAAAGAAATAACCGGGCATGTTCCTGGTGGCCGGTCTTGGTAACCCCGGCGAGCAGTATGCCGCGACTCCCCATAATATGGGTTTTCTCGTGGTTGACCGGCTCGCCGCAAGGCACGCCATCCGCGTCACCAGGAAGGAATGCCAGGCTCTCGTCGGGCAGGGGTCTATCGGTGGCAAGCCAGTTTTGCTGGCGAAACCGCAGACGTTCATGAATCTGAGCGGCATGGCAGTGAAGCCGCTTCTGGAAAAATATGAACTCGCGGCGTCCGATCTGATCACGATTTACGACGAGTTGGATTTGCCGTGGGGAACGCTTCGGATTCGTCCGAAAGGTTCGGCGGCCGGGCATAATGGCGCGAAGGATCTGATCGCGAAGCTCGGCACGCAGGAGTTCCCGAGAATTCGGCTGGGTGTACACCCCGGCCATCCGCTTCAGTCTGGAGTGGATTATTTGTTGTCGCGGTTTACGCGTCAGCAGAACGAAACCCTGGATGAGTTCATCGACCGCGCGGCCGATGCGACGGAGTCCATAATCGCCGAGGGCGTCGAAAAGTCCATGACCCGCTTTAATGGGTCGCGCCCGGAGTAATACCAAAGGTAAAGCAGAGGAATGACGAGAATCTACGAAAATCTGTTCATCGTAAAGCCCGATGCGACAGAAGAAGAGATCGACGCCCTCATCGAGCTTTTGTCCAAGAACGTCACCAACGCCGGTGGCACAGTGGACAAGGTCGATAAATGGGGTAAACGCCGGCTCGCCTACCGAGTGGAGAAGTTCCGCGAAGGTAGCTATGTCCTGATGCAGTTCACTGCAAGTCCGGACACCGTGAAGGAATTCGAGCGCCGTATGCGCGTGCAGGATTCCGTGATTAAGTTCCTGACTGTCCGTATCGACGAACTGCTGAAGCGGATCGATAAACGGAAGAAGGAACGTGAAAAGCGCGCTCACCGGCGCCCGCAGCCCCCGGCTCCGCAGCCTTCGCTGGCCCAGCAGATGTTGGGCGGTGGCGGGGAAGGTCAACATGCCGCGCCCGGAGCACCGGCGCCCGCAGTCCCGGCGGAACCGGCTCATCCGGCGCCCGGCGCCCCTACGGAAACAGTTAGCTAATCAGGAGCCTCACAATGGAAGAACGTAAAGGTGGAAGACCGATCGCGGCTTCGCAGCGCCCCACTGGTGGCGACAAAGCGGCTGCAGTAGGAAAGAAGCAGTACTTCCGGCGCAAGAAAGTTTGCCGTTTCTGCGTCGAGAAGATCGATGACATTAATTACAAGGACGTCAAGATGCTCCAGGCGTTCATTGCCGAGCGCGGCAAAATTGTTCCGCGCCGCATTTCAGGCGTTTGCGCACCGCACCAGCGCCGCCTCACGGACGCGATTCTGAAGGCGCGCAACATTGCGCTGCTTCCGTTCGCGGCCTCGGTGTAAGGAGAATAACCATGGAAGTGATTCTTCGGGAAGACATCGACAAGTTGGGCGCTCGCGGCGAAGTAGTCAAAGTCGCGGCGGGCTACGCGCGGAATTTCCTGTTGCCGAAGCGTCTCGCCGTGGCGGCGACCGATTCGAACAAGAAAATCGTGGAGCAGGAGAAGCAGTCTCATCTCCGCAAAGAAGCCAAAGCAGCGGGCGAAGCGCAGGATCTGGCGAAGATGCTGGGCGCGCTCCATCTCACAGTCGCGCGCAAAGCCGGCGAAACGGATCAGTTGTTCGGGTCTGTTACCGCCAACGATGTGCATGACCTGCTCGCGGCTCAGAACTTCAATGTGGACCGTCGCAAAATCCAGCTGGATGAACCCATCCGCACGCTGGGTGAGCACAAGGTGACGGTGAAACTGCATCGTGAAGTTTCAACCGAGATCACCGTCAACGTGACTCGCGAGGCATAACGTAAAATGCCGTTCGATCTCAGCGGTCAGACAGCGATCGTAACGGGTGGCGCGACCGGTATCGGCGAGGCGATTTCAAAGCGCCTCGCCGGCGCCGGCGCGACCGTGGCAGTTGCCGATTTGAATCTGGCGGGGGCTGAAGCTGTAGCCGCTACCCTGCGCAACGATTCTTTCGGTATCGAAATGGATGTATCGAACTCCGCTTCAGTAAACGCCGCGGTGGGGCAGGTTCTCAAACGAACCGGACGGATCCACATCGTGGTGAACAACGCCGGTATCGCGGGCAAGGCCGCTCCCATTCAGGAGCAGCCGGATGACGAATTCAGCCGGGTGATGGCCGTTAATGTCAACGGTGTTTTCTATGTATGCCGGGCCGTGGCGCCGCACATGCGCGAGCATAAGTATGGACGCATTGTGAATATCGCGTCCATTGCCGGTAAAGAGGGTAATCCGAATATGATCGCGTATTCGGGCAGCAAAGCCGCGGTGATTGGGATGACCAAGTCGCTGGGGAAGGAACTCGCTACGGACGGCATTTGCGTGAATGCCGTGTCCCCCGCGGTAGTGCGAACCGCGATCCTCGATCAGCTCACGCCACAACAGGTCCAGTACATGACGGACAAGATCCCGATGCGCCGAACAGGCGAACCGGATGAGATCGCAGCCGTAGTTCATTTTCTCGCCAGCCCGGATTGCTCATTCGTGACCGCACAGTGTTACGACGCAAGCGGCGGCCGCGCCACTTACTGACCGACGACCTAACTCGGGCCGAAACTCAGAGTACCGGGATGTCCAATTGCCGAAGAGCACGTCGAATCTCTTTAAGTGCGGCAATTCCGGCAATCCTAAAGATCGTTTAATCCCGCCAGACTTACCGTCGTGAAGGCTCGGCCAGTTACCCGTTCGCTCTCATATAAAGAAAGACGCGCGGCTTTACAAGATGTTTACAGCCTGCGGACAACTATTAATAGGTACGGTACGTACCATTGTGTTCGATGAACCGTTTCCTTCTCGCCAGCCTTATTCTTACCGCCATTGCGTACGGCCAGACTCCAGTTGCTACGGTTACACTGGGTCCGCCGCCTCCTGGCGATTTACCGAGAGCGGTTGTCATCAATCCGAATAACAATAAAAGTTATCTTCTCACGGGGAACCAGGTGAGCGTGCTCGATCTTTCGAGCGCTCACGCGCCGACGCATCAGATCGCTTTGCCTTTTCCCCCGGTCTCCCCCTCGCGTACGACGCTGTTGATCAACCGGGCCAGCAACAAGATCTATGCATTCCGCGGCAATCAATTCGTGGTGATCGACGGCGGGACAGATACTGTGATTCAGACGTTCTTGCTGGCTCCGAACAGCAACTTCGCATACTCTCCGGTAGCCTTAAGCCCGGCGACGAACAAGATCTATGTCGGCGAGATCGGCGCCACCGGGACGGGCGAGACACGGGTTCTGGATCCGGACACGTTCGCGACCCTCGCCGTGATTCCCTCGCCAGTGGCGCTGGTTGCTTCATCTGTGCCGAATGGGACAACGCAAATTTCTGAAAACCCGGAGAGCTTCGTTTTCAGCGGCGCGGCGAATCGCGTGTTCATCCTGTATCAAATCTCAGGCGGACAGATAGTGGACGCGACCACGGACAGCGTGGTGGCACAGGCTGACTGCAGCACGACATGCAACGGACTGGCATTCGCGCCGGGAGTAAACGGCGCGGTACTCAATCCCGCCGATAACAGCATTTGGGCGGCCGTGAGTGGAGCCAACCCTGGAGCCGCGGGCGGTGAGGATGGAGCAAGCGGATTTTCAGGGCCTCCATTCACCCTGTTCTATCGGGTGGATTTAGCGAGCAATGCGGTCACAAGACCGATACTGATCTATGGACAAGAGACCGAAATGCTGGGATTCGACCCCGCAACGGGCTATCTGTATATGATGGCTACGAATCTGCCGACAGTGCCGAATCCGACATCTTTGAGTCCGGTAATTTCGGCCATCGAGACGATGCTGGTGGTGCTCGATCCGAACAATGTAACGCCGACAGTGGCCGACCCCAGCCCGATGAGGCGGATCACCGTGGATGGCTCTCTGTTGGCCACCACGGGTACTGCATACACCTGCGGCAAGGGCGTGCAGGCATTCGAACCGATCACAATAGATCCGAGCGGCGGGTGGATCTACTGGCGGTGCGATTCTACCCTCAGTTCGTTCTCCAGCATCGTCGTGTCCAAGGCACGTTTCACGGACTTGGGGAATGTGGATTACAGCCAGTTTCTGGGGCAGCTCCAAACCACGGCGGCGGGGCAGATTACCGGCTACGCCATCCCGGTGGGTATCAGCAAAGATTATAGTTTCGGCGCGAATGTCACGCCGAACAATCCGGCCGTGCTATGGAGCCCGTACGATAACCTCGCATTTCAAGTAAACCCGAATACGGTCCAACTGACCACGATTCCGTTGGGCGCGCAGCCGGCTGGGTTGGTGGTGGACCCGGCGCTTCATCGCGCCTATGTGACGGACGCGACGGCCAAAGTTCTGACGGTTGTCGATACGAACACTTTTACGGTTGCTTCCAAGGCGCTGGCGCCAGGAGGGTCGCTGATCGTCCCAAATGGCGCACATCAATTTGTGTTGGCGGGGCCTTCCGCGGCGGCTGGAGATCCTACCCAGGTGAATGGCGCGTACCTGTTCGATGGAGCGAAGAACGCGGTAACGATTCCGCTGCAGGCGGCGGCGACTTCGGCCATCTCGGTGAACCCGGTAACGAATACCGGCTTCTTTGCGGATGGAGCCCAGTGGTACGCGGTGGATCTCACGAGCGGAAACCGGCTCTATATGGTTTCGCAGCTGACAGCGGTTGCTGGCGACAGTTGCCAGATGAACGGCGTCGCTGCGAATCGTGTGACGAATCAGGTTTTCGTAGCGGGCCAATGCGCGGTGGGCGGAAACACGCTGGCGGTGTTCGACGGAGTGTCGGGAGCGCTGCTGACGAGCGTGAACGTCGATGCGATTGCAGTTAGCGTCGGCAGGCTGGCGGTGAATCCGAATACGAACAGGATTTACCTGGAAGCGACGGTGCTGACGCCCAAAAGTTTGACGGCGACCGGTCCCAGTGTGGAAGTATTCGATGGCGCGACGTTCAGCCACACGGCTTCCATCGCAAATCGAACGGGCCCGTTCGCGGTGAATACCGTAACGAACATGGTGTACGCGGCGACAACCTATGCCGGAGCGGCGGCTATCGATGGCCTGGCGCCGGAACAAAGCAGCTTCTTCGGTGGGACACTAGTGGTCACTGCGCTGGCGGTAGATGAAGTGGCGAACAACGTGTACCTGGCCAGCGACAGCACCCTGTTTGGATTCTGCTGCACGCCCAACGTGCCGGTATTCGGGGTGGCGGCAGCAACCATCAATGTGTTCCACCAGGATCCCGCCACGTATACAGTTTCGGGCGTCGTGGCGGATGCCGGTGGAGTTCCGCTGTCGGGAATAATCATAACGGTCGCGGGACAGGGTGCGAGCGTGTCACAAGTGACTGGGACTAACGGCATCTTCGCGGCCCGATTTGTGCCTGGAACCTATACCGTTACCCCAAGCAACGCGGCATATCAATTCTCACCGCCCTCGGAAACCATTTCACTGGGCAGTATCGACCAGACGTTTCCAACCTTCACCGCTACTCCTGTGTTTCATGTGACGGGTATTGTGCTGACGCAGGCAGGTGCGGGGGTGGCGGGCGTCACCATCTCGGCAACGGGCGTGAACGGAAGCGCTACAGCACGGACCGGAGCGGACGGCCATTATTCGCTGGCGGGGTTGCCGGCGGGCACATACACGCTTACCCCTGGTCTCCCCATTAAATTTCTATGCTCCCACCTCGCAGAGCGTCTCCGTTGCTAAGACGGATGTCGTGGCTCCGCAGTTCACGGTGAACCCGTCGTTGCAGATCACCGGTTTTACGCTAAGCTCGACTATGATCGGCAATGGATCATCGGCCACTGCGACGGTGACCATCAACGAAGTTGCCCCGAAGGGCGGTATCCCGATCGCTATCGCGTCAAGCAATACGAAGTCAGTGAATCCGCCGAACACACTCACCATTCCGGCGGGCGCGACCTCGGGTTCGTTTACGTTTTCGGGTAGCGGAACCTCAGCGGTTACCCTGACTGCTACGTATTCCGGCGCGCTGGCGGTTCAGCCGTCCTCCGCAAGCGCGCAGATTTCTGTAGTCTCTCAGGACACGGTTCACGTGACCAGCGCCACTTGGTCCACATCGACTCATCAACTCAATGTGACGGCCACGAGCACGAATTCGACTGCGGTCCTGACCGTGACACTGGCGTCTAACGGGCAGATTTTAGGGACCATGGCGAGCCAGGGCAATGGCACGTTCACGCTGCAGACTCAGGTAGCTACGCAACCGGGGAATATCAACGTGAAGAGCTCGCTCGGTGGCTCCACGGGGCAGGGCGTGAGCGTTGTGCAATAGTTTTGGGCATCACTGTGGTTAGGTGGTGGCGGCCCGCGTCGCGAGTTCGTGGCCAGACCTATTCACAACTGGATGTAACGCTGGAGGAGCGGATCGAACTGCGGCGGCCTTTCCGCGGTCTGCCATGATCCAAATCCTCGAGATAAGAATGGATTACCTGACGATCGAGCGGTTTGAGTTGCTGAATCAACATGGAAAACCGCTCCAGATTTCTCCGCTGATCCGCACCGCTGCGACCGTCGTTCCTGTCAGGGCCGCTTTTTTGTCGGACATGACCTAATCTAGCCCGAGCCCTACTAGCCCCGCTGCGTTCTCTCGCTTGCGTCCAACTCCTCGATCTCCCGCTGCAACTCCCGTTGCTGTCGCATCCTGATCGCGAAGAAACTCACCACCCAAACAACAATCAGGATCAGGAACGGCGCCATATTGCGCAGCGCTCCTTCGAGGGGCAAGCCCCGCGGCCCCGTCCCCAGCTTCACCAGAATCGCAATTAGCACCCCGACAGCCAACACCGCCGGCCCGAACAACCACAGTATTACGCGGCCAAAAAGCGAACGCCGCCGCTCGATTTCTTTCCGATAGGACTGCAAACTCGTGCTTTGAGCCGCGTCGCCAGGCGGCATGGCGGACCACATCCCTCTGCGAAAGAAATATTGTCCGGCAATGCTCCAGGCAATCGCGACCATCAATGCCGCTCGCACCGCAATATTTGGAAACCGCAGGCCAAATGCGCAAACCGCCGCGACAATCACGGGCCCGGCGATGCTCTTCGTCAGCTCCCGGCGCGTTTTCGCGCGCAGTTCCTGTGTCTTCTGTTGGATCTTTTCCAGCGTCATCTCAGGTATCTCCGTTCGCTGTTCCTGCCAAAGCTTTCTCGTGTCGTTTCCGGAGGAATCACTCCGCATCGCCGCCTCCTTCATGAAACCGCTGCTTCAGGATGTTCTTGATGCGATGAATCTTCATCGCCACGTTCCCCGGCGAAAGACCGGTAATCTCACCAATGGAAACCGCATCCAAATCCTCGAGATAAGAAACGATTACCTGACGATCGAGCGGTTTGAGTTGCTGTATCAACAGGGAAAGCCGCTCCAGATTTCTCCGCTGATCCGCACCGGTCTGGCCGTCGTTCCTGTCAGGCAGCTTTTCGATTTGTTCCAGCGTTGCAAGTCTTGAAAAGATTTTGCGCTCCCGAAGCACGTGCGACGCCGCAACGTGATGCGCCACGCGATAGACCCAGGTGCGCAGCGAGCACTGGGCACGGTAGCGCGCGAAACTTCGCCACAACTGAAAATGAATGTCCTGACTCAGATCGCGGCGCTTTTCCGGGTCCGCCTCGTAGGCTCCGGCAAGCCTTTCAATCGCGGCGCCATATTGGTGGGCCGCATCCCGGTACAGATCGTCCTGACTCACCTTCCCGGTCGAAATGGCGTTAGCTCCTTCCACACTCAAGGTAGTCGTTCGGAACGGAAGTTTCTAACGGTTTCGGAATACATTTGTCGCGAGCGTATCCACCGGATCGTGGTATCTTCACTCATCGACCGGACATGTTTGATATCGGCATAGAAGACCGTGTCTCCGCGGTGGAAAAAATCATTCCCCGCCCACCGTGCGACGTTGCTCCAATGCGAACAGCTTTCGCTCGCATGATCTCGAAGCAATGGCAGACTCATGTGCCACCGGTCTTAGCGAGCTGCCCGGAAGGTATCGCCGGTTCTCAATTCGTGAAGGGACGCTTTATCGGCGAGATGTACGCGCGCGCGTGCTACTCAATGCTCCTGGTAAGCCAAGGGGGGCCGGGTGTGCTGCGCACCCTGCTTCGCGCGGCGACATTGTTCCCGTCCTCCCGGTGGGTGACCATAAAGCTCGGCTCGGCACTGCCTGACGGACTGGCTCATTTGTTGCCGAAGTCCGTTCATCGGCAACTGCTTCTGATGTCTGCGCTCATGGGCATGCTGGACGTGGTCCTGGATGAGGCGGCATTGTTTGGAGAGCCGGCGGGCCTTCGGGTTGCCTCATTGATGGCCGGACCTTTCCCGGAAAATCTCTTACCGGCGGAAGAAATGATTGTTGTCCTGGCGCAAGCGGCCCGGAGGTCGGAAACGGTTTGGCAAAAGGAATACTGGGACAGCCTACTGCGGCCGGCCGTACGGAAATACTGCGAAGCAGAGGTTCTGGCGGTTAAACGCCTCCCCGACCCGACGGGAATGGGCCATCGGTCAGCCGGAATCGAGGCCGCCATAAAGGGAATGTGGTACGTCGCGGGGCCACAAATTGGTCTCCAATGCGACCGTGCGGGATTTGAGAAGCATCAGTGGAACCGAGAGCAGCAATGGATGGCGGACACGACTTTATTGATGCAGATGATCGACGACTGGGTCGATCAGGACGAGGACCGGGGAGCAAGGCTGACTCCGGTTGTCGCCGGCGATTGGAATCTTGAATCAATAGCCGGGCTGTTCCATAAAACGATCGCGGATTTGGGCATGCTGCTTGATGCAAGTGGAGTCCGGAAACCGGTGCTGAAGGCTGTTATCACCGATCTCTACAGGGATTACCTGCACACCGCGATGGACGCCATGCGCGCCGGTATCGCGGCATAGTGATACAAGCGGCCTGTGACACGAAAGCCGGTACACCACCATGGTAATCAGTGTCGTAATCCCGGCGTTCAACGAGGAGGCATACCTTCCGGCAACGTTATCCAGCCTTCGCGCGGCGATCTCTGTTTGTTCTTGCGGAGTGGAGCTGATCGTTGTCGATAATGACAGCTCCGATCGCACCGCGAATGTAGCGCGGTCATTCGGCGCGATGGTGGTGCATGAGGCCGTTCACAATATTGCAAGGGTTCGAAACACCGGAGCAAGCGCCGCGCGTGGCAATGTTTTGAGCTTCGTTGACGCTGACACGATCGTCCCGCCTCACTTTCTTGAAAGAGTGGCGGCGGCCATGGGAGACCCTGCTTGCCTGGGTGGCAGCGCGGAAATTGTGCATACGCCCGCATCCAAATTTCTGCGGAAATATCTGGACGCATGGCGCTGGTTCGGAATTCGGTTAGATATGGCCCAGGGCGCGGCTCAGTTCTGCCGGCGATCGGCTTTTGATCTCCTGAACGGGTTTGACGAGTCCTATTTCATGGGAGAGGATGTGGATTTCTACTGGCGGCTGCGGAAGCTGTGCAGGAAAGCGGGTGGCCACCTGACCTTTCTCGACGACGTGAAGGTTGTTCCCTCGCCCCGACGTTTCGACCTCACCCCCACATGGCGCACATTGATCTGGACGAATCCCGTATTTATTGGCTTATTTCGAAAGAGGTATTCGACCTGGACAGCATGGTACGTCAAAACTCCGCGTTAGTTCCGGACCGTAACCGCGTGTTTTCAGAGCGCGCCCGCAAGGAAGCGGCAGCTGATTTTAGGGCAACGCCGGGCACTTGGCATCTGAGTAGCGCCCCCAGAGAAGAATTCAGGTCGCAATAATTACCATGAGCGGACCGGCACAAGGTCTCACGCGCCGTACAGCAAATATGTCATCACGGCATGAGTCTTCCATGCGCAGATCAATCCAATCGCGCGAATACCCTCTTATTCCTGCGACGCGAGACTCCG
>Ga0105240_10002858_pt1 | contig 27294 bp, 19 predicted proteins | sample KBSC54metaG_FD_80426 | JGI IMG/M metagenome (GOLD analysis project Ga0105240, IMG submission 80426) | Corn rhizosphere microbial communities from Kellogg Biological Station, Michigan, USA - KBS C5-4 metaG | ecosystem: Host-associated > Plants > Roots > Rhizosphere > Soil | place: Michigan, USA... | reverse complement strand
CAGCGGGGTGCCACCACTCTCCGGCACAGCCGAGGTGAAAATCTTCATCGTCCCTACTAACGCGGTCACGGCCGTGGCTCTGGTTCAGGAGATTTGGACTAATCTTCCCGCGGGGACAGATCTCGGCATTCTGACGAACCAACCAGGGTTTCCCAGCCGGCCGCAGATATTGCTCCCCTTAGCTGACTTTGACTCAGGTTTCATTTCCTTTCCTTCGATCTGGGGTGGGCGCGTTCGAGCGATCCTGACGCCCACCAACACCGGGCCCTTTACCTTCTTCGTGGCGGCCAACGGGCTGGCACAGCTCAGACTAGGCTCCGCCACTGACCCGGACCATGCTCCGGTGGTGGCCGCGAGCTATCGTCCTTTGTCGGTGGGAGTTTCGATTCCTTTTTACTGGGAACCCTACTCATCTCGACCTTCGGCGACGATCACTCTGGCTGCGGGGCAACCATATTATCTTGAAGCCATCCAGGCCGGGGCGGGAGCTTCGTTGGGAGGCTTGGGAACTTTCGGATTTGTCGTGGCGGCCTGGGCAGGACCTGGTCTGGACGGCACGAACATCATTTCGCGAGAGTTTTTGAGCCCCGTGGATCTCGAGTACGCGCCGATGTTGGCGCCGCGGACCGTTCAGCTCCCCATAACTTCGCCCAACGGTCACCTGGTGACGGCTTTGACAGGCACAGACAGCGCCCAGGATGTCCTCACCTATCGGCTGGTCTCGGGCAACGTCAGCAACACGTTCGCTTTGGATCCGGTAAGCGGAAACCTGACGGTGGCCGATAATTCGGCTTTCGCTGACCACGACGTCTCTGCTTACAGCCTCATCGTCGAGGTCCAGGACTCGGGTTACACTGGCCGGTTTCCTCTGAAATCCACCCAGGCGTTGATCCAGGTGCAAGTCGTCGACAATAGTCCGTCCTTCATTTGGTCGGGCGCGGGCGACAACGACAGTTGGAGCACGGCGGCGAACTGGCAAGGTGGTTCGCCAGGGGACGCAAGCAAGCTCACCTTTGGGGGCGGGAACCGGCTGACCAACCATAACGACCTGCTTGCTCGCGCGGCCCAGGTCAACCTCAGCAATGGCGGATGTTACCTCTGGGGAAACCCGCTGACCCTGATCGCCGGACTTACCAGCTATGGGGATAACGTTTGGGCGATGGATACCTCCCTGGCGCAGGGACAAACCTTCTCCGCCCGCTCGGGTACCCTGGTGATGAGCGGCGCCATCAACAACCAAGGCAACCAACTCACCGCACTGGTCTACTCCAACCTCCGGTTCGAGGGTGAACTCTCCGGGGAGGGCGGGCTGGTTAAATCGGGTCCCGGCAATCTCGTTCTCGCCGCTGCCAATAACTATACCGGTCCGACGGTGGTTGCCGCTGGAGTGTTAATCGTGAGCAATTCCAGCGCTTTGACGGCCAGTTCCATCATCGAGTTAAAATTCGGGACCGAGCTGGATGTGCGCGGTAGCGCCGCGCCTTTCCTGTTTCCTGGCGGTCAGACCCTGAGAGGGGCGGGGACGGTCTTGGGTCCAGCGCGCGTGGACGGCATGCTGATCCCAACAAACGGCGTCCTGACCTTCAACGGGGGCCTGACGCTGGCTGGCGACACGGTTCTCAATATCGCCCCCAACAGCTCAGCCTCTGTCTCCATAGCCAGCAACCTCGTCTACGGTGGTTCGCTGACCGTGAAAACGATTGGGACTTTCTCGCCCTTTTCCCTCGTCGCCGGGATGGCCTTTAAATTGTTCAACCTCGGCCTAGTTCCTCATTCGTTGGCCTCGGGCACCTTCAGTCAGCTCAGATTACCGCTGCTCCCAACGGGCTTGCGTTGGGACACCAGTCGCTTAAATACCGACGGTTCGATTGTCGTCGCTCATGATGCTCCGCGGATTACCCCGGTGGGATTGACCAATGGTACCCTGATGATTCAGTTCCCCACGTTCAGCGGGATCCATTACGTGGTGGAAGCAACCCCCTCCCTCGAGGAACCTGCCCGGTGGTCCCCACTTTACTCCCGCGTCGGAACGGGAACTCCTACCACGTTCTACTTGCCCATGACGCCGGCTCTCCAGGAGCGGTTCTTTCGAGTCAGAATGTATTAGCCTCCAGGCTTGATCGCGGATCAGGCCCTTGAAAGGGCTCTCGGCCCTCGACTGGCCTGGCGCCCCCGATCGGCGGCGCAACCGCAGTCGTGGAAGCGCCGGTCTGGGAATTCCGTCACCCCACGGGGTCGGAGACGATGACCGTAAGGCCGCGCAACCGGGCCGATCCCAGTTTCCTGAGCGCCTTCAGGATATCGCGTTCGCGCTGGATCCAAAGTTCTGGTAGGGGGGGCACTCCGAAATCACCTTGGGCCATCCGGTTGTTCCGTAAGCGGCATTGGATGCCGGCGCGGGACAATTCCTGGCGGAGAGATTTGATCTCTGAACCACTGCGGGACGAAAACAGCATTTTCATAAATGGGCTACGAAACGACATTCGCTCGAAATTTGCATCGAGCAAATCCGGGAAGTACGGACATTGCCTCCGGGAATTCCCCGATTTTCGTTTACCGCTCCATTTCGAGCCTTTATTTTGTTCTATATGACCCGATGGCATTCAACCCTGCTGCTTTGTTGCGCTGCAGGCGTGGCAACTCAGTTTCCGGTCCGGGCGCAATCTGATGCGGGCCTGCGGATCACCAACCTGGTTCATACGTCCGACGGTTGGGCGCTCGGATGGCAGCCGGTCAGCACGGACAATGTATATTCCGTGCAGTTTCAGGACACCGCTCAGGACATCATCTGGCGTTCGCCGGCTTCCGCGGTGCCGTTCCCGGTGGCATCCAACAGTTGGTCGGACGTTTCGAACACGAATGATTCGAGGTTTTTTCGGGTGGTCGCGGTTCCGCCCGCCCAGCGCGGGGGCCTCATCTCGGCCAACCTGAGCAGCACCTTGTCCACAGTATTATTATCGTTCTTGTTCTCCTCCCAAGGCGTGCCGGTCCAGCCCCTGTACAATGTGCGCCTGTATAAAATTGATTACGAAACCATCACGCCGCTGGGAGCCCGCACCCACGCGTCCGGAGCTCTGGCACTACCGGAGAACACAGGCCAATTGCTTCCACTCCTCAGCTATCAGCATGGCACCATCACCCAGACCAATGCCGCCCCGAGCTCGATGAACTTGGCCGGGGAAGTCAGTATCGGTGCCGCCTTCGCCACCACGGGGTATGCCGTCGCCATCCCGGATTACCTGGGGTTGGGCGATTCTCCCGGTCTGCACCCGTACCACCATGCCCGGTCGGAAGCGACGGCCGGTGTGGATATGCTGCGAGCGGTCAGGTTGTTTTGCGCCACCAACGGCTTCCCGCTCACTAACGAGCTCTTCTTGTGCGGCTATTCGCAGGGCGGACACGCCACCATGGCGCTTCTGCGGGAACTGGAGTCTTACCATACGAACGAATTTACCGTCACCGCTTGCGCCCCGATGGCTGGCGCGTATGACCTTTCGGGAGTGACAACGACCAATTTTCTTTCCGGCCTCCCTCAACCCAATCCCTACTACTTCCTGTATATACTGGCTGCCTACCAAGACGTTTATCACTTCGCACCCAGCCTGGCAGACATTTTGGCTTCGCCCTACAATACGACCTTGCCTCCGCTATTGAACGGCAACTCGAGTCCGGACCAACTCAACAACGCGATGCCGACAAACCATGTGCCCACTGACATTTTGAGACCGGAATTCCTGGCCGAGTTCCGCACCAACCCGCGTCACCCGCTGCGGCTCGCCTTGCAGGAAAATGACCTTTACAGGTGGAAGCCGCGCTCCCCTCTGCAGCTCTATCACTGTCAGGCTGATCAGGATGTGATCATCGCCAATTCCGAGGTCGCGGTGGCTGCGTTTCGGAGCCTGGGGGTTCAGGTTCAGTTATTTGATCCTCTGCCCACCGCAACCCATGGCCAATGCGTCCAGCCCAGTCTACTGGCAGCCAAGCAGTGGTTTGATCAACTGCGCTAAGCTAAGCTGGGTCCACCGCTTCGCTCGGTGGCTGCGATTTCCAAAAGTCCTCCCAGCCGTCGCCTTGGGCAGGCCGCGGGGCCGGCGTAATCTCGGCGTATAAAACCACGTCGGCCGCAGGGCCGTAAGGTCCCATCAACACCTCCTCGCCCTTCGGTCCCACCAGCAAGGAGCAACCGATGCATTTTCGTCCAGCCCAGGGGCCCGCGGTTAACCACCCGACATTGCTCACTCCCGCGATCCAGGTTCTAAAATCCCCCGCTATGGGGCTATAGCTGGCGCGCCAGAGCTGCCCGTAAGGCTCGCGTTGGTTGTCATGATCGGCTGGTACCGCCCAGGCGCACGGGGAGAGAATGACGTCGGCACCCATCAAGGCCAGCGAGCGCGAGATAACCTCCCCGCGAGCAAACGCATCGGCACAAATCATCAGTCCGAATGTGGCCAGGGGGGTTCCCGTAGTTTGGACTTTGTCGCCGAGCGCATAAAAGGAATGGCCAATCTCGAGCTCGTTTATTTTGCGGTGATGCAAAAGCAACTCCCCGGAGGGGCTGATGAGAACTGCGGCGTTATAGATTTTCGAACCGTTGCGTTCGACCAGGCCGGCGCAGACGTACACCCCGCAATCCCGCGCGCTGTCGCGGAGGCACTGGAACGATTCGCCGTCAGGAATGGGATCGGCCTCCGATTTGGCGCTGGGATGAGTCCAGCCCAGGTTGAGCGCCTCTGGGAGCAGGACGACCTGTGCACCGGCCTGTGCCGCCTCGATGATTCGAGACTGCGCGCGCGCCAGGTTCTCCCGCTTGCGCCCCCCTTCAACGAGCATTTGGACCATCGCCAGGCGAAAGGTCCGGCTCATAATCTCGTCAGACATGCAGGGACCATTAAAGCCAGGAGTGGGTGGGCATTTCAACGTCAGACCGAGCCCGCAGGCAATCGCGGATCGAGGCCGAGGGAGCTTCTACCGCGCCGCCTGATCCAACGCGGCGAGGATCGTGCCCGAAGTCAGGGCCTCGGGTAAAACGATGGGCGGCGCATCCGGTTTTTTGGGATAAACCAGGACCAGGGGCACCCCGGCCCGACCGAAGCGACCTAACTCGTCCGTGATGGCATCGGGGAATCCCGTGTAATCGCCCAGCAAAGCGACCGCATTGAGTTCCTGAAGCTTCTTGCGCACCGAAGAGCTTTCCAGCGCGGGTTTGACGATGGTATTGCAGGTCAGGCACCACTTGGCCGTGAAATCGACAACGATCGGGCGACGTTCAGCCCGGGCTTGCGCCACCGCGGCCGGACTCCACGGTTGCCAGGGAATGCCCCCGGGCGCTCGATCGGCAGCCCCGGTTGAGTTGCCCAGGGTCAACGGGTCTCTCCAACGCAGTTGCCCTTCGACGATGGATAAATATCCAACCCCCAGAATTACCAGGATAGCCAACCAGGAAAGGCCCGGACGGGCGTGGTTGCGTTGGATGAACTCGCCATAAATCCAAGCGGCGACGGCGACCACCACCAGGAACACGATCAGCCACCAGGACCGCTCCCCATAATGAAGTGACACCAGGCTGAAAAGCCAAACCGCCGCGGCCAACATCGGAAAACCCATCGCGATCTTGAACCGCTCCATCCAGGCTCCGGGTTTCGGAAGGAATTTCAGCCACCCGGGTTCCCAAGTGAGCACCACATAGGGGAAGGCCAGTCCTACTCCAATCGTCAGAAAGACGAGCAGGGTGATCAAAGCAGTCTGCGACGGGGCAAAAGCAAAGCCGATGGCGGCACCCAGGAACGGTGCGGTGCAGGAGGTCGCCAGCACGGTGGCGAGCAAACCGTTGAAGAAAGCCCCAGCGACGCCGTGTTGAGACGATAATCCCGCCGCCGCTCCCATCGTCCGACCGCCGAGGTGGACCTCGAAGACGCCGAATAAATTCAGAGCAATCAAGGTCGCCAACGTGGTCATGACGATCAAAAAGTAAGGATTGCCGAACTGGATGCCCCAGCCGGCTTTGTGCCCCGCCGCTTTGATCGCCAGCACCAGCCCGGCGAGGGCAAGAAAGGAGACGAGAACGCCCGCGGCGTAAACCAGGCCGAGCATTCTGGCGCGACGCGGATCCGCTTTGGACTGGCCCACAAACCCCAGGATCTTCAGGGCGATGACCGGCAGGACACAGGGCATGATGTTCAGGATTAAGCCACCAATGAACGCATAGAGGAGCATTTGGCCCAGAGACGGACTTGGTACGGATGTGCTTCCGCCTTGGCTTGTCGCGGTCGTGGAGGCGCTGGAAATTTGCGCGCCAGGCTGACTATCTGCGGATGCCGCCACCGCGAGGTTCACTTTGTAAGCGGTCCGTCGACCGTCGGAAACCTGAACCAGCAAACCCGAAATCCGACTGGGCCATCCAGCCCCAACTTTCTTGATTTGCTTGCGGATCGAAACTGTTCCCGCCTTTCCCGGGATTCGCTCCGTGGCGCTGGCAACTTCAAACCCATCGCTGGTTTCCGGATAAAAATCAGCGCCCTGGGCGTCTTTCGATGAGTTCCACGCCAGAACCAGCTCGGCCGTGTCTCCCTGCGGCGGCTTTTCCCACCAGGCGCGGGCCGAAACTGCGTCTCCCGGTAAAGGCAGTTTTTTATCCCAGGCCGCCAGGAGCGGCGCGTCCTTCGAGGCTTTGGCCTCGGGTCCGATGGTCAGGGTGGCCTCCACCTCGGTCTTGCCAGGCAGACATTGAACGCGGCATTCGAGCCAGGAGATTTTTGCCTTAAGCTCCAAGGGGCCGGGCGGCAGGTCGGGCGAGAGTTTTAGGGGCACCAACAGGAGTGCTTCGTTCTGGTAAATGTAAGTCGTGAGCTCCGGCTCGGGGAGCTTGTCAGGAGCAGGCCATTGGATTTCTCCGGCCGAAACACCCCCAGGCAGCTCCCAGTTGACGGTGGTGGGCATACCGGAGTCCCCCGAGTTTTTCCAATAAGTATGCCAGCCCTCATCCATTTGGAGGAACACACCGGCCAGCACGGTGTCGCCAGGTTTAGCCGTGTCGGAGGCAAGGACCAGGCGAGCCTGCGTGTGAGCCGCCTGAGCGGAAAAGCCGGCCAGGCAGAGCAAAGCAATAATCAGCATCCTCAAGGTGAGTCGCACGAACTCAAGATGCCTTACATTTAAGGAATGAAAACCAGTTTTTAGCGGAATGCTCCCTATTGAATTTGCCGCTCCGGCCGATAAGGTATCGCTGATGTTAGCTCAGACTCTTCGCGCGAGCAGTGCCTGGTTTTGCACTGGACGAGAGGCTTTCGCGGCGATGATCAGCGCCATCGACGAGGCCCGGGAATCGGTCTACCTGGAAACCTACATTTATTCGGCGGACCAACTCGGTGAGCGTTTTCGGGACGCGCTGTGCCGGGCTTGCCAACGAGGCGCGCGAGTGCGGGTGCTGGTGGATGCCCTGGGTTCATACTCCCTGCCAGCCGCGTTCTGGAAGCCGCTGGCTGCCGTGGGTGGCGAAGCGCGGTTCTTCAACCCGCTGTCTTTGTATCGTCTGGGGATCCGCAACCACCGGAAAATGCTGGCTTGCGATCGCCGGGTGGCCTTTGTGGGCGGATATAATATCTCCGGCGAGTACGAAGGGGACGGCGTCACGTGCGGTTGGTGCGATTTAGGGTTGAAGGTGGAAGGGCCGTTGGTCGACCGATTGGTCGTCAGTTTCGAGGACATGTTTGACCGGTCTGATTTTCAAAATCGCCCCTTCATCCAGTTGCGCCGCTCCAATGCCAAGCGCACCGTTGCCGGGTACCGTGAACAACTCCTCCTGAGCGGGCCGGGACGGGGTTTCAACCCGATTAAGCGCGCGCTGTTTCGGGATTTGGCCGCCGCGCAGTCCGTGCAGATCATGGCGGCCTATTTCCTGCCGACCTGGCGGTTGCGGCGGCAACTGGCGCGGGTGGCACGGCGTGGGGGAAAGGTCCAGCTAATCCTGCCCGGGAAATCCGATGTGGCGGTGTCGCAGTTGGCCGGGCAGAGCCTGTACCGGCGTTTGCTCAAAGCGGGTGTCGAAATTTACGAATACCAGCCCCAGGTTCTGCACACCAAGCTGATCGTTGTGGATAACGTTGTTTATATCGGCTCCGCCAATCTCGACCCGCGCAGCCTCAACATCAATTACGAGCTCATGATCCGATTCGAGAACCCGGACATGGCCTCGCAAGGGCGTGACATCTTCCAGCGAGCGCTGGAACATTGCCGGTCCATTCTGGCGGAAGAATGGCGTGAATCGAGGTCGTTCTGGCGCCGGCTCAAACAACACGCCGCGTATTTTCTTTTGGTGCGAATCGATCCCTACATCGCCCGGCGCCAATTGCGCGCGCTATTGGATCGGGCACTGCACCGGGCGAAGCCAAAGCTGAACCGCTGAGCCTTCCAGCCTCACGCATGGCGCGCGAGGCGGCAGTACTATTTCGGGGCGGGCCAGTTCAGCTGCCGGTGCAGGAATTCGAAACTGCCGATCCCGTTGATGGTGTGCGGCCCGTTGAAGAATTCGATGGCCGTGCGGTCGGACAAACCCAGTTGATCATAGAGCCGGCGGACCTTGGCGTATTCGCTCGCCACCCACTCATCGATTCCCACCCCGTCGTGGTGTCCGCGCTCGACCATAAACGGGCGGGGAGCAATGAGCGCGGCCATTTCTGCGTAGTTGAAAGTTTCACCGAGGTTAAACTCGGGCAATTCATATTCGTTCATGAACATGTAGCTGAGCGGAAAATCGGTCGCGGCATTTTTTCTGACCCAATCGTTAAAATCGGCGGAGCAGATGGACAGAGCATAGCGGTCCAGCACAGCCGGCACGCGCATCGCTGTTTTTCCACCATAGGAGAGTCCATAAAAGGCAATGCGCTGGGGATCGACAAAGGGTTGTTGAGAGAGCCAATCGAGGATGCGCTCGTGTTGAGCAATGATGATTGAAAAGAGGGACTGGCCCAGGGGATTAGCCAGGCGCTGGAGATACCGGAAACGATCCCCGCCCCGGTAGGGATTATGAGGGGCGAAAACGATGAAGCCCCGCTTCGCCAACCGGGCCGCAAACGCCTTGTAATAGCCATAGGCCGGCGAGCGGGGATCGGTGGTGAGGACATCGGCCGGCACCCCTTCCAATCCATGCTGGCACACGACCACGGGTCGACGTTCGCCGGCCTTCAGATCTCGTGGCAGCAGCAGGTAGCCCCAGGCAAACACCTCCGGGCGCACATCCAATACCACTTCGTAACCGGTCCACGAGTTCGTGAAGGACCCTTCGTTGTCGTTCGTACGCGTGGGGAGGAGTCGCGACCGGGCGTTGAGCGGTATGGTCGAAGCCGGCAACTTCCCGAGCACATCTTCCCAAAACACCTTTCGAAACGGACCACTGGCCGTTCCCCATTCTCGCGGCGAATTCGTCCCCATGCGATTCCAGAAGAAATCCGCGCGGGTGCGTTCCGAATCGTTCAACAGCCGCTGTGTGAAATCCTCCAACTCCCGGATTTGAATGTGCTCACGAGGAGCGGGATCGAAATTAGGTCGCAGATCTTCCGGCGGTTGTCCCGGCGGCTTTATGTCCCCCGTTGGCGCTCCCAGTTCATGCAGCAGCACGCTCATGGACCGATCCGAAACCGGACCGGTGAGCATGCCCTCGGCACCCGTGATCAGCGTAAGATGATCGAACTGCGCGGGATCGCTCGTTTTGAGCAAGGCACGCGCGCGCTCAAATTCGGCCTCGACACTGGAGTAATCCGGCGTGGTGAGCCGGCCGGGTGCCGCGCCGGTGCGGCCCGGACGCGCGGCGGGCGGGCCTTCGATCTTCGGGACGGGACTGTATTCGACCACCAGGCCTCGAGGCGCGACCAGGCTGGCGATCTCCGCGTCTCCAAATTCCTTCAGCAATCCGAACACGTTCCGGTAAATCGGTTTCTGCGCGAGTTGGAGTCGAGAATCGAAATATCCGCTCACCACGGCGGCCTCGATTCGTGGGTCGAGCGCGGCGCTATAGAGGGCAATGAGGCCGCCTTCGCCATAGCCTGCGACTCCGATCCGGATCTCCTGAGTGGCAACCCGGGGATCCTCGGTCTTAAAGAAATCCGCCGCCGCGAGCACCTTCTGCACTTCGTAACCGATGATATGTCGGCCCATTTCGAAGGCCTGACGATAGATCCATTCCCGGTGGGGTTGATTGGTAAAGCGTTTCAACGCGGGGCTGCCTGACCAGGTGTCCTGCCGGCCGACCAGGACCGGGACCAGCACCTCGCACCCATTCTCGGCCAATCGTCGGGCGAACTGCCGTTCCGGCGGCAGCCCTGGCGCGAGCCCGGCAACCATCTCCGGGGTCTGGTCGGCATCCGGGATCGCTATAATACGCGCCACTGTCGGCCCTTTCGGGCGCAGCCATAATCCCTCTCCAAAGACGCGTTCGAACACCGGCCAGCGAACCGCGTGCACGGTAAACGAATCAGTCTGTGACACGAGAGCCGGGTTGGTGGTGCTGCTCACGTATTCGAGGTTGGTTGCCGGCAAGCGGTCATCCACGATCCCCAGGATTCGTCGCAAATGCTCCCGGTTGGGCGCTACTGAATCTTCATACGCCGCTCGTGAGGTGAAGTCTCGATGCCAAAACCCAGTCCGTTCCTCGGTGGAGTTCTGTGTTTCGCGGGTGAAGAACGTGGCAATTCCCGAGACCATCTTTTCGGAGAGGTCGCCTTCCAAGGTCAAGGCGGAGGTCCCGGGCAGCACTTCCTGGGCTGCCAGACCGGTGGCGGCGCACACCAGTGCCACCCGCAATATCTGTTGCGCGAGTGTTTCAGCCGTTCGCCGGATGAATTTAAGCTTCACAAGCGGCAGGATCGGATCCCCGATTCGGACTGTCGAGTGAAAGCTCAGCGCAAATTCGCGAGGGGCTTCCCGGACAGAGTCCTGCTAATCGTCATCCTCGGCCGGGAGGCGCATGAAGGGGAGCTTGACCGTCTTTTGCAGAAAGCCGAGGAAGGTTTTTTTCTTTTTCTTCTCGCCGCCGATCCGCTCGACCTTATGGCTGCACAGTGGGCAGAGTTTAAGCAGCTTGCCGCCGCGGCGCTTCAGACGATGCACGCAGTCGTCACAGAGCACTTCCTGGCATTGGGTGCACTGATGCGTGGCCCGAGCTTGAGGGTGTCGTCGGCAAAGCATCGAACCATCCCACAACACGACCGGTGGGGCAGGGCGCGGCACCTCGAACTGGGGAATGGCCACCTTCACCTCGGTGGAATCAACGAGCATTTCCACGTCCCCCAGACGCAGGGTTTGCCCGGCGGCGAGCGTGCCCTGAGTGATCGGCTCGTTGGCCAGGAACGTGCCATTCGTCGAGTCGCAATCCCGAATGAGCAACTCGGCCTCGCTCAACACGATCTCGCAGTGACGACTGGAGACGGTCGGGTGTTCGATTTGGAAATCATTCGACGGGCCTCGCCCCAAACGGTTTACCCCCAACCGAAGCTCAATCACCTGGTTATGAAATCCTTGTGAAACTATTAGCAGCCTCGCCATAATATCTTGACGCACCTATCTTGTAGCGCATGCCCAGCCGGAATGTCCACTATAATCAGAGGCTCAGCGCAATTTCCTACTTTGTGCTAAATTTCGCTTAATAAAAGAAAGGAAGATTCGAATGGCTGCTTTAGCGGAAAAAGAATGCGTCCCCTGCAAAGGAGGGGTGCCGGCCCTGAAGGGCGGAGAACTGGACAGGCTGCGGCGAGAATTAAAGCCCGAGTGGAAGATCGTGGGCGAGCATCACCTCGAGCGCGAGTTCAAGTTCAAAGACTTCAGAGAGGCGCTGGATTTTACGAACCGCCTGGGCACACTAGCCGAGGCTCAAGGCCATCACCCGGATATCTATCTTGCCTGGGGCCAGGTCAAGGTGACGCTTTGGACCCACAAAATTGACGGCTTGACCGAGAGTGACTTTGTCATGGCGGCCAAGGTGGATCAGTTGTAAGCGTAGACCCCCGAAGAGAGTTCTTCAGCTCCTGGATGCAAAAGGATTAACGGCGAAGGCGAACTCCTTTACGATCTCCCCGCCGATCAGGTGCTTTTGAATGATGCGCTCCAGCACCTCCGGGCGGCAGGAGTGATACCAGACTGCCTCGGGGTACACCACGGCAATGGGGCCTTGGGTGCAGACCCGCAGGCAATTGGCCTTTGTCCGGTAAACCAGCGATTCGGGACCCGCCAGGCCGAGCTCCTTCAGCCGGCTTTTCAGGAACTCCCAGGCAAGCCTGCTCTCCTCCCGAGGTGCGCATTTGGGCTCCGTCTGGTCGGCGCACAGGAATATGTGGCGCCGGTATTTGGCTAGCCCCAGTGCGCCGGCGACCTCTCCGAGGTCAGGTGTCATTGGCCCAGGGAGTGCATTACCTGTAGAGCTTAGCCGGAAGGAGAGCCAGTGTCGCCACTTCAGCGGCGGGCGCAGAAGGGCGCGCCGCCGGGAACCCTCATCTCGGGAAATCCGCCTACTTGGCGCCTTGATCGATCCAGGCTCGGATCAGCCCAATCTGCTCTTTGGTCAGGGGGCCGATCCCGGCTTTGTTCTTGGGTGGCGGCATATAATCGTCCGGATCCCCCAAATGAGCGATGTTGGCCATCACCATGCTCTCGGTGCTTTTGCCGGGTACGACGACTTTGCCATCTTCGCCCCCCTTCATAATGCCTTCCAGACTGTCCATGCGTAATTTGCCTTTCGGCTTCTGTTCGCCGTGGCACTTCACACAGGATTGCTCAAAAATCGGCTTGATGTCCGCGTCATAAGTCACGTTCTTTTTATCCGAAGCGGGCGGAAGCTTGGCGGGGTCGATCTTGGTCTTTTCCGCAGCGTGGACCGTGAGCAACGTGGCGGCGACAGCGGCCGCGAGGTTAACCACAAGGAATCTTCGCGTCATAAGTGTTGGTTTAATCAGGGCATAAGTTGTCACAGAACCCCATGAAGTCAATTGATTTTGGGGCATTTTTCCACTCGCCAAGCCGCACGCAGCTCCCGACGCTTTGAGTCTGATTAGTGGCTGGCCTTTTGATTGGATCTTCGTTACACCCATGTCCTGCGAGTGACCTTGACGACCACATTCACTGCCCAGCAGAAGGAGATCATCGCGGTTGCGATCTTCTGTATCACCTACCTGCTGATCAGCGGACGGCGATTCAGGATCCTGCCGCTGAACCGACCGGCGGCCGCCCTCCTGGGAACAGTCCTGATGGTCGCGAGCGGGGTGATGACTCCGGAGCAAGCCTACCGAGCGGTGGACTACGATACTCTGGTCTTGCTGCTGGGGATGATGCTGATTTGTTCGTACCTTTACCTGGCCGGCTTTTTCGATTGGGCGGCGGACTGGATCCTGAGGCGTGCCCCGAATTCCCAGGCGCTGTTGCTCTATTTGATCCTGACCTCGGGGCTTCTCTCAGCCTTGCTGGTCAACGACTCCGTTTGCCTCATGCTCACCCCCCTGGTGGTCGCCGTCATTCTCCGCGGGAAACTACCGCTCCTGCCTTACCTGCTGGGGTTGGCCATGAGCGCGAATCTCGGCAGCGTAGCGACGCTGGTCGGCAACCCGCAGAACATGATCATCGGGCATATGTCCCGACTGCCATTTCTGCGGTTTACGGCCTCCTTGCTTCCCGTGGCGGTCGTGGGGTTGGCTCTTTTGTATGGCATTCTGCGATTGGGCTTCCGAACCGCGCTTAAAAGCGCCTCTATTCAGCGACCCGAGACTTCCCCTCCGCAACTGGATCGCCGATTACTGATCCTCACGTGTTCTGTGCTCGCGCTCGTTTTCGCGGGGTTCGTGGCCGGGTTAAATCTTTCGTGGACCGCCCTGGCGGGCGGGGCGCTCCTCATGGTACTGGCGCGCCGCGATACCCACGAGGTGCTGAAACAAGTCGACTGGCACCTGCTGGTCTTTTTCGCCGCCCTCTTCATCGTCGTTGAGGGCTTGAACGGGACGGGGTTGCCTGACCAAATCTATCAGCGGGTGCACAGTGTGTTCGGCACCTCGGCCACCAGCCAGGCCTGGAACTTTGCATGGTTCTCTATCCTGGGCTCAAATGTGTTCTCGAACGTGCCGTTCGTCCTCGTGGCCGGGAAATGGATTCACAATTTCGCACACCCCGACCTGATGTGGAAGGTGATGGCACTCGCCACCACATTTGCCGGCAATCTGACGATCCTCGGCTCGGTGGCCAACATCATCGTGGTCGAATCGGCTCGTTCCCATCTCGAGATTGGCTTTTGGGACTACGCTCGCTTCGGGATACCGGTTACGATTCTTACCACGGCGGTTGGCTTGCTGATGCTCTGCGTGGCGCAGGCGCTCTAAAACCGTCCCGAAAAGACTTTAGACAGAAAAATTTACCGACAGAAAAATGGAAAAGAGAGCAGAGGCGTGACCAGAAAACATGCTTTGGTTGTCCCCGAGCCCCCGTTCATTTTCCTGCCGCTATTTCCGCCGCAATGTCTGGGGCGCCGGAGCGCCGGCTTGCAGCCGGCTTTGGTCACCCTCCGTCCGCAGGCGTACGATAAATCTCCGTGGGATCCATAATCCGGCTGCACTCAGGCCCCGGGGGAGCGGTGTGCAACTGGCCGGCTTTCCTGATAGACCCTCTTTCGGCTCGACTTGGCTGCGAGCCTCTGGAAGCCTCAATCGGATGCCGTTAACTGCCCCAGTCGAGTTTGAGACTGCCAGGCCATCACTATGGCCTCGGGAGGGGCGGCGCGCCCTTCTGGCGGCCATTGCATTGTGGGTGGTCCCCATGCTGGTCCTGAGTGTGCTTTCCGCCCTCCGCCCCCTGAATCGGTCGGTGACGTTGAGTTATCACGAGGCGACGGCCCATTGGTGGACGCGCCAGGACCTCTACGTGGGACCCTCCGGCATGAATTACCTGCCGCACTTTGTGGTCCTGTACAGCCCGTTTCATTTTCTGCCGCTGCCTCTCTGCGAGGTGCTTTGGAGGCTCTGTTCGGCCGCGACACTGGCCGGCGGTCTTTGGCAGTTGGTCCGCCGTCTATTTCCGTCCGACGCCGCACGGGCATTTTTTTGGGCCACGGTGGTAACGATGCCGTTGTGCATGAACTCGCTGCGCAACGGGAATGCCAATGCGCTTTTCGGCGGCTTGGTGCTGCTCTCGGTGGTCGCCCTGGTCCAGGAACGCTGGTGGCTGGCGGTCTTCCTCATGACTCTCGGCACGGCCCTCAAGCCGCTCGGGATCGTCCTGATGTTGCTCGCTCCCCTGATTTACCAGCCAGTTTTGTGGCGTCTCCCAGTCGCGCTGGCCGCCTTTGCCTTATTTCCGTTTCTGTTCGCCAACCCCGCGTATGTTCTGGCCCAGCATCATGAGGCCTGGAAAAACCTGCAATCGTGCGCGGTGGTGACCGAACATCGGTTCGCCGATATTAACGGAATCTTCAGGACCTTCGGCACGGCCCTCGGCCCCACAGCTTCCAAGCTCGTCCGCGTTTTGGCTGGCGGCGGTACGGCGGTTTTGTGGTGGTGGGGCGGTCGGCGCCTGCGAGGCCCGGTTGCCGCGCTGTACTTGTATGCGCTGGCCGCGGGCTACCTGATGCTCTTCAACCCAATGAACGAGGAGAACAGTTATGTGATCCTCGCGCCGGCGCTCGGGATTTGGGCTGTTCTTTTTCTCTTTGATTCCAGCGCGCGCGACACCACCTCCCTGGGTTGGACGATAGTGTTCATGGCATTATCCATGAGTTTGCTGCCCAACCTGCTCAGGCCGTTATTCGGAAATCATTTCGCTCTGTTTTGGCATCCGGTCATGACCGTCGTCTTTCTTGGCCTGCTGACCGGGCAGGTCGCTCGCTCAAAATTCCTGCCGGGAGGGGCCGCTCCGCAGCCCGCCTGATTCGCTATGAGCGCTCCGTCCCCTGCCGGCACCCCACCTTGGCGTCCTCGGCTTGACCTTTCGGTTGTCATTCCACTTTTTAATGAAGCGGAAAGCATTAAACCACTGTACGAGAGCCTGCGCGCCGCACTGGTGAAGTTGAACAAAACTTTCGAGATTATTTTCATCAACGACGGCAGCTCCGACGCCTCCTTCGACGTGCTCTGTCGATTGGCGGAACAGGACAGTGCCCTCAAGGTGATCAACCTGCGCCGCAACTTCGGCCAAACCGCGGCCATGGCCGCCGGTTTTGACTATGCCCAGGGGGAAGTCATTATCCCCATGGACGGCGATCTGCAAAACGACCCCGCCGATATCGCCCTGCTGCTGGCCAAAGTGGATGAAGGATTTGATGTCGTCAGCGGCTGGCGAAAAGACAGGCAGGATAAGGAAGTTCTGCGCAAGCTGACCTCGCGGCTGGCGAACTGGCTGATTGGCATGATCACGGGCGTGAAACTGCACGATTCCGGGTGCTCCCTGAAGGCGTACCGCGCGGAAATATTGAAGGGGACCCGCCTTTACGGCGAGATGCACCGGTTTATCCCGGCCCTGGCGAACCTGATGGGAGCCCGCATTTGCGAAGTGCCCGTGCGGCATCATGCGCGGCGCTATGGCCACAGCAAATATGGTTTCAAGCGAATTCTCAAAGTCCTTTTGGATCTTATCACGGTGAAATTCCTGGCCGATTTCTCAACCAAACCGCTGTATATGTTTGGCGGGATTGGCAGCTTGCTGTTCGGAATTGCCGTGCTGGCCGGGGCCGAGACGCTCTTCGAAAAGTACGCCTACGGGGTTTACGTCCACAACAATCCCTTCATCCTGATCGCGGTTTTCCTCGCGATTCTCGGAGTCAATTTCGTTGTCATGGGCCTGCTGGCAGAGCTGATCGTTCGCACGTACCATGAGTCCCAGGGCAAACCCATCTACCACGTCCGCGATCTGAAAAATCTGACCGCCGATCAGCCCGAGTTCTCCCCTGGTCCCAGCCAGCGACTCCGGTCCCCGGATGCCCGGCTCTGAACCCGGCCCATGTGCGGCATTGCTGGCATCCTGAATTCACGCGGCCCGGTGGACCGCGACGTGTTAGCGCGGATGACCAATAGCCTGCGCCACAGGGGGCCCGACGACGAGGAGTATCACCTCGAAACCCCGGCTCCGGGGCGGCTCGCGGTTGGCCTTGGTTTCCGGCGGCTGGCGATCATCGATCTCGGCGCGGGGCGACAACCCATGGCGAACGAGGATGAATCGCTCTGGATCGTCTGCAACGGGGAAATCTACAACCATCAGGACCTGCGCTCGGAATTGGAAGCGCGCGGCCATCGTTTCCGCACCCACTGCGATATCGAAACGCTCTTGCATCTCTACGAAGAGAGCGGGCCGGATTGCCTCCAAAAGGTCAACGGGATGTTCGCCGCGGCGATTTGGGATACACGCGATCAAAGGCTCTTCCTGGCCCGCGACCGCTTGGGCAAAAAGCCGCTATATTACCGGCACACGCCTTCGCAGTTCCTCTTCGGCTCCGAGGTCAAGGCACTGCTGCAGCATCCCGACTGCCCTCCGGAACTGGACCGGGTCAGCCTCGCGAAATACCTGGCTTACGAGTATGTGCCTTCCCCGCATTGCATTTTTAAGGGGATACAGAAGCTGCCAGCAGGACATCACCTCACCTGGAAGAACGGCCAGACGACCGTCCGACAATACTGGGACCTGAGCTTCCCGCCGGTGGCCAACTCCCGTCCCGAAGGGGAAATCGCCGACGAACTTTTAGCGCGGCTGCGGGAGGCGGTGCGGCTGAGGCTCATCAGCGACGTGCCGCTTGGCGTTTTCCTGAGCGGAGGAATCGATTCGAGTTCGGTCGTCGCGATGATGGCGGAGCTGCGCCCAGCATCCCAGATCAAGACCTTCGCCATCGGTTTCGAAGAGCGGTCCTTTGACGAATCGCACCATGCCCGGCTGGTCGCTCGTCACTTCGGCACGGACCACCACGAGGACATTTTAAAGAGCCAGACCCTCGTAGACATCCTGCCGGAGGTGGCCGACTTCCTCGACGAGCCGTTTGCCGACGCTTCGATCATTCCCACTTACCTCCTGTCCCGGTTTACCCGGCGCCATGTCACCGTGGCGCTGGGGGGCGATGGCGGCGACGAACTCCTGGCTGGATATCCGACGTTCCAGGCGGACCGCGTGGCCCGCTGGTATCGGCGGCTGCCGAGCGCGCTCCACAAAGGGCTGGCCCAACGCTTGACCGGGCTGCTGCCGGTCTCCCACAAGAATTTCAGCTTCGATTTTAAGGTGAAACAATTCCTGCGCGGCGTGAGCTATGAACCGGGGATCCGCAACCAGGTCTGGCTCGGTTCATTTACCCCGGACGAGCAACAGAACCTCCTGCGGACCGACTCTGGTGGAGCGGACGTTTACGATGACATCCGCGCCGCGGAAGGCCGGTGCGAGGCGAAAGCGGCCTTGAATCGGCTGGTGTATCTCTACTGCAAGTTCTATTTGCAGGACGATATTCTGTTCAAAGTGGATCGGGCCAGCATGGCCTGTGGCCTGGAAGCCAGGGCTCCGTTTCTCGATTATACCTTGGTCGACTTCCTCTGCACAATTCCACCCCGGCTGAAACTCAGGGGCCTCACGGCCAAATACATTCTCAAGCGCGCGCTGAAAGGGAGGCTGCCGGCGGACATCCTCGGGCGTGGCAAGAAAGGCTTCGGCATCCCCATCGCGAAGTGGTTCCGGGGCGAACTGCGGGAACTTCTCCAGGATACCTTGTCGGAATCGCGCCTCAAACGGCAGGGCCTTTTCAATCCCACTGCCGTCTCCGCCCTGATTGCCCAACATCTCCAGGGGAAAAAGGACAACCGCAAGCAGTTGTGGACTTTGTTCATGTTCCAGCTGTGGCACGAGAAATACCTGCGGGCTCAATGACGGGCCGGTTTTTCAGCCCTCCTGATCTCAATCATTCTGCCCGCACGACTGGAACCTCGACCCACTTCTGCTTTGCTTCGGAGGGAAAAAAGACTAGATTTCCCGATTGTCTAATTCGAGAAATTCGGACTTGTGAGCAAAGAGTTCATCAAGATCGGCGGGGCCCGAGAGCATAATCTCAAAGACCTCACCCTGAATATCCCGCGCGATAAGCTGGTGGTGATTACGGGTTTGAGCGGGTCAGGAAAGTCTTCGCTCGCGTTCGACACCATTTACGCTGAAGGGCAGCGCAAATACGTGGAGTCCCTCTCTGCATATGCGCGCCAGTTCCTGGACCAGATGCAGAAGCCGGACGTTGACTTCATCGAGGGTCTGTCGCCGGCGATCGCCATCGAGCAGCGGAGTTCAGGATCCAGCCCGCGCTCCATCATCGCCACGACCACCGAGATCTACGACTACCTCCGGTTGCTCTATGCGCACGTGGGCCAACCGTATTGCCCGGAAACCGGCGTTCCCATTGTCCGGCAAACCACCAGCGACATTGTTGACCGAATCTTCGCTTTGCCGCCCCGAACACGGGTCATGCTGCTGGCGCCGGTAGTTCGCGACCAAAAGGGCGAATTCCGGGACGTTATCGAGCGATTGTCTCGTGAAGGGTTTGTTCGGGCGCGAATCGACGGAGGGTTGGTCGAACTGGCGAACGGGGTTCGTTTCAAATTGGATCCGAAGCAGCGACATACGATTGAAGCGGTGGTGGACCGCCTGGTGATGGAGGATAAGGCGCGCGCGCGGCTGAGCGACTCGGTCGAGACCTCGCTTAAATGGGGCGAGGGCGTCCTGCGCACCCTGCACCAGCTGCCGGAAACTGAGCCCAATCCAGCCAAGGCCGCCCCGTGGATCGAGACCCTACACTCGAACCGGAATTTGAGCCCGGCCACGGGTAAAAGCTACGAACCGCTCACACCAAAACATTTCTCCTTCAACGCCCCGGCCGGAGCATGTTCGGTGTGCCATGGCTTGGGACAGAAAATGGTATTCGATGAAGGCCTGGTAGTGCCGGATCCGGAGAAATCTCTGGAAGACGGCGCGGTGTTGCCCTGGCGCCGCGGCGGCAAACGGATGGTCGTGTATTACAAGGCCATGCTGCGCAGCATCACCGGTCATTACGAGCAGAGCATGGAGACAGCGTATAAGGATCTGCCCGAGGAATTCAAACGGGTGTTGCTTCATGGCTCGGGTGAAACCGAGATCACCTTCTCCTTTTGGCGAGCCGGCAAGGTGAGCAAATTGGCCCGCCCGTTTGAAGGAGTGATTCCAAATCTCGAGCGGCTGTTTCAGGAAAGCGAAAGTGAATTCACCCGGAACCGGCTCAAAGGATTTATGAGCCCGCAGTTCTGCGACGTCTGCCGGGGAAAACGGCTCAAGCCCGAGATCCTCTCCGTCACGCTCGGTGGCTCGTCCAACGGCCAGGCTGCCGCCGACGCGGCGGTGGCGCCCGTTTCCATGCCCAGCGATGCCCCGCCCGCGGCAAAAGGCGCCGGCCCAGCTCGCATCCCAGGCCTCTCCATCATGGATGTTTGTGAGTTATCCGTGGAAAAAGCCGACGATTTTTTCGCGCGCCTGAAGCTCTCCGATTTCCAGGAGAAGGTGGCCCATGAAATCATCAAAGAAATCCGCGCCCGGCTTGGCTTTTTGAGGAATGTGGGTCTCGGGTACCTGACTCTCAATCGCGAAAGCGGAACGCTCAGCGGCGGTGAGGCCCAACGCATCCGCCTGGCGACGCAAATCGGCGCCGGCCTGGTGGGTGTTCTGTACATCCTCGATGAGCCCAGCATCGGACTACATCAGCGAGATAATGACCGCTTGCTCCGAACTCTCGAGGGCCTCCGCGATTTGGGAAACTCCGTCCTGGTGGTCGAGCATGACGCGGACACTATCCGGCACGCGGATTACATCCTGGATCTCGGTCCCGGGGCGGGCGTGCGCGGCGGCGAGCTGGTGGCCGCGGGGACCTTGAGCGAGTTGGTGGCCAACTCGAACTCTCTCACGGCCAAATATCTTAACGGTGAGCTCTCCATCCCCATCCCCCGGCAACGGATCAAACCGACGCCCGATCGAGGTTGGCTCATGGTGTTGGGCGCCACGGAAAACAACCTGAAGAATATCGATGCCCGCATTCCACTCGGCACGCTCACGTGCGTCACCGGCGTGAGTGGTTCGGGCAAAAGTACCCTGGTCGACGACATCTTACGCCGGGCCTTATTCCGGAAGTTTTTCGGCTCCAAGGACCGTCCTGGTGTTCACCGCGAGCTCAAAGGGTTCGAGAGTCTCGACAAGGTCATCGTGATCGACCAGACCCCGATCGGCCGTACCCCGCGCAGCAATCCCGCCACTTACACCGGGATGTTCAATCATATCCGGGACCTGTTCTCGCGCTTGCCCGCGGCCAAAATCCGCGGCTACGAGTCCGGGCGCTTCAGTTTCAACGTCAAGGGCGGGCGGTGCGAAAAATGCCAGGGCGACGGTCTCATCCGGATTGAGATGCACTTTTTGCCGCCGGTCTATGTGACGTGTGAAGCCTGCAACGGGCGGCGCTATAATCGCGAAACCCTCGAGATCAATTATAAGGGCAAGAACATTGCCGATGTGCTGGATTTAACGGTGGACGAGGCGGTCACTTTCTTCCGGTCGGTGCCGCAGATATACGAACCGCTGCTGACGCTGGCCGAGGTTGGCCTGGGCTACATCCGGCTGGGCCAGTCTGGGACCACCCTGAGCGGCGGCGAGGCACAAAGAGTCAAGCTGGCCGCCGAACTCAGTCGCAAGGCTACCGGGCACACCCTCTATATCCTGGATGAACCCACGACCGGGCTCCACTTCCATGATGTCGCCAAGTTGCTCGAAGTCCTGTTTAAGCTCCGGGCATCCGGCAACACGCTCCTCGTCATTGAACATAACCTGGACGTGATTAAAACCGCGGATTGGATCATCGACCTCGGACCTGAGGGCGGCGAGGCGGGCGGTCAAATCGTAGCTCAAGGACCACCCGAAGCTGTCGCAAAATGCGCCGGCAGCCACACCGGCCAATACCTCAAACGGGTCCTGAACCCATAACGGAAGCACCATTTAGCTTGCAGCGAACCATCAGCACCATTTGAATCGTCACCGTTAACTGCAGCCTACTGAACCCATGAAACTCGCCCTCTTCGGCATCACCGAAATCAAACTCGGCAAGCACAACCTCAAAGACCCGCGCCTGGACCAGGCCGACAAACTGGTGGAAGCCGATAAAAAGGCCCACGCCCAGATTGATGTCATCGGCGAAGAAGAACTCCTTGACTCCGATGCCATCCTCGCGCTCCAGGACAACAAGGCCGACCTGATCTTGAAGGATCTCGAGTTCGTGGAAACTCGCCTGGGTCGCGACCCCCAGCCCGTGGAACGCGCCGCCCTCGAAAAAATTAAAAATTTGCTGGAAAGCGAGCGTTTCCTCCTCAACTCGGGCCTGGCGCCTGACGACTTACAGGCAGTGGCCGCCCACAGTTTCTATACCAATAAGCCGATCACTGTCGCCTCGCCCGAAGAGTTGCAGAATCCGGATGCCTTGCTCCTGCGCGCCTTTGCGGAGTCCGGCTATATCTCCTTTCTGACCGTGGGCGGTAAAGAGAATCGCGCCTGGCCGATCCGCAAGGGTATCAGCGCTTGGGAAGCGGCGGGCACCATTCACACAGACCTGCAGAAGGGATTCATCCGCGCCGAGATCATCGCTTTTGCAGATTTCGTAGAAGCCGGGGGAGAGGCCCAGGCCAAACGGGCCGGAAAACAGCGCCTCGAAACCAAACAGTATGTCATGCAGGACTACGACGTCGTCAACTTCCGCTTCAACAAGTAACCACCCAGGGAGCCAGTTTGCTCCCGGTCGCACGCTCCTCCGAGCCCCAGGCAACAGGGCAGGGCCGGAGGAACGGGAAAACCCAGGCTGTGGCGCACTTCAAAGCGTGCCTCCTTGAGATTCAGCTTTCAGGTCTCGTCAGGCTTTTTTAGACTTCATCCCTATGACTGTTCCCTGGCGATGGACGTGGTGGCTGCTGGCCTTGTTGGCGGCCGCGCCCGCCGCTTTCGCAGCCACGTCGGCGGAGGACACTGCGTTTAAATCGGCATCCACCGCGCTGACGGAAACCATCTGGGACAAAGCGGAAGCCGAGTTTGACGGTTTTGTGCATACGTTTACCAACTCCGCCCGGCTGCCGCAGGCGGTTCTGTTCCAAGCGGAGGCACGGTTCAAGCAGGGTAAATTCACCGGGGTTATCGAGTTGCTCAGCAGCTGGCAATCGAAAGCGGGAAAGCTGGGAGACGAGTATCTTTTTTGGACGGGGGAGGCCTACCTGCAGAAGGGCGATTTCCGGGCTGCCGACGGGACCTTTCTTCAGCTCAGCGCCAATTACCCCGCTTCACCTCGCCGTCTGGAGGCGGCCGTGGAGCAGGCCGGTGCCCGGGCTCAACTACAACAATGGCCCCAAGTGACCGAGTTGCTCGAGCAGACCAACGGCGTCTTTCAAAGCTCGGTGTTGAAAGGCATGGTCAATGACCAGGTGGTCAATGGCTACCTGCTCCTGGCCAAAGCCCACCTGTTACAAAGCCATGGCGCGGCTGCCAGTGCGGTCCTGGATCGCCTGACCAAAATACCCTTAAGCGCCACGAACGATTGGCAACGACTCAATTTGATGTGCCGGGCTCAAATTTCCGAGGGCCACCTCGAGCCGGCGCTCGGGACGGCGACCAACCTCCTCAACGTCGCCGTCGGCACGGGGCAGGCTAAGCTCAAGGCCGACAGCCTGGCCCTCCAGGCTGGAGTGCTCGAGCGCCTAAACCGCTTGCCCGAGGCCATCGCCATGTACACGCAGAACCTCCTGCCCGGGACCCCTCCGGAACGGCACCGGGAGGCCCTCCTCAAGGTCGTCGAGTTGTCCTTGAAACAGAACACCATCTCCGAGGCGGCACACACATTGGAACAATATCTGACCCAGTTTACCAACGCGCCGGCCGAGGACCTGGCGTGGCTGACCTTGGGCGAGTTGCGGCTCCGGCAGTGCGCTAGCGCGAATCAAACCCAATTTGCATCCTTTTCCAGGACGAACGCGGTGGCGGAGACCAACTGTCTTGATCAGGCCCTCACTGCGCTCCTCACGTTTGACACCCGCTTTCCCCAAAGCTCGTTTCTCGGCCGGTCGCAGCTCGACCTGGGCTGGTGTTTTTGGTTGGGGGGGAGAACGAACGAAAGCCAGGCGGCCTTTCAGGCGGCAATTGATCATCTGCCGCCCTCCGTGGATCAAGCCATCGCTTACTTTAAACTGGCGGACGTTCAGTTCCGGCAAACCAATTACCTCGGGGCCATCAGCAATTACTCCGCAATTCTCGACAAGTTCGGCAAGGTGCCCGAGGTCGAGACCAACCTTTTTGAGACCACGCTCTATCAAATCGTTCGAGCCGGTCTGGCGCAGGGGGACCTAACGGCGGCAACCAATGCCGTGGCGAGAATTCTCACCAGCTACCCCGATGGCTTTTACGCCGACCGAGCGGTTTTGCTGACGGGCCAGGCTGTGGGGGGCAAAGACCCGGCCCTGGCGCGCAGCATGTTTTCCAACCTCGCCCACCGGGCTCCGGCCTTCCAATTGTTGCCCCAGCTTGAGCTGGCAGTCGCGCGAACCTACGAGGAGGAAGACCGTTGGCCCGATGCCCTCGCCCACTACAACGATTGGCTTGGGAGTTTCACCAACCACCCGCTTCAGCCTCAGGCTGAGTACCTCCGAGCCTGGGCCACTTGGAAAGCCAACCATGAACCCGAAGCCTTGACTCAATTCACCAACTTCCTCGCGCGATTCCAAACCAATGAGTTCGCGCCCCTCGCCCAATGGTGGGTGGCGGACTATTATCGCCTGCAGGGCGATTTCGAGGAGGCCGAGAGGAACTATAAACGGTGCTTTCAGAACACCAATTGGCCCCCCTCCTCAACGTTGGCGTATCAAGCTCGTCTCATGGCCGGCCGTTGCGCCGTCGTCCGGGCCGGTTGGCTGGACGCGAAAAATGACTATTTCCTTCCGTTGATGAACGATCCCACGTGTCCGCCGGATCTCAAGGCCCAGGCCTGGTTCGCCTTCGGCAATGCCTCGATGAGCCTCGTGAGCTCGGATTCCACCAACAAAGCACCCGATTATCGCGAAGCGATTGATGCTTTCGATAAGATCCCCTTGCTGTTTCCCACCAATCCTATCGTCGTCGCCGCCCTGGGCGAAAAAGCCTGCTGCCTTTTGCAGTCCTCCCAGACGTCGCAACATCTCGAGTCCGTTTCCAATGCTTTCCTGAAGGTCATCGAGTCGCCCCTGGCCGATGTCCGGGCTCGCAGCATCGCCAAAGTCGGGCTCGCGGTCACCCTGGAGAAACTGGCTCAGCAGTCCACCAATGGCAGCCGGGCCTTATTGTTACTCGCCGCCCGCGACCATTACCTGGATGTGCTGAACGGCAGGATCCTAAAAGAAGGAGAGCGGCCGGATCCGTTCTGGACCAAAGAAGCGGGACTGAAGGTCTCGCGGCTCCTGGGTGATACCCTCAAGGAATGGAGTCAGGCGGTCAAAACTCTGGAACAGCTGCAAAAGGACTTTCCCGTTTTGCATCTCGAGGAAAAGATTAAGTCCTTGAAAGCTCAGGAGCAGCAGGCGCGCCAGAATCCCTAGGAACCTCGGGTGCGGGTTTTGTGATTTGGTTCAGGGCGTGTCGCCGCGGCCCGCTCCCGACGCGCCCCGGGCCCCGGCGCTGACCATTGACACCTCCGGCGACACGGCTTAGTTTCTTCTCAGAGAATGATGGACGCAACGCCCATAATCGAACCCGTCGTGCAGATCACGCCGAATGCGGCCCAGGAGGTGAAGTCCTTGTTGACCAAACCTGAGAACCTGGGGAAGCAGTTGCGGGTGTATGTCGAACAGGGTGGCTGCTCGGGGATGCAGTACTCGATGGTTTTTGACGAGCGCCGGCCGGATGATGTCACGTCGGACATGCACGGAGTCTCCGTCCTGGTCGATCCCTTTAGCGCCCAGTACCTCCGCGGTGCATTCGTTGATTTTAGCGACAGCCTCACCAGCGGCGGGTTCAAAATCACCAACCCGAACGCCCGCCAAACCTGCGGCTGTGGCAAGTCCTTTACGGCCTAGGCGAGTAGTTAACGCCAGGCTGAAAAACGCCGTTCCGTGTGATGCGGAACGGCTTTTTTTTATTTCTCCAGGCTGCTTTGTTGCTCGGTCTGTCCAATTGGTAGAGTTTATGACTATGACCCGTCGCAACGTGCTGCTTGGATTCGCGGTCCTATTCCTCACCACACTTTTGGTCGTGCTGGCGATCACGTTGAATCGGCCGCCCGCGCATCCGCCGCTGCCCAACCCGAATGGTTATAGTGATTTGATCAAAGCGAGCGAGACGGTGGCAGGCGACGTGGGCAACTTCCAGACCTTCGACCGCGATGGCCTCCATGCCCTGGTATCCACCAATGCCGAGCCCCTGCGCGTGATCCGCCTTGGCCTGACTCGGCAATGCCTTATGCCTATGGATTCCGCTCTGACGAATGTCGCTGGGATGATGAGCCAGTTGGCCGACATGAAACGGCTCGTTCAGCTGCTTGCGGCCGAGGGGCGGTTGCTGGAAATGGATAACCGCGCTGCCGACGCTGCCAACAGTTACACGGAGGCCATCCGCTTTGGCAATGAAATGAGCCGGGGCGGATTCCTCATCACTCGCCTGGTAGGAATTGCTTGCGAATCCATCGGATGCCACGCACTTGCCATGGTCACGCCGAAGCTGAATTCCCAGGAGGCGCGTGTGGTCCTGGCGGAGTTGGAGAAGGTCGATGCTGACCACGTTACGTGGGCTGAAGTCCTGCGAAACGAGAGGTGTTTTGCGCGCTACCAGCTCAGGAATACCTTGAATCCAATCCCGTGGGTTGTGGCCTGGTGGCAATCTCGCCAAGCGATGGAAAAGGCTGAGGCGAAGCATCGAATAATCATCGCCCATGAGCGCTTGCTGGCGGCTGAACTGGCTCTCCGGTGTTATCAATCCGAAAAAGCAGCTGTGCCAGCCCATCTGAATGAACTCGTGACCAACTATCTCGCCAAGGTGCCGCAAGACCCGTTCACAATTCAGCCGTTGATTTACCGATCCCGGGGCACCAACTGGCTTCTTTACAGCCTTGGGCCGGACGGCGTAGATGATGGGGGCCGACCCGCTGGTCGTGGCTGGCCGGCCAAAGGGGACATCCTGTTCGATTCGTCATGGTAACCGTCAGAATCGACTGCGCTACTTGGCGCTGGCAAATCCGTGCGGTAAGCCTAACATTTTCCGCGTTCAAGTAAATGAACCCATTCGTCAACCCTGAACGACGCAGCTTTGATT
>Ga0105240_10002856_pt1 | contig 27308 bp, 10 predicted proteins | sample KBSC54metaG_FD_80426 | JGI IMG/M metagenome (GOLD analysis project Ga0105240, IMG submission 80426) | Corn rhizosphere microbial communities from Kellogg Biological Station, Michigan, USA - KBS C5-4 metaG | ecosystem: Host-associated > Plants > Roots > Rhizosphere > Soil | place: Michigan, USA... | reverse complement strand
TTTGTCGCCATATATGGAAGCAATAAGAATAGAAAGGGTCAGACCGGCAGACATGGACGTCCTGCAGGCGATCGGAAAGCAAACCTTTCAGGAAACCTTTGCGCCGCATAACAGCGAGCAAAACATGATCCAGTATTTAAACGAAAGTTTTACGGTGCAGCGACTTGCTGCCGAGATCGGCAATGAAGGTTCCGAGTTCTATTTCGCGCTGCTGGGCGACCGGGTGGTCGGTTATATGAAGCTGAACTCAGGAGCGTCCCAGACGGAGATAAAGGAGAGCAACGGAATCGAGATCGAGCGGATCTATGTGTTGAAGGAATACCATGGGAAGCAGGTGGGGCAGCTGCTTTTCGAATGGGCGATGGAGATCGCGTGCGACAGAAAATTCGACTATGTCTGGCTGGGGGTGTGGGAGCACAACAAGAGGGCTATCCGGTTCTATGAAAAGAATGGGTTCGCGCCGTTCGATAAGCATGTATTCAGGCTGGGGGAGGATGTGCAGACGGATATTATGATGAAAAAGGAGTTGCTTCAAAAAAATTTGCGAAACTGATTAGTTGCGCATATGGCCGAAACCCTGGGTCCCGAGGACGAAGTTTATGGATTTCATGAATTTAAGGCCGGCAGCCGCCAGCGATCTTTACCGAATGGTCCGCATCACCGGGCCTTCTTCCTGACGCGGGCTCACCGGGAGGATACGGACCTTAACTTTATGGTTGACCGGATCAAGAACAATAGTTCTCTTATCCCATAAACCGGCTATCTGTGCCAAAACCTCGCTTCTGGCCTCTTTCATCAATTGCTCCGTATCCAACAGCTCTCCCAGGGTCATTTCCATATCTGCTTTTTGAAGTACGTTAAACACCGCTTCCGGGATTGACCAACGTTTGTCGTTATAGCTGTTGGCAATTTCATGATTTCCCGTTGCCGACCTTTGCAGGATGATGAAAGACGGAACAGAAAGATACAGTTGCTCAAGGTCTTCTATTGAAAAATCATTCCTGGATATCACAAAATCTTCAATGAACAGGTAGTCAAGGCGGGTCGTCAAAAAACATACGATTGCCGTATGTACGGAGTCCACTATGGGCTCTACATTGTTGTTGAAAGACGTATTCAATATGACTGGAGTGCCGGTCATCTGTCTGAAGCAATCGATCAATTCCCAATACCTTCGATTGTCGTCCCTGGACACCGTGTGTATCCTGGCACTACCATCCACGTGCGTCACCGCGCCGAGATGCTGTCTGTATTTTTCCCTAACACTGAGAACAAAGGTCATATGCGGGAAATTCGCTGAGCCAGGCGGCAGTTCGAAATATTCAGCCGCATATTCGGCTAATACGGAGGGGGCAAATGGGCGAAACCCTTCCCTCTTTTTTACGATCGAGTTGATACGTTCTTTGTTCTTCTCAGGCCGGGAATCGGCCAGAATACTCCTGTTGCCCAATGCCCTGGGAGCGAATTCCGAAGGACCGTTGACCCATCCGATCACCTTGTCTTCGGCCAGCAGTTCGGCTGCCTTACGGGGAAAGTCCGGCACCCGTTGATAGCTTATGAATGTGCTCCAGCTGCTGATCTCGGCCTCCATAGCCGTGGCCTCACCCGGTACGGATCCCAGGTACATACTGTGCATCGGCTTACGCCCGGCATTCGGGGCATTCTCAAAATAACCCAGCAGGGCGCTGCCTACCGGCAAACCGCTGTCGTTGGCGGCCGGGTAAACGAATACGTCATCAAACAGCCCGGAATTGATCAACTTCCCGTTCAATGTACAGTTGAGCGCCACGCCCCCGGCCATGCAAAGCTTCGTGCAACCCGTGCTGGCCCTATAATGAGAAACGATATGGAATACTATTGTTTCCAGGGCTTCCTGCAAAGAGGCTGCAATATCCATTTGAACCTGGCTGAAGCCCAAAGAATGAGACCGCGGGGGGCATATCTCCGTAAGCACCGACAGCTTGTCATTATAAAGGGTGTAGTTGCCCTCCGGAAGTAATTTGTAGAGATCGTTGAATACTTGTCGAAAGGTGGCGGGATTCCCATAAGGCGCCAGCCCCATAACTTTAAACTCATCGAATAATGGAGCAAACCCCAGCATATTTGTGACCTTCCCGTAAAATATGCCGAGCGATTGTTGTACAGAAAATTCCCGTATCTGCAGGAGTTCGTTTCCATTGCCTATGTGAACGGACCCGGAACTCCATTCTCCGAGCCCGTCGATCGTCAACACCAGTGCCTCGGAAAATGGGGATGGATAGAAAGCTGTAGCCGCGTGAGAGCGATGATGCCCATATAACCTGATCCTTTCACTATTTATCACTTTCCCAAACTGCCTGTACAGCAGTTCCTGAATATATGAATAGGGTGTTGACAATGGGACACCCCTTTCCTTATGTCTCCACGCCATGAAATCGCTGAGTGTGTCCTCTGTAACGTTGAATGTAAAATAGTCGATATTGTCCGGGGATAGGTTATGGTATTTCAGACATGCATTAATGGCATGACCCGGCCAATAATTCGTATGTTTTATTCGATTTAGACGTTCTTCTTCAAAGGCAGCCACAATGCTTCCGTCGTGCAGCAGGGCCGCGGCAGAATCGTGATAATTTTGTTCGTCCAGCTTATGACGATTGTCTCCGGCCTCCGTGGGGGTGCCATTTATGCCGAGAATGTGCATGTGGATTTTTTTATTTGAACGATGTTTCTTTCCCCGCGGGATACGTAGCGAAAACAAATTACAGTAAAAAAAAAGAGAACTCCGGTCGTAGTTGTGCCAAATCTGGATTCGGTTTTTACGCAAATCGCCTTTGCTTTTCGTATTTACCGTATCAATTTAGGGTTGTATCCGCAATTTGTTTGTCGGGAAATCCGGCTATTTTTAATCAGACTCAACAAGTTGTTTCAGGTACGAGGAACCTTACAGGCAAAATGACTAAACATGGAAAATGTGACAAGCAAGACAACCCGGGTAGCTTCTGATTCTCCGAGCATAGCTCTTCTTATACCCTATTTTGGTCGTGTCCCCTGGGAATTGAAATTTTTTATTCACTCCTGTTCGTACAACCCCGACGTCAATTTTATATTCATAACCGACATGGATATATCAGGTACACTGCCTGATAATATTACTGTTGTCAGTTGTTCGTTGGCCGAAGTCTCAAAAAGATTTGCCGGAAAACTGGGTTTCGAAGTAAATATACCCCGTCCCTATAAGCTTTGTGATCTGAGACCGTCCTACGGCCTGGTCTTTTCAGACCTGCTGGAAGGATATGATTTCTGGGGACATTGCGATATAGACCTCGTATTTGGGAATATCAGGTCATTTGTCACAGCGGAGATATTGAACAGGCATGACGTTGTTACGGTCAAAAAGGATTATATCGCGGGTTTCTTCTCGCTGTTTCGAAATAATGAAAAATTAAATACCCTTTTCACGAAGAGTAAGCACTACAAGAAAGTCTTCCAGACGCCTGTTCATTATTGTTTTGACGAATGCAACTGGCAGTGGCGTGAAGTCCAGGCGGGAAAGGATATTTTAGAACTAAACACCGAAGTCGATTCAATGACGCATTTAGTTAAGGCGGCTGAACGGTCCGGTGATATCTCTGTGTATTGGCGTGAAATGGACCACGGCACGGGCAATATTATGTGGGATCGTGGAGAATTGATAGAAAATGATGAAAAAGGCCTGCTCTGTCATTTTAATTTCTTTAAACATCTGGATGGAAAATTTGTACCTGGATGGAAGACCGTGCCAGAACGGTTCTATATGAACTCGTTTTACTTTTCCAGGCATGTTCCCGGATCCGTGGCAGACCAGCTGCTTCGATCATTCCTGCAGACAGCCAGGTCGATAAATTGGGGATGGCGCACGCTAAACCAGTATGGGAAATGGGTCATGAGCTATCTTTTTGCGTCCAGGAGAGTAGATGCCAGCCGTATGAAAAATCCGGCCGAACTGGCGGGTACGTACAAGCAGGGAAGTCTATCGGTCAACGTGTCATTAATAGATCATCGCCTGCATGCCAGCATAGAGGGTGCTGAATTTCCACTGTTCCACAAGGGCGCTGCCAAATTTGTTCTCGCAAAGTGTAAATTCCGGACGATGGTCAATATCGAGTTGGATTTTCAATTCAATGAGAATATTTCAGCCTATATGTTACAGGTGACTGGTTCCGGTTGGAACACGTGGCTTTTTTTCAAAATTTCTTAAAAAGCAGAATTTCATTTATATGCCAAAACCAGTATATGTCCTTGGGACTAACCTGTCGCACGACGGATCAGCATGCCTGTTAAAAGACGGAAAGATATGCGCAGCTATTGAAAAAGAAAGAATTACCAGAAAGAAACACGATGGCTGGAGTGACGACCGGGACGCCATCTTGTATTGCCTGGCAAAGGAAGGGATCACTCTGGACGATGTGGATCTGATCGTCCAAAATTCTCCCCATAACAATTATAACGGCCCGCGGTTGTTTACGAGCAAGAGCCACGCGCCGGTCGTGACTATTTCCCACCATCTGGCTCACGCCTTCAGCGCTTACGGAACGAGCAACTTTAACGAATGCGCAGTGTTAGTGATAGATGGATCGGGAAACACCCTCGATTGGTGTACCGATCTGGACGGTGATGGCGCGCTTCTGGACAGGAACATTCCGGTGGACCAATATGACCAGTACAGAGAGACCAGCAGCTATTATCACTTTTCAGAGAATCAATACCGGACGATCGCCAAGGAAGCGTCCCCGACCAGAACAGACGCAAGTCCTTTGTTCAGTCCTCATCTTGTCAGCTCCGTTGGAGACCTCTATGCCCTCATGAGCACGTACTGTTTCCGGTATCATATGGATGCAGGCAAGCTTATGGGACTTTCTCCCTATGGCAACCCTTTTGCGTACAGAGAAGAATTCATACAGCTGAAGGATGGAATGGTCAGGGTCGATTATTCGGCACTATCCGGGTTGACGCGACCGGCCGGGTCGCACGCCGAATTCAAGGGAAATTTTCAATACTACGCCGATATTGCCAATTGGGTGCAAAGGGAGGTCGAGCGGGCGATCCTGTACATCATCAATTCCCGGTATGAGATGTGCCCCTCGGGAAATCTTGCCTATGCGGGTGGGGTCGCCCTAAATGCGGTCTCCAATGGAAAGATAATTGACCGCTCGCCATTCAGGAGATTATACATCCAACCTGCGGCCGGTGACAATGGGATATCCATAGGGTGTGCATTTTATGGATGGATGCAGGTATTGCAAAAGGAAAAGATAGACCCCGACCGAACGACGTGCTACGGCAAGATATACGACACCGCGGCGGTGAAAGACGCGGCCCTCCGGTACCATGCACAAGACCCTGTGATCATTAAGAAAAAGATCGACAGCTTTTTTTCCACAATCGGAAGACGGTGTAAGGATATGCGATCGCCCAACTTCAAGTACCTATTGCAATTCAATGTGGAAGATGCCGGAACTTACCAGGTGAAAGTAGACAAGCAAGGGGTACGCAGCGGATGCGGAATCATAGGCCGGCCTACTTCGCTTGTCAAACTAAAAAATACGGATTTTTATGACGGACTGGCCAATCCCGCTCATTTTTCCACCTTACTCGAGGAAGGAAGAATGGAAGCGACGAATTTCCAGGAGGTCAGGCATCTGGCGGAGACGATCGACTTACTGTTATGGCCGAAGAAGCCAGGAAAAAACAAATCCGTTGCCCAAGAAGGGTATATTCATTACGAAGGGGCAGGGTATATAGAGGAGACAGCCCGATTGCTTTCAGAAGGCAAAGTTATCGGATGGTTCCAGGATGAGTCCGAATTCGGTCCGAGAGCATTGGGCAGGAGGAGTATCCTGGCCGACCCGAGGAAAAAAGGCGTTCGGGACTATATTAATCTGGAGATAAAAAGCAGGGAGGACTACCGGCCTTTTGCTCCTTCCGTATTACTTGAAGACCTGCAGGTCTATTTCAAAACGGACGTGGAAGCTCCTTATATGCTCACCGTCGGTCAGATAAGGGACGAATGGAGGGAGACGATGCAGGAGATCGTGCACGTGGACGGTTCGTGCCGGATACAGACTGTGACGTCGGACTGGAGCCCGAAATACACGGCGCTTATCAGAGCATTCAAAGAGATCACCGGGATCTCCATCTTGTTGAATACTTCCTTCAATGGCCGGGCTATGCCGATCGTAGAGACGCCATTGGATGCAATAAAATTCTTTTACGACTGTAAATTAGATTACCTGGTTATGCAGGATATCATAATCAAACAATCCGGTCACTAACTCCGAAGCCAGCACAAGTCCTTCGGACGACTATCACACGCAACTGATAACCGTCATTCTGCTCCCGCAGCTATTCGCGTCTCCGGGTTGCTGCAACAATGCTGCGGTAATTTGTCCTGCTAAAAAATATTGCCTTTAGCATCTATTGTAACGTATGCGGATAACTGCCACTAAGCAAGACATATTCGCGCGGATACTATAACTTGCGCACAAAGATTTCTTGCAATAACATCTTCTTAATAGGCTTGAATTTTTTTTGGTAATAGATTTGCTATATATTAGACTATTGTAATATCGACAGAATTCGCACAACTTCTGGTTAAGCGAATATTCTCCGTACTCTCTTTTTACTAATAAGGTTGAGGTTGATAGAGCTATCAGTATCTTATTTTCACAAAGCCATTGATGAACAGTAAGTATTTTTGACTTATTTAACTATAACCTTATCTAATGAGACCCATTAATCTAGCCATTGTCGACGACCATACCCTATTCAGGAAAACACTTAAATATTACCTGGCAGAACAAGTCAATCTAAATGTAGTGATCCAGTCTCCCGACATGCCGGACATGTTGGGCAAGCTGAATAGTCAGCAAGTGGATGTTTTGGTCATGGATATGTTCATGCCCAAGCTTAGCGGGACCGACGCGGTCCAGGCGGTTACAAGCAATCATCCCGGATTAAAGATACTGGTACTATCTATGAACTCCGACCTCGATATCATCAGCAATCTTCTTGAATTTGGGATCCACGGATATGTTTCAAAGGCCGACGAGCCGGATGAATTGTTAAAGGCCATTAATGCCGTCGCCGACGGGCGTATCTATCGGAACCGGTTTTTCACCGAAGCATTATATTGGAACAAGCAACACAGCATCAGAACATTCGGCCATTATCCTTCGGGAGACCTCAACGATCGGGAGAAGAAGATCATCCGTTTGCTCTGGGAGGAAAAGAGCAATAAAGAAATAGCAGATGAGCTTTTTCTGGGAATAAGGTCGGTCGAGAAGATCCGGCAGGATCTGAAAGAGAAGCTCGGTGTAAAATCGACTGTTGGGTTGTTAAAGTATGCCATCGGCAAAAAGATCATCACAGCCAATCCCCTCAGCTCCGACCTGATATACTGAATATTCAAAGCATTCCTTTTTAGTAGAAACCGAAACGGGAATTCGCAGGACTACTAGACCAGCCTCGGACGGTTTTGAATAAATTTGATCAGATAACAAAGTTCCCCCTCAGTAAATTGTTTCCGGTAATTGAATAACGAAGGTAAGTCCTGGTACTTACTGTAGCGATAGCTTTTGCAAAAAACGCAAACTTGACTTTAAACACTACGTCTATGAGCCAGTTCAAAGCCGGATGGTATTTAATATATACAAAACCCCGACACGAAAGAAAGGTCTATATGAGACTGGTGGAAAGGAAGATCAATACCTTTTTGCCATTGACCAGGAAGCTCAGGAAATGGCATGACCGGAAAAAATACATAGACGAGCCGCTATTTCCTTCCTATGTCTTTATTTATCTGAAAGACATGCAAAACTTCCACGAAGGAATGGACGCCGAGGGTGCACTATACTATGTAAAAGCAGGAAAATCGATGGCAATGGTAAACGAATCCGTGGTAAATAATATCCGGATAATAACCGACAAGCTGACTGATCTGGAAGTATCGGAAAAACATTTTCAGATCGGCCGCAAACTGGTGATCAGCCAGGGCGCACTAACGGGTCTTTCCTGTGAGGTCGTCAACTACGATAAAAAGGAGAAGATCCTTGTGCGGGTTGACCTGCTACAGAGGAATATTTTAATCACTCTACCTGAAGACCATCTATTGTCAGCATAAGTTTTTTACCACCCATGACGCTGCAATCCCATTTTTTAAGGGCCGCTTCGGAAGAAGGGGCAGGAATATCCTTTATTCGCTCCGGAAATATTGAAGAACGGGTAACCTACTCCCAGCTATATGCGAAAGCGCTGAAGGTGTTGGGGGGACTTACTCAAAAAGGACTTCGTCCCCGCGACGAATTGGTGATCCAGGTTCAGGATAATAAAGAATTGCTTTTATTATTTTGGGGATGTATCCTCGGCGGCATCATACCGGTGCCCCTTTCTCCTGGTATTCAATTACAGCAGAAGACAAAGCTCAGCCAGATCTGGAAATATCTCTCGCACCCCCATCTTGCGGACGATGACCTTCTTCGTTACGTCCTTGAATTTTCGGATCCCGGTGTCGTTGTTCCCGCTTCTGAAACGGATATCGCCTATATACAATTTTCTTCTGGATCTACAGGAGAGCCCAAGGGCGTGATACTTACTCATGGCAACCTCGACGCCAATATCAACGATATCACGACGAGCCTGGAAATAGGAAAGGACGACAGGCTGCTTAGCTGGATGCCGCTGACCCATGACATGGGAATGATCGGGTTTCATCTTACCGGTGTCGCCAATGGTATAGAGGCCATCAGCATCGACACCCAGCTCTTTATCAGGAGGCCAATGGTGTGGATGGAAAAGTCGGATGAACATAGGGCCAGCGTTCTGTACTCTCCCAACTTCGGGTTTCAATATTTCCTTTCTTCGCATCAACAAAAGGGCAGCCCGTCCTGGCATCTGTCCTGTATCAGGATAATCGTCAACGGCGCAGAAAGTATTTCCGCGCGGTTATGTGACGAATTTTCAAATGCCTTGCAGAAATACGGCTTGAAGGCAACGGCCATTGTTACGGCTTATGGCCTTGCCGAAGCTTGCGTAGAAGTATCGGCGATGCCGGTAAATACCCCCATAAGATCACACTGGGTGAACAGGGACCTCCTGAATATCGGCGATCTTGTCCAGCCGGTAGCACAAGGATCGGTAAAAGCCGTCAACTTTGTGGACGTAGGACGGCCCGTGCCTTCCTGCTCAGTCAGGATCTGTGATGGGGCCGATATCCCATTACCCGGTAGTACACTGGGACACATCCAGCTTGCAGGGAAAAATATCACACCAGGCTATTATAATAATAGTGCGGCCACCCGTTCGGCATTCACCGAGGATGGCTGGTTAAGGACGGGCGATGTCGGCTATATCTTCGAAGGAAGACTGGTAATAACCGGTAGGTTAAAGAATATCATCATTGTCAATGGCAGGAACTTTTACCCAAATGACATCGAGCGAGCCATTATAGACGCCGGGATCTCCGAACTGGGGAAAGTAGCCGCCTGCGGAGTTCAGCGGCCGGACGAGGATCACCGGGAAGAGCTCGTGCTGTTCTTTATTTATAAAGGGGATAACGAACACCTGGCTGCCCAATCCCGGAGGATCGCATCGGCTGTATGGAATACCGTCGGCGTCCAGGTCGACAAAGTAGTTCCCATAAGGAAGATGCCGAAGACAACAAGCGGCAAGATCCAGTATTTTCAACTGGCCGAATCATATCAAAAAGGTGAATTGCCGGCTATCCAGGTCCTCCATGAGCCAACCGATCGGGGGGATATAATGGATATCGTATGCTCTTTATTGGGGTGCGGGGATATCCCGGCTGATACGAACCTTCTCACATTGGGGTTGAATAGTCTGACCGCCGTCCAGCTGTGTTCAAGGATACGCCATTACAGATCCCTGGACATATCGGTCGAAGATATTTTCAGAACACCAACCGTGAGCGGCCTCGAGCAGCTGCTGCAGACGGCGTCTTTCCAGATCTTGCCCGTACCGGTGGCATCCAGGGAACATTCCGGCATAGCGCCGATGTCGGCGGCGCAGCAAAGGATCTGGCTGGAAATGCAACTGAACAGATCGTCTGTCGCATATAACATTCCGATAGCACACCGGATAAAGGGAGGGCTCGACATTCCTTCCCTGGAAAGCGCGATCCGGGAAACAATAAAAAGATATGAGATCCTGAGGACCTCCTATTGTATGGCAGATGATCTGCCTGTTCAAAAGATCCATCTGTATGACGACCGGCTGTTCACTCTTGTCTCTACAGATATTCACCATGCGGCTGATCCTGAAAAAGAGCTGCGGGCGATCTTCGACGAAGAAGTCGACCATGTATTCGACCTGGGTCGCCCTTGTCAGATAAGTGGAAGAGTGGTCAGGATAGAAGAAAACCTGTACTGCTGTATACTTGTATTTCATCATATCCTTACGGATGGATGGTCCCTTGCCAGCCTGATGACTGAAATAAGCGAGCTCTACAGGATCATCCACAACGGGCTGACGGTGGTTGATCCTGCCGAAGACTATATCCAATACAGGGACTATGTCCGCTGGCAACAGCAAATCAGGGATACCCCGGCGTACCTGGAAAGCAAAAGCTTTTGGACAAAGGAAATAGCGGGGATATCTTCTCCCGCGACGCTTTCCGGGAAAGCGCCGGTTTCAGATCCGTACCGTGGATACGCCGCCGGACATTATAGTAAGGTCTTCACCGCACAGGAGCTCGCGACATTAAATGGGCTTGCTTCGGAATATGGAACGACCCCATTCTGTATCGTCATGGCCCTGCTCAATATCCTGCTGTACCGGTACACCGGCAACAGAGACGTGGTAGTGGGATTTGACACCTACGGCCGTATAACACCTGAGATGGAGAAGATCATGGGCTATCTGATCAATACCCTATGTCTAAGAACCAATCTGCACGAAGGTCAAACCATTGCCGATATCATCTGCCTGATCAGGGACAATATCCTGAAGGCCGTGGGGCATCAATTGTTTTCCTTCGAGGACCTGATGGCGACACAAAAACCTGCCCATACTGCACTTCAAAATCCGTTTTTCGATATACTCGTTCTATATCAGAACTTCTACCAAAGCGGATCGACGCTACAGCTGGAAGGCTGTACAACTTCGATGGAGCATATCCCCGTAAAAGAGGGGCTGGCCGGCCTTGTGATGGAATTCTCCATTAGGGGAGACAGCTTGCACCTGACCATGCAATATATGAAGTCCCGATACGGCCATGGCGAAATTCAACAGCTGGCGGCACATATAAGCAATTTACTGGCAGAAATATCCGGAAAGCAGGGCTCTGAAAAGATGATTGCCCTCAATTTCCTAACGGAAAAGGAAATGCTTATGCCAATTGCTGTCATTCCCTGCAGCAACAGGCAGATCCCGGATCAGCAGCCTCTGCACCGGCTGTTCCGGCAGCAAGCCGGTCGACATCCTGAGCGTGTGGCCGTCGTGGCGGGGGCGAAGCAGCTGACTTACGGAGAATTGGACTCTGTGACCCATCGTCTTTCCCGTACGATCCGGCAAAGACACCAGATCGTCAAAGACGACAAAATTGGATTTCTGACCTCCCGCAACGAACATATCGTGATAGCTATACTGGCGATATGGAAAAGCGGGGCGGCTTATGTTCCGATAGACCCGGAGTGGCCAAAGGATCGTCGCGACCTGGTCATTATAGAAAGCGGCATAAAATGCCTGATCACCGACGATGTTTATCATGCCGGTCTTGATAAAGCCTGTCCTGCGGGTATTATAAATATCGACAGGGTGGAAGATGGTCCGGAAGACGATTACCCCGAGGTAGACACTGCCATGACCGATCTGGCCTATGTGATCTACACATCCGGATCTACCGGCAAACCGAAGGGCGTAATGATAGAACATCATACCCTGGTGCAATACGTTGCTCAGTTCATCAGCTACTTCGCCATAGCGGAAAAGGACGTATTCATCCAACAGGCTTCCGTAGGTTTCGACACGTTGGTTGAGGAAATATTCCCAGCGCTTTGCACGTCCGGCAGGATCGTCATCGCCAGCCAGGGAGGAAGGGACACCGAAAAGCTGCTCTCGGAGATACACCGGAATAAAGTAACGATCTTAACAACCACTCCGCTTGTGTTGCAGGAGATAAACGCCAAATCCGACGCCCGGACAGACTCCCTCAGAACGATCATCAGTGGAGGTGACGTATTGTCGCCGGCCTGCATCGACAAACTGGCGAAAAATACAGAAATATATAATACTTATGGTCCATCGGAGACGACGGTGTGCGCCTGCTATAAAAAAGTTGACGATATTTCCGAGTCAGCGCTTATCGGAAAGCCCATCCACGGCTATCGCGTCTACTTGCTTGACGACAATATGCAGCTTTTGCCCTGGGGGAAAACGGGGCATATCTATATTTCGGGAGGCTGCGCCCGCGGCTATCTGAACGAGCCGGAGCTGACCCGTCGAAATTTCATCGAAAACCCTTTGGATGCGAATTCCATGCTATACCGAACGGGGGATCTGGGCCGGTGGACGGAATACGGAGACCTCGAATTTGTAGGGAGAAATGACAACCAGGTGAAGGTCCGGGGCCACCGGGTGGAGCTGGAAGAAGTGGAGAAGGTCATCATGGAATATAAAGATATTTCCCTGACGGTGGTTCTGCAAGATCAGCAACGCGATTACCTAGTCGCCTTTTTGCTGAGAAGTGATCCCGTATTTAAAATGGAGCTTCACTCGTATCTGGCTGAAAAACTACCGTACTACATGGTCCCATATCACTATATTCTGGTCGATGAAATACCGCTGACTTCTTCGGGAAAGATAGACAGGAATGCCCTGAGGGAACTGCTACGAGGAGATGCCCCGGCAATACAGCCGGCCAAATCAGTCGCCCCGCAGTCGAAAACGGAGACGCTGCTCGTAGATCTCTGGAAAAACGTGCTAAATATTCAGAATCCAGGCGTTACCGACAATTTCTTCGAATTGGGAGGCCAATCTGTTAAGGCCACGCAATTGTTAAACAGGATCTATATGGCCACCGGGGTCGAAATTCAGCTGGCAGAGATTTTCATGTATCCTACGATACGGGAACAGGGTGAGCTGCTGGCAAAACGGGAAGAAAAGAAATATCAATTCATCGACATTTTATGAAAGTCCTACTCGATCTTATACGTACCAGGTCAGTGTTCTTTTACGTTGTTCTGATCTTTTTGAGCCTTTCGCAGAGCGTAACCAATATGGGCCTTCTTATGGTCATCAATATGGCGCTGGGCGGAAAGCACCTGGTCTTTTTCGGTGAATACACCTATCTGGTATTTATTGGATTGATCATTGGCTCTTTCCTGGCAAGCTTTCTCTTTCAAAATGTCATGGCCGACCTTACCAATAAAATGACATTCGATCTAGAGGTCTCGTTTATTCAAAAAGTGCGTACAGCATCCTATGAGTCGTTCGAAAAACTCGGAACCGAGAAGTTGTATTCGGCCATAGGCGATATCAGAATGCTTTCAAGGGTGCCCAGCTCCATCGTGTCGCTCGTGAATGCTGCGGTCACCATTCTTTGTTCTTTGGGTTATCTGTTATGGGTATCACCGAGGAGTTGTATCACGGTGGTCAGCATGATGGTGGCGCTGCTGGTGTTCTATTTGTACCGCAATAAGAGCATCGCAAAGGACATGAACGAATTGAGAGACCTTCAGGACACCTATTATAGCTTTTTGGGCGATCTGTTGTCAGGTTTCAAGCAGTTGAAGGTACTACACCGGAGAAATGACAACCTTTTTAACAACTACATTCTGTATAACAGGAGCAAGGCGAAAGATCTGAGCATAGGTACAACAAAGAAATACGTCGTAAATGAAATGACCGGCATCTACAGCTGGTACGTTATACTGGGTGTTGTCATATTCCTCCTGCCGGCCTTTTTTCATACTACCGTTGCCCAAATGGCGGCCTTTATAACGGCTGTCCTGCTTATGGTGTCTCCCGTCTGGCAGGTAATAGGATTGTACCAATTTTTTACGGAATTGAGGATAGCGCTTGAAAGGGTGGGAAAGATCTATAGTACCCTGACCGACGGATCAATTCCCGTGCAGGACCGGATCAATTCACTGCCAGCATTCAAGTCGTTGCGGTTCGAGGACGTCGTCTACAGTTATGACAGCAGTGCATCTCCGGGATTTGAACTGCATTTAAAAGAGTTCAGCATTTCCAGGGAGGAGGTCATCTTTATTACCGGAGGCAATGGCAGCGGCAAGAGTACGATAATCAATCTGCTTACCGGCCTGTACAGACCGACCAGCGGCAAAGTGTTTATCAATGACCGTGAGGTGTCCTGGACCGAGTATTGCGAATTCAGCAATAATATGGCAATCGTATTTACCAATCAGCACTTGTTCCAGGAGAACTATGACGGGCATGATCTTTCCGATGGCAATGTGCCGCTAGCTTTTTGGAAAAAGCTGCTCAACCTGGAAGGCGTGTTCAAAGTGGATAAGGAAAATGGGCGGATCGATACCAATCTTTCAAAGGGTCAGCAAAAAAGACTGGCACTGCTAATGGCTATGCTGGAAGAGAAGCCTATCCTGGTGCTGGATGAGTGGGCTGCAGAACAGGACCCGCACAACAGATCCAGTTTTTATTTGGAATGGCTGGAGATCATAAGAAAAAAGGGAAAGGCCATTATCGCCGTTTCGCACGACGACGACTATTTCAATGTCGCCGACAGGCTTCTCAAACTGCAGGGAGGAAGGGTGGTCGACGAAGCAGACCTTCAGACCGTTGTCAGATAATAAAGTATCCTATGCCGAAGATCAATTTGTTCTGTTTCCCCTTTGCCGGAGGGAACTCCTTCTCCTATCGCATCTTCGAACCCAATGTGGGTACCCTGTTTAAAATGGAGGTCATCGAGTATCCCGGCAGGGGTACAAGAGCGAGAGAAGCTTGCATAACAGATATGTCCTTGCTGGTACAGGACCTGTTTGCCCGGCATTATCCTTCATTTTGTAAGGGAACATACGCTTTTTATGGACACAGCATGGGGGCGATCGTCGCGTTTGCCTTAATAAAGAAAATGAGCGCCGAAAAGTGCCCGCTGCCCATACACCTGGTGGTCACAGGCGCCGGTGGGCCTGCCGGAAGATCAGAGATCCGCCGAAACCGGCATCTTATGGATAAACAGGATTTTTTGAAGGAGATAAGAGAACTTGACGGCTGCCCGGAAGATATCCTGCAGAATGATGAGCTCCTGGACTATTTTGAACCGATCTTACGCTCGGATTTTGAATTATCGGAGACATACGACTACCAGCATGATCAACCATTGACACTCCCCATAACCGTAATAACAGGCGCGCTCGAATCCATATCCGAAGAGGACATACAACTGTGGCAGCAGGAAACCCTGCGGCCGGTTGACTTTATAAAGATGCCGGGGAAACATTTTTTCATCTATGACGATCCCGGTCAGATCATGCATATTGTAAACAAAAAGCTGCACTCACATACCAAGATCCTTCATTTATGAGTAACACCTTATATTATTTAAAGCCGAATGTCGTATTCGAGCCATTGGTTGATAAATGGTATGCCTGGAGCCACCTGATATCACCGGCCACCACGGCGATGAATATTGTGGGAAGACATCTTAGCATCATGGATTCCTATATTATCGCGCCTTCTATTCACGCCGAGGCGGTGAATAACCCCAAAATGCGGGGAGGTCCTTTTATGGATCTGGGAGGAGGGAGAGTTGAAGAAGTAGAAGAATTGCGCGCGGAGACCTTACGGAAACGGGGTCATATGATAGAGTTTGAAAAGGCAGTGAAAGCGCTCGATAAAATGCTGGCCGCTCATGCCAGCGGCGAAGGCCTCGAGAACCTTTATGAGAAGGTCCCGGATCTTTTAAAAGGATATGTCGAGTTGTTCTATGACAGGAATAATAATCCGGCGTTCCGGTTCTTTGAATCCCTGCTTTACAAAAGCAAATACTATGACAAGACCGGGCAAAGTATGGCCTTTTGGATCACCGATAATGACCACAGGCCTTTTTGCCTCAGCACGCCGAGACTGGAGGCGGAGAATGTCCTGCATCTCGGGCTTCCGTTCGATCACCCCGGTATCGACGAGTTGGCTAAGATGAAGCGCAGTCCTCAGCCGCTGGGTTTTATAAAGGCGCTTTTAGGCATACCGCAGTCCCAGGAGCCTTTGTTCGAGACATTCTTCTCGGAAGAAGGGCCGGGCGCTTATAAGAGATATGAAGGAGAAAAGATCAGGATGAGGTATTTCGGTCATGCCTGCATCCTGGTGGAAACGAGAGAGATCAGCATCCTGGTGGATCCTCTCATCAGCTACTACGGATACCATTCGGACGTCGAACATTTTTCTGATTTTGACCTTCCTGATGTCATCGACTATGTGATGATCACGCACAACCATCAGGATCATATCCTGTTAGAGACCTTGTTACCACTGCGCCATAAAATAAAGAACATAATTGTCCCGCGTTCCAGGGGAGGAAGGCTGGAGGACCCCGAGTTAAAAGCCATGTTCAATCACGCAGGGTTTAACAACGTCGTTGAAATTGACGAAATGGAGACCAAATTCTTTGCTGACGACACGACGATAACCGGCATACCTTTTACCGGGGAGCACAGCGATCTGAATATTCTATCCAAATCCTGTTACCTGGTGAAAATAGCGGATTTCAAATTGCTTTTTATGGCCGATTCGAGGATCATGGAGCCCGCCCTGTATCGCCATATCCACGAAGCAACCGGGGATGTGGACGTCCTGTTCCTTGGAATGGAATGCGATGGGGCGCCCTTAACCTGGCTGTATGGTCCGTTGATGACGAAGAAGCTGTCGCGGCAACAAGATTTTTCAAGGCGGCTGAGCGGATCGGATTGCAACAAGGGGATGGCTCTGGTGGATATTTTCAATCCCCGCGAAGCATATGTGTACGCGATGGGAATGGAGCCATGGCTGGAATTCATCAGTAGTATAAAATATACGGATGAATCGAATCCGATTATACAATCCAATCGCCTGGTAGAACTTTGCAGGCAGAAAGGATTGATAGCGGAACGTCTTTATGGTGAAAAGGAACTTCTCTACGAAAGAAAAGCCGATGTTGTCAGTTGAAAGTATCATCCAGCGAGCCTTATCCGCGGGTATTGAATTCATCCAGGATGGAGATCTGCTCAGGCTTAAGATCCCCAGGGAACAGGGTATTGACGGGCAGCTATTGGAGCTTATCAGGGAGAATAAGGAAGCGATCAGATCTTATTTGCGGAGGCATGCCCTGGAGAATACGGCCAGGATGATACCTTCCTTTTCGCGCCCGGGAGAGCTTGTGCCGTTGAGCTTCAGCCAGGAGCGGCTGTGGTTCATCGACCGGCTGGAGGGCAGCGTAGCCTACCATATCCCCTGGGTCTTCCGGGTGGAGGGACGGCTGGACATAGCATCTCTAACGGCTTCGCTCCGGCAGGTGCTGGAGCGTCATGCCGTGCTGCGCTCGGTGATCCTGGAGCACGAAGGCCGGGGTTTCCAGCAGGTGCAGCCGCTGGGTGACTGGCAGCCCGACTATGAGGACACGCTCCGGGTGGGCAACGATGGGCAGGCCGCGCGGGTGGAGCTCGACCGCTGGCTGCAGCAGCCTTTTCATCTGTCGGCGGAATGGCCATTGCGCGTGCGGGTGATGCGGCTCGGGGAAGATAAATATTTATTAGCAGGAGTGTTACATCATATTGCCGGAGACGGCTGGTCGGTGGGGGTGCTGATAAAAGAGCTGACGAGCGGGTATCAGGACCAACTGGCAGGAAGAACTTCGGCCCTGCCGGAGCCGCCGATTCAATACGGCGATTATGCACTCTGGCAACGGGACGATGTGCAGCAGGCGGTAACGGTGAAGCAGCTGGACTACTGGAAGAAGCAGCTCTCGGGACTGGAGACGCTGGAGCTGCCGGTCGATCATCCCCGCCCGGCGCAGGCCACCGGACGGGGTGGGATGGTGGAATGCCGGATGGACGCCGATCTGCTGAGGGACCTGAAGCAGCTATCCCAACGGCGGGAAGCTACGTTGTTCATGACGCTGCTTGCCGCATGGAAGATCGTACTATGGCGCTACAGCGGACAGCGGGACATTGCTATAGGCACTCCGGTTGCCGGTCGCGAATACGCCGAGCTCGAAGAACTGATCGGTTTTTTTGTCAATACGGTGGTCCTGCGGAGCCAGCTCGAAGGAGAGTGGTCATTCCAGCGGCTGCTCGAAAAGATCAAAGAAACGACTCTATCGGCCTATGCCCACCAGCAGGTGTCATTCGAAAAGGTCGTCGAGGTTGTCGCCGCCAGTCGTGATCGGAGCCGTACGCCGTTGTTCCAGGTGATGTTCGTGATGCAGAATACTCCCGCGACGGGTACGCTGGAACTCAGCGGGGTCAGACTGTTCGCGGAGCAACCCGAAGTGGTGGCTGCGAAATTGGATCTGGCGCTCAACGTTACCGAAGGCAAAGAGGGACTCTTGTTGCAGCTGGAATACAGAAAGGATCTGTTCGACCGGCAGCGGATCGTACGGATGCTGGAACACTATATTCGATTACTACGGGCAGTGGTCGTGATGCCGGACTCTCCGATCGCCGGGCTGGATATGCTGGGGGAAGAAGAAAAGCAACAGCTGGTCGCCTGGTCGCAGGGACCGCAGGCGGCCTATCCGCTGGACCGCACGGTGGTCGAACTCTTCAGGGACCAGGCTATGGCAAACCCGGAGACCGTGGCGGTGGTCTATCAACAGGAACAGCTGAGTTATGGGGAACTGGATGTCCTTTCCAACCGTCTCGGGCACTACCTGCGGCGATTGGAAGTGCGCGAGGAAGACCTGGTGGCCGTCTGCATGCAACGGTCCCTGGGTATGGTACCGGGAATACTGGGAATCCTGAAGGCAGGCGCCGCCTATGTGCCGGTAGACCCGGCCTATCCGCAGGACCGCATCGCCTACATGCTATCGGATACGGGTAGCCGGTGGGTGCTGACCGACCGGGAGTCGCGCGATCGGCTGCCTCAGCTGCCGGGCGTGCGGGTGGTGGTTTGGGAAGAGGAATGGGAAGCGATCGCAGCGGAAGCCGCTACGGCTCCCTCCACACAGCTGCGGGCGGATCACCTCGCCTATGTCATCTATACTTCCGGTTCGACAGGCCGGCCCAAGGGTGTCATGGTCGAGCATCGCGGCCTGGTCAATCTGGCCTATTCTCAGAAGGAGCCGTTACGTTTGCATCCTGGAATACATGTCCTTCAATTTGCCTCACAGAGCTTCGACGCCTCCTGTTACGAGCTGTTCTGCACATTGCTGGCCGGCGGCCGGCTGGTATTGGCGCAGCGAGAGCAGTTGATGACCACGGAGGGATTACAAAAGCTATTGACAGACCATCATATAGAACTGGCGACACTACCTCCGAGCTACCAGTCGGCAGTAGCCGAAGACGTGCTGGGACTTCGCACGATCGTCTCGGCGGGAGAGGCGCTTGGCCGCGAACAGGGCGAGGCCTTTCAGGCAAGGGGTATCCGGGTCGTGAATGCGTATGGGCCTACGGAGAATACGGTGTGCGCGACGCTTTCGGTATCACCCTTGCTGGATGAAGGCCGCGTAACGATCGGCAGACCGATCGACAATGTGCGTACATACATCCTGGACGACGCTGGCCGGTTGTCGCCGGAGGGAGTCGCCGGGGAGTTGTATATCGGCGGGGTACAGGTGGCAAGAGGCTATTGGCGACGCGATGACCTGACGGCAGACCGGTTCGTAAATGACCCGTTCAGTGAAGCCGGACGCCTTTACCGTACGGGTGACCGATGCCGTTGGCTGGCCGGTGGGAATATCGAATACCTTGGCCGGATGGACGAGCAGGTAAAGATCCGGGGATACAGGATAGAGCCTGGAGAAGTGGAAAACGCGCTCAGCGGGGCGGAGGGCGTGAAGGCGGCGGCCGTGATAGTACGGGAAGGTCGTGAAGGTGACAAGCGGCTGGTGGGCTATGTGGTGATGGAAGCGTCGTTAGACCGGGAAGCCGTACTGACCCATCTGAGAAGCCGGTTGCCGGAGTACATGGTACCGGCTCAGCTGGTTCAGCTGGAAGCGCTACCGCTGACATCCAGCGGGAAGGTGGACAGAAAGGCGCTGCCGGAGCCTGAAATCACCGGCGGGGTGGACTATCTGGCGCCCCGGGATGAGATGGAGAAGACGGTGGTTGCCATATGGCAGCAACTATTGGGTATAGAACGGGTAGGTATATACGATAATTTTTTCTTCCTGGGTGGTCACTCCCTTCTGGCGATGCGGCTGGCGGCGGCGATCCGCCGGCGGCTGGACAGGGAGGTGGCGGTACGGGATATTTTCCTGCATCCGACTGTGGCCGGGCAATCCCTGTTTCTGAAGGCGGACGGGGGCGCCGTAGCCCTGCCGCCCTTGAAGCGTCTGGAACAGACTGGCCCCGTGCCGCTGAGCTTTACCCAGGAGCGGCTGTGGTTCATCGACCGGCTGGAAGGTAGCGTGGCCTATCACATCCCCTGGGTCTTTAGGGTGGAAGGACGGCTTGATGTCGAAGCTTTGACGGCCTCCCTTCGGCAGGTGCTGACGCGTCACGAAGTGCTGCGCTCGGTCATCGTGGAACAGGATGGCCGAGGTTACCAGCAGGTGCAGGATCTGGGTGACTGGCAGGTGGACTACGAGTCCGGCCGCTCGGTCGGCCGAGACGGGCAGGCCATTCGCGCGGAGCTCGACAGATGGCTGCTGCAGCCTTTTGACCTGTCCGCCGAGTGGCCATTGCGGGTGCGGGTATTGCGCCTCGGCGAAGATCAATACTTGTTGGCAGGAGTGCTACACCATATTGCCGGGGATGGCTGGTCGTTGGGCATATTGGTGAAAGAGCTGGCCAGCGGGTATCAGGACCAGCTGGCAGGAAGAACTCCGGCCCTTCCCGAACTGCCCGTCCAATACGGCGACTACGCGGTCTGGCAGCGGGAGGAAGCACACCAGAAGGCATTGGAAGTGCAGCTGGGCTACTGGAAGGAGCAGCTCTCGGGACTGGACGTGCTCGAACTGCCGACGGATCGTCCGCGGCCGGCACAGGCCAGCGGAAAGGGTGGGGTGGTAGAGCGCCAGGTGGACGCCAGTATGTTCAGGGAGTTGAAGCGTTTGTCAGAGCGGCAGGGAGCTACTTTGTTCATGACCCTGCTCGCAGTGTGGAAGATCGTATTATGGCGTTACAGCGGTCAGCGGGATATTGCCGTTGGCAGCCCGGTGGCGGGCCGTGCGTACGTCGAATTGGAAGAACTGATCGGGTCATTTATCAATACGATTGTCCTGCGCAGCCGGCTGGAAGGAGAGTGGTCGTTCGAACAGCTGTTGGCAGCCGTCAAAGAGATGACCCTTTCCGCCTATGCCCACCAGCAGGCGCCTTTCGAGCGGGTCGTGGAAGCCGTAGGCGTCAGCCGGGACCTCGGCCATACGCCCTTGTTCCAGGTGCTGTTCGTGTTGCAAAACACGCCGGATGCAGGGACCCTGGAGCTTTCCGGGGTCAGGCTGTTCGAGGAGGCCCCCAGGGCAGTGTCGTCAAAATTCGATCTGACGCTTACCGTGTCGGAAGAAGTGGAGAGGTTGTCTTTTCAGCTGGTATATAGTCTTGATCTGTTCGAACAGCAGCGGATGCAGCAAATGCTCGAACACTATATTCGTTTGCTGCAGGAAGTGGTCGCAGCGCCGGCGATCCCGATCGCCAGGCTGGAAATGCTCGGAGAGGAAGAGCAGCAGCAATTACTGTCCTGGTCGCAAGGGTCGAAGGTCGTTTACCCGCCGGACCGAACAGTTGTGGAGTTGTTCCTGGAACAGGCGCTGCTTCGCCCCGGGGCAGCGGCGGTGGTCTTTGAACAGCAGCGGCTCAGCTATGCGGGGCTGGAGGCCCGATCCAATCAACTGGGGCATTATCTGAGGAACCTGGGCGTGTGTGAGGGCAGCCTCGTGATGGTCTCTGCCAAGCGATCGCTGGAAGTCGTGGTCGGCATAATGGGTATCCTAAAGGCCGGAGCAGCCTTCATCCCCGTAGACCCGGGCTATCCGGCGGAACGGATCGCCTACATGCTCGACGATGCTGATTGCAGCATAGTTCTTGTGGATCAGGAGCTGAAGAGAAAACTATCTCCCTTTGCCGGATCGGTCCGCCTGGTCGACCTGGCCGAAGACTGGGCACATATAGAAACAAATTATCCGGCCGATGCGGAGGCGTTGGATCACAGCCATCCCGACGGATTGGTCTACACTATCTATACCTCCGGCTCTACGGGCAACCCCAAAGGCGTCATGATCGAACATCGATCCCTGGTAGACCATGTCTATGGCATAATCGAAAATGCCGGTCTTGCCGATTGCCGGTCCTTCGCCATTATCACCTCCTTGTCTGCCGACCTCATCCATTCCATTCTTTTCGCCGGTCTTGTTTTGGGTGGAGAGATGCACATACTCTCTGACGAGCTGTTGCCGGACGGATATCTCGTGAGCAGCTATCTAAGCAAACACTCGATCGATTGTACAAAAATAGTCCCCTCCCTGTGGCTGTCCTACTGGGATGGCACGACGGTCCCTTTGCCTGCGAAGGCATTGCTGTTCGGAGGCGAGGCGCTTTCACAACGGGTCGTGGACATTCTGGCCGGACTTTCCTACAAAGGGATAACCTATAACCACTACGGTCCCACTGAGGCTACCATCGGCACCTGTATCCATAAAGTGGATATCAACAAAACCTATAACAATATCCCTATTGGAAAGCCCTACTCCAACACGCAGGTATATATAACCGATGACTGCCGGCATCTCTGCCCCGTTGGGATACCGGGAGAATTGTATATCGGCGGGGACGGCATTGCCAGGGGATATTTGAACCAGCCTTTGCTCACCGAACAAAAATTTATTCCTGACCCATTCCGGGAGGGAGGGGCCGCCAGACTATATCGGACAGGTGATAAGGTCAGATGGACAAAAGAAGGTACGATCGAGTACATAGGCCGTCTGGACCAACAGATAAAGATACGTGGTTACCGGATCGAACCAGGCGAGGTCGAGAGTGTCCTGAGCGGTGCGCCGGGGGTCAGGGCTGCGGCCGTCGTAGTTCGGGAAGGTCGTGAAGGCGACAAGCGCCTGGTCGCCTACATGGTGACAGAGGACGCGCCCGACCGGGAAAAGATTCTGGCCTTTCTGCGGAGCCATCTGCCGGAGCATATGATACCGGCGCAGTTGGTGCAACTGGAAAGCCTGCCGCTGCTGCTAAATGGAAAACTGGATAAAAAAAGACTACCGGATGTGGATCCGGCTCCGTCAACGGAAGATATCCAGGAACCAAGAACGCCGTATGAGGCAATACTATTGCAGATATGGAAAGAGGTGCTGGGTGTAGAAAAGATAGGGGTATACAGTAATTTCTTCGAAATGGGCGGAGACTCCATTATGACCATACAGGTTGTCAGCAGGGCAAGAAAGGCGGGACTTAGCCTCCAGCCCAGAGACTTGTTCGTCTACCAGCATGTGGCAGACCTCGCACTGAGATCAGCGGAAAGAAAGAACGCCACCTCACAGGGCGAGCAGGGAGTATTGAATGGAGATTGCGGATTACTGCCGGTCCAGCAGCGTTTTTTTGCCATGCCGGGTTTAAATGAGGAGTCGCACTACAATCAAAGTATCTTGTTGCACGTAAGCAGGAATATATCTGTTATGGAATGGCAGGAAGTGGTGCATGCACTAGTGGACTACCATGACAGTCTCCGGTTCACCTATCAAAAACGTTCGTCAGGCTGGACCCAGGAATACTCCGCCGCAAAGGTCCATTTGGATATCGAAGACCTGCGCGACGCGAAGGAAGACGCAATATCAGGCCTGATCGACGCGATCGGGGAGCACTACCAACGCAGCCTGAGCATTGAGCAGGAAAGACTGGCAAAGTTCGTTTTGATCCGCACGCCATTTTCGCAGGAATTCGACAGGCTGCTGATCGTCATTCATCACCTGGCCATCGATGGAGTGTCGTGGCGTATTCTGACAGAAGATATTGAAGCTGCTCTTTCAATGCTGAAAAATGGCAGGAGCATTTCACTAGGCGTGAAGGAGACCTCTTGCAGACAGTGGTATCACTTATTGACAAAATATGCCGGCAGCCACCGTCTGCAGTCGCAAAAGAAATACTGGGAAGAGGTGGTCATGCAATATGGTCCATTGCCGGCGGATATCGACTATGCCGGGTCGATAACCAGGGGCGACCTCGATGAATGCATGGTGCACCTGGATAAGCAAATGACCCATTTGTTGTTGACAGGCACGGGAGAGGCGTTTCACACGGACGTGAATGACCTGCTGCTGGCATCGGTCGCCGGCGCATTGACGGAGTGGACGGGAAATGACAAAATAGTCATTGGAATGGAGAGCCACGGAAGGGACGGTATTCCGGCCGGTCAGGACCTGAGCAGGACCACCGGTTGGTTTACTGCTATTTACCCTATGCTGCTGTGCGTACCCCAGTCCGGGAATGAAGACGAGTTGATCAAGAGTATCAAAGAGCAGTGCAGAAACGTCCCCGATAAGGGGCTTGGATTCGGCGTTTTGAAATATCTGTCCGGCGGGACTTTGGCGCAGACAAGGGAGCCATGGGATATCATCTATAACTACCTCGGACAGGCCGGCAATATCTTCAGGCAAAACGGTTATCTGGTGAAAGCGGAGGAAGCGCCGGGTCCGGAGGCCGGTTCAACGTTTCCCATAAGGCATAAACTGGAAATATCCTGCATGGTCGCCGGTGACGAACTGGTCGTAAAATGGTTGTTTAGCCGGAAGCATTTTTATCGAAAGACCGTCGAGGCGGTAACGCAGGGGTTTATCGACATCCTGCAGAAGCTTGTGCTGTATTGTCTGGAGCAAAAAATATACAGACACGCTTTTACCCCGTCCGACTACGGCCTCTCGCATAACATAGGGTATAAGGAATGGGATCGGTTTATTGCAAAGGTTGAAAATAAAACACCCGGTAGCTGTAGGGTGGAAGGAATGTGCAAGCTGAGCAGTCTTCAAAATGGGCTATTATTCCACGTACTGTACAATGAGGGTTCCGGGGCCTATGTAGAGCAGCTGAGCATGGATCTGAAGGGCCTGGATCCGGATTGTTTTATAAAAAGCTGGCGTCACCTGTTCCGTAAACACAGTGTCCTGAGAAGCGCCTTTTATCTGTATGAATTTGCCGTTCCGGTTCAGTGTGTTTATGCCGAGGTCCAGCTGCCATTGACAACGATCGTCGACCAGTCGGAGAAGGGCTCACACCGGGCTGTCGGACTGCAGGAATTCCATCTGGAGTCGGCGCCTTTGATGCGAATCGAACTCCGCCATATAGAGGACGATCACTACAGAATGATATGGACCTATCACCACCTTATCCTGGATGGCTGGTCGAGGTTTGTCATAGTCAGGGAGGTACTCGAAGCCTATCGCTCATTTTTAGCAGGAACGGCCCCTGAATTGGGAAGGGTTGACAACTATTCGGACTATATCCGCTACCAGGAGTTGAAAGACAAAGATCAGGAAAGACGTTTCTGGACGGGCTATATGGCTGGGATTACTTCTTCGTCACTTTTACCGTTTGTTCCTGAAAGTGTCGATAAGAACAGACAGGTGGAAGGCCATAGAGAAGTGGTGTGGAACGTGCATCCTGACCTCACCGGACGCGTCAACAAACTTTCAAAACAGCTGCACGTCACCGTGAACACGGTCATGCAGGGTTTGTGGGCCTACCTACTGTATCGGTATACTGGAAACTCCGCTGTCGTCTATGGGATGACCGTTTCCGGAAGACCGGGTGATCTTCCGGACGTGGAAAATCGCGTGGGAATGTATATCAACACGCTGCCTGCCAGGATATTTATCCGGGAAGAAGAGCCGATCGCCGCATGGCTGAGGTCGATACAGCACGAGCAGCAGGCTTGCGGGGAATTTCAATATAGCTCGCTCGCCGACATACAACAATGGACGGGATTGCCCAGAGACCTGTTCGACACCATTCTGATCTTTCAAAATTTTCCTGTATGGAAAGATCTTTCACACGCGGAAGGGTTACAGGTGAGCAATATCCGGGAATATGAACGGACGTCCAATTATCCTCTTTCCGTAAGGATAACGTGGGGGGATGAACCCGACATCCGGTTTATGTACAAGGAGAACGTGCTGGACGCCGGATACGTCAACAATATCCGCACCTATTTCGAGCAGGTCCTTGTCAGAATGGTCGATGCAGAAGATTTGCCGCTTAGGCATCTCGAAGGCGGCGGAGAGAACCATTCTGAAAAAGATACGACAGACAGCGAAGCGATGTTTGATTTTGAATCTGAATTCTTCCGGCTCGACCAATAACCATCTTCCAAGCTATTTTCAAATATTGTTTATGGACGTCATTTCGTTACAGGATCAGCTCCTGCTGACAAGCAGTGAATTTATCAAAAGCAGGGACTATTGGACGCAGCAACTGAAGAATATCTCCGGGCAAAACACCCCGGACCTGTTCAGGCCCCGCGCAGGACGCAGGCAGGCGACGAATGTCACCTTTTCACTACAAAAACATCTTGTTGACCGATTATTGGGAGTAAGCAGGCAGAATCCCCTGAGCGTTTATACTTTTCTTTTAACCGCCTATGGAGTGTTGATCCACAAATACGCCAATACTACTGTCGTGCCGGTATTTATGCCCGCTTCGAGCAATGACCTACAGGGTGGGGAAGCTCCCGATCAGCTTTTACCTGTTATCATCGGGGTCGACGGCCATTTGTCTTTCAAACAACTGCTGCTGAACGTTACAGAAGCGGTCGTCCATGCCCGGGAACACCAGCGTTATCCGCTGGAAAAGGTCTATGAGCTACTGGCCATAGAAGCAGCCGGCAATATCGGAGACACGGTCATCCTATGTCGAAACGTACATTCTGCGCCTACACCGGCGGTCCAGGAATTTCCATTTTCAGTAGCGATCGACATCGGTAAGGGCGAGATATTTTTCAGCATCAGCTTCCTGGAAGATCGGGCCTTTTCGGCGGGTCGATTTTTTATGCACTGGCAGGCAATTCTTTTTCAGGGTTTGCAGGATCTTACGAAACGCATTTCGGATATCTCTCTTACTGACGACGAGGAAATAGCCCAATTGCTGTCATGGTCTCAGGGCCCGCAGGTGTCTTATCCGCAGGACCGGACGGTGGTGGACCTGTTCCGCGAGCAGGCGCTGCTTCACGCCGAA
>Ga0105240_10002855_pt1 | contig 27308 bp, 21 predicted proteins | sample KBSC54metaG_FD_80426 | JGI IMG/M metagenome (GOLD analysis project Ga0105240, IMG submission 80426) | Corn rhizosphere microbial communities from Kellogg Biological Station, Michigan, USA - KBS C5-4 metaG | ecosystem: Host-associated > Plants > Roots > Rhizosphere > Soil | place: Michigan, USA... | reverse complement strand
TGATATGGACTGCAAAAATGTTAAATTATCGTAATATTCAGTTTTATAATTGTTAATTTTTGTTAATTAAAACTGATAACCAGTAACAAAAGCCGTCCTTTGTGGTTAATTGATAAAGCAAAATTATTATGGTAGATACGACAATTTTATGGGCCGATGACGAGATAGATCTGCTGAAACCACATGTGCTTTTTTTGAAAGAAAAAGGATACAATGTAACCACGGTTACCAATGGTAACGATGCCGTGGATTCATTCAAAAATAACTACTTTGACCTGGTATTCCTGGATGAAAATATGCCCGGGCTGACCGGATTGGAGACCCTTTCTGAAATAAAAAACCTGAATAACGAGGTGCCTGTCGTTTTGATCACTAAAAACGAGGAGGAGTACCTGATGGAAGATGCCATTGGTGCTAAAATAGACGACTACCTGATCAAACCGGTTAATCCGAAACAAGTGCTGTTGACCATTAAAAAACTGACTGAAAATAAACGCCTGGTGACCGAAAAGACAACCATGGCTTACCAGCAGGATTTTAGAACATTGGGTATGACGCTCAACGATAACCTGAGTCATCAGGAGTGGGTAGATGTCTACAAGAAATTGATCTACTGGGAGCTTGAATTAGAGAAACTGGAAGATGAAGGCATGCACGAAATATTGACCCTGCAAAAAGCAGAAGCCAATGTGCAATTCTGTAAGTTTATCGAGAAGAATTACCAGAAGTGGATTCAAAACCCGGATTCAGGTCCGACCAGTTCGCCGCAGTTATTTAAGAAAAAAGTTCTGTCGAAGCTGGATGCTAAAACGCCGGTTTTCTTTATCCTGATCGATAACCTTCGCTTTGACCAGTTTAAGATCATCAACCCTTATATTTCTGAATATTTCAGGATGGAGGAAGAGGATACTTATTATAGTATCCTTCCAACAGCTACGCAGTATGCGCGTAATGCGATCTTCTCCGGTTTGATGCCGCTTGAAATGGAAAAACGTTTCCCTGATATGTGGCAGAATGATGAGGACGAAGGGGGAAAAAACTTATATGAAGAAAAGTTCCTGGGCGATCAATTGAAACGTGTGTTGCGCAGGGATGTTAAGTTCTCTTACAACAAGATCCTGAATATTGATGAAGGCCGCGCACTGAACGATTCGGTAAATAACTTGATGAATAACGAGCTGAATGTAGTGGTTTATAACTTCGTGGATATGCTCTCGCATGCGCGCACCGATATGCAAATGATCCGTGAGCTAGCCAGTGACGATGCTGCTTACCGTTCGCTTACGCTTTCATGGTTTGAGCATTCACCTTTGTTCGACCTGCTCAAATATCTATCGCAGAAACAGGTAAAAATCATCATTACCACTGACCATGGCACCATCCGCGTTAAAAACCCAAGCAAGATCATCGGCGACCGGAACACCAATACCAACCTGCGTTACAAACAAGGTAAAAATCTGAACTTTAATGCTAAAGAAGTATTTCATGTCCGCAACCCCCATGATATCATGTTGCCGAAGCTGCACGTAAGTTCAAGTTTTGTGTTTGCCAAAAATGATAGTTACTTCGTATACCCGAACAACTATAATCATTTCGTTAATTTTTATAACGAGACCTTCCAGCACGGCGGTATTTCGCTTGAAGAAATGATCATTCCGGTTGTTACTTACGGGACAAAGTAAATCAGGCTGAATATTATAACTTTGGCGGCATGAAATTGCCTGTTAAAAGCCTTGGCGAACTCAAACATGCGGCAGAACAACTGATCAGCTTTGGCGGTCCGGAAAAAATATTCCTTTTTTATGGTGATATGGGCGCGGGTAAAACCACGCTCATCAAATCACTTTGCGAAAGCCTGGGAGTAAAAGAGCCTGCTACCAGTCCTACATTTTCTATTGTGAATGAGTACCAGGGCGAGTCGTCTAAAATTTATCATTTCGATTTTTACCGACTGAAAAACCAAAGCGAGGCCCTGGATTTGGGTTACGAAGAATATTTCTATTCGGGCAATTACTGTTTTATAGAATGGCCCGAAAAGATACCAGACTTGTTGCCCGATCACTATGTTCAGGTCGAAGTGCAGGTTGTAAGCGATAATGAGCGCCTGTTAACTTTCACGAAATTTTAATTCTGCATCCCCGCTTTTTTCCCTATCTTCAACAGCCAGAATTAAAGACACATGAGTTCGGAGTTATACAGTGGTTTTTCTGATGCCGCCAAACAGGCAATGATGCAGCCCCAGGAATCAATGCTGGAGGTAAAAAGCAAAAAGAACAAGCTTCATATTGGTATACCTAAGGAAACCTCTTTCCAGGAAAACAGGGTGGCTTTAACGCCGCTATCCGTGGCCTTGCTTATCAATAATGGGCACGAAGTAATACTGGAAAGCAATGCCGGCCAGGCTGCCAAGTTCTCTGATAAGGACTACAGCGAGCAGGGGGCCCAAATAGTTTACGACTCTAAAGCTGTTTATGAAGCGCATATCATCATCAAAATAGCGCCGCCTACCTTGCAGGAGATAGCGATGATGAAATCGCATCAGATACTGATCTCCGCTTTGCAGTTATCGACCCTTCAGGCCGACTGTCTGCAGGCTTTGATGCAAAAGAAGGTAACAGCCTTATGCTTCGAACATTTGCGTGATGAAGGCGGAGCGTTAAGTGTTGTAAGGGCAATGAGCGAAATTGTAGGTGCTACTTCCATATTAATAGCCGGCGAATATTTAAGCAATGTTTTTGATGGTAAAGGATTGATGCTGGGCGGCGTCACCGGTGTGCCGCCGACTGAGATCGTGATATTGGGCGCAGGCACTGTGGGCGAATACGCCGCACGTACTGCCATTGCATTAGGGGCCGAAGTAAAAGTTTTTGACCCCTCAATTTATAAATTGCGCCGTTTGCAAAATAATATTGGCACAAGGGTTTTTACATCGGTTGTTCAGCCTATTGTTCTTGAAAAGGCGATTACCACCTGCGATGTGGCCATTGGTGCCTTGCGTGCAGAAGACGGCCGCAGTCCGTGCATAGTTTCGGAAAGTACGGTAAGCCGCATGAAACCTAATGCGGTGATCGTTGATGTGAGTATTGACCAGGGTGGTTGCTTTGAGACCTCTGAGATCACCAATCATACCCATCCGGTTTTCCGGAAATATGATGTCATCCATTATTGCGTTCCTAACATAGCATCGCGCGTAGCGCGCACAGCAACCTATGCGCTGACCAACATTTTTACCCCCATTTTACTGGACATTGGCGAGCAGGGCGGTTTGAAAAACGTTATCTGGAGAAAGGCCGGCGTTCGTAACTCGGTATACATTTATGAAGGACAATTAACCAGCAAATACATCGGTGAGCGCTTTAATATCCCTTGTAAAGACCTGGATCTGCTGATCGTTTCACACAGATAACTATCATTGATATAAAAAATATTGCTCAAAATCAGCCCATTAAGAAGATTTAAAAAAAATCCTTGTAGAATGAAAAAAGGTGGCTATATTTGCCATCCCAAACGGAGTGGTAGTTCAGCTGGTTAGAATACATGCCTGTCACGCATGGGGTCGCGGGTTCGAGTCCCGTCCATTCCGCTGATTAAAATGTCAAAAACAACTAAAAGCCTGTAAATTAAAGATTTACAGGCTTTTTTATTTGTTCAAATATGCCAAATTATTCAAGTTTTAGCATAAAACTGGTGAGCAATTCGGTGAGCATATTTGACCAAGGGAAATGCTCACCAGGAACTTTGTAATAAACTGATTTACAACTTGTTCAATAGCTAAACATCTTGATTGCAAATGATGAAATAAACAAATTTGTTTCACTTTTAAATCATTTGTAATGAGAACAAACATCAATTTGCTTTTCTATTTGAAAAAAAGATCAAACTACAAAAGCGGACCGGTAGCAATTTATTTAAGATTTACGGTTGAAGGACAGCGTGCGGAAGCGTCAACCGGAAAAACTTGCGACCCCTTACGCTGGAATACTCAGGCAGGCAGGGCCAACGGCACCAAGGAAGATGTCAAGATATTAAATGCGCATCTTGATAAATTAGAAGCAAAGGCACAGGAACTACACAATCTAATGGTAATCAACCAGGACTTCATCACTGCTGAAACGCTTAAGAACCGTTTTATAGGAAAGGAAGAAAAGGTACGTTCGCTGGTCAGCATTTTTGAGGATCACAACCAAAAAATGGAAACCCTGGTGGGGCAGGAATTTGAAAAGAGCACGCTTCAGCGTTATAAAACCTGCCTGATGCATACTAAAGATTTTATGCAGTGGCAGTACAATGTGTCGGATATTCCTATAACGAAAATCAATTTTTCCTTTCTTACCGACTTTGAATACTATCTGCGGAGCATCCGCAAATGCGGTAATAATTCAGCCATTAAATACATCAAGAATTTGGGAAAAATTGTGCGGATTTGCCTCGGCAATGGCTGGCTAACGGTCGACCCATACCTTAACTATAAACCTAAGCAAAAAACTGTGCATCGTGAAGTCCTGACTAAGGATGAACTGGAGCGACTTTATAAAAAAAAATTCGATATAGAGCGACTGGCATTGGTGAGGGATATTTTTGTATTTAGTTGTTATACAGGCCTGGCCTACGTAGATGTACGAAAATTAAAACGCTCTGAATTAGTTAAGGGAATTGACGGGAATTTATGGATTATTACAAGCAGGCAGAAAACTGACACCAAGTCGAGGATTCCGGTTTTACCAAATGCCTTGAAGATCATTGATTCTTACGCTGAGCACCCCCAATGTATCACAGAGGATACTTTGCTACCGGTGATGAGCAATCAGAAGTTAAACGCCTATCTGAAAGAAATAGCCGACTTATGCAAGATCAAAAAACTGTTAACCTTCCATATTGCGAGGCATACATTCGCAACTACCGTTACCTTAAATAATGGAGTACCGATTGAAAGCGTAGCTAAGATGATGGGCCATACTAGCATTAAAACGACCCAGATCTATGCTAAGGTTATGGATCATAAGATTAGCGAGGACATGAGCTTGCTTAAGCAAAAATTGGCTATTAGTTAGTTGCATTCCATTGCTTCAATTGAATGAGTTTGATGTCACAATTTGTGATGTCAAACAATAATCTATTAACAAACTTACAATGACAGAAAATATTAAAATAACTGAAGAGGTGGTGATAAACCACATTTATACAATTAGAGGGCAAAAGGTCATGTTAGACAGCGATCTGGCTGATCTTTACGAGGTCGAAACAAAAGTTTTAAACCAAGCCGTTAATCGAAATATAGATCGTTTTCCTGTGGATTTTATGTTTGAACTCACAGAAGAAGAATGGTCCAACTTGAAGTCACAATTTGTGACTTCAAGTTGGGGCGGTCGAAGAAAACTCCCCAAAGTGTTTTCGGAGCATGGTGTGTTAATGTTATCCAGTGTACTGAACAGTAACAGAGCTATCCAAATCAATATTCAAATCGTCCGCATATTTACGCGGTTAAGGCACGTCGTAAACGGTCATCTCGAATTGAAACTCGAAATCGAAAAGATTAAAACTGAGTTGCATAATCAGGGGAAAAACATGGAAATCGTTTTTGCATACTTGGACGAATTATCAAAGAAAATAGACTACCCTGAAAGAGAAAGTGCACGAAAGCGAATAGGCTACAAACCTGATTTTGATCAGTAGTATGTATGGTAGGTATCAATAAGAGTCTGATGAACAGATACGCCTTATTCATCATGTAAGCAACCGAAAGCGCGAGCAGGGTAAAAAGTCAAGGCCGGGCGGGGCCGCTGAAAACGGACAAAACCCGCCCGCTTGTATAGCCTTGAATTTTTATCCGGCGGTGGGCTATTTTCGCTGTTATGGTGAATAAGGAAAAATGGGCGCGTAGTTTCATTTATAGCCGTTTTTCCATTTCGCTTAAAAAGTGATGTTGTTCAATTTGTTATAGACTAAGCCCACGTGAACGTGTAACATCGTCATCATCACGCTTCCACCCCAAATCCAACTTCGGCTCCCATGCCTCACGGGCAGTACCTCTTTCATAGCGATTATTAAATTCAGTAAACAAATCTTTGGCCCAATCCGGCTTGTGAGACTGTTCGTAAATGAGTTTATGTTGATGGATTCTCAACAGTGATTGGGCTTTTTCAGGCGCGCCGGAACTATCTAATAATTCCAGGTTGTCAAACCGGTCTGAAAAGAAAACCAAATTTTTTCTTCCTTCCGAAAAATTATAACGAATGCTCTGTTCGTCAACAAAGTGCCCACCTTCCCTGACTCTATTTTTTACGCGCTCTATAGATTGAGCGATAATAGGCAGCAACATATAAACCATGCCTGTAACATACCCTGCATCTTTGAACCGGGTTACGGTATCCATCAGACCAGCATCACGAAAATTCGTTTCAATCGTAAAACTCCGCCTATTCATCAGCACAAAATCTACCTGGTCTAAAAAATAGGTGTCGGTTGCATAAGCAATGCTTTCAGCCGGTAGATCGGGGTATTTTATTTCGAGGCGCTTGAATTCTCTGTCCGGATCAAATATCAAAGCGTCGGGTGATGAAATATATTTTGAAATACTGGATTTTCCTGCTCCATTTGGCCCGGCAACAACGATCAGCTGGGGCCGTTCGTCATGCTTCATAATGTTCTGATTAGTTCTGACCCACCAGCTTCGTTCAAACGAATAAGCTCTTTGCGATCGCGATATTCACGAACTATGTAATCTATGCCCGGACAGATATCCGCATCGTAATAGCTGATACAGCCCACTTTATCCCATGCACGTTTCCGTATAGTTTCAGCAGCCGAACCTAAAGTCTGTTGCAATTCGGAATCAGTCATTTCAAAAATTGATTTAGTTTCCATAGACCCAATAATTTACGATAAACAAATATACCAAAGTGAAATCAACTGGTTAAACACGCTATTTTGCATGAAGTGCATCTTTACGCAAACGTTTAGAAGCTTTTTCAAGTTTACTGGCCTGACCTTTTGCTTCTTCGGCCTCCCTATATTTTTGTTCCGCAACGTCTTTCGCATGAGAACTCGCTAAAGATTGATCTTCTAACTTGCGGGTTGTTTGTTCCATACCAGCCGGGCTCGCACGATAGATGCTATCTGCCCAATCACTCTGCCTTGGATAGACCTGACGTATAGCCCGGTATTTCAGTGCATATTCCGATAGCTGGGATTTTTGATCATAAAGGTTCACAATCCAGGTAATGCATAGGAAAATGACCAGCACCATGGAGACTGCTATAATTACCACCTTTTTGTTTTTAAAATCGAGCTTATGAACATGTTCGGTCGCGATAGACTTAGGCACTGCGGAAACCACCGTTTTCGCCTCATTAGCTGTACGCAGGAGCAGCGCCACCGCCTCATTGATTTCAGCAGTGGTTTGCCGATAATCAGGATATTCACGGTTTTCCAAGGATTCTAACCTTAAAACGGCTTCTTCCAGCACTTGTCCCTGCGCTTCGATCATCTCTTTATATTTCTGTTCGTTCATGTCTTAAATTTTTAATGTTTAACCTTTCTCTTTTACCGGCTTAGATAGCTACCCTGGCTCTTGCCTTTCTTTTTCTTTTTGCGATAGATCAACGCGTCGTCAGACGTTTGCTGGGCACCTGCCGCAGGCTGCTTTAATAATGTTTCAATGACCGAAGCTCCACGGGCAGTACTTACCCTTCCAATGGCCGGACCTGGTCGCTCATTTCCCTTGATCGCAGTCCGAAGCTGTTCGGTCAGCGACGGTGCTTTTTGCCGGAGCTGTTCGTTTGCGATCCGTTCAGCGATTGACTGGCTTAACCTCCCAAAACTCATATTGCGATCAATCTCCGAGCCTTTAAATTTATAGTCACCTTTGTAAAAACTGATCCCTTGTACTTCCAATGTGCCGCTGCGGTATTTATATTCCATACCGATGTTTTGCTTTTTTAATACTTGCTTCAGTTCATCCATATTCTTGACTGTTTTACAGGCCGTCCGAACGGCGTCATGGATTTGATATTTAACCTGGTCGGATCCTTTTAATCGCTGACGGTTGACCAGCTGTTTGCCATTACTAATATGGAGGCCAAGTTCAAGGGTAAGCGCCTTGGCCACCCGAACATTTTTTTCGCGCAGCATGCTATCGGAAATGGTTCTGCCCTGGTTGTTTACCCGGTTATAAATAATATGCAAATGAGGGTGGTTAGTATCGTTATGCTTGACCATCAGCAACTGCGTATCGCCAATCTTCATGCGTTCGAGATACTCCTGTGCGATCATAACCATTCGTTCATCCGTGAGAACTGCCGCATCGTTCGGGCTAAATGCCAGGGCAATATGACCGACTGCCTGACCAAGGTTGGGATTCAATTTCCGTTGCATATTAAAATCGGCGATGGCTTGGCTCGCATTTTGGGACCGTACGCCATCTGCATGAAGGATGGTAGCTGCTTGTTTATACATGCAATACTCCACACATCCTTTAAAGCCTCGTCCTGATTTGATTACTTTACCCATCATCTCTATTTAGATATTTTAAAGTCTGATCGATCTCACCCAATATCGCATCGCATTTCTGTGCAATAAATAATAGCCTGCCGCTGTTAGCTTGTTTCGCAAGCTGGTTCAGATTGTTGGCAATACCTGACAGCATTCTGAGCAGTTGTACTTGCTCTGGTGACCATCGGGGCGCTATGCGGGCCGATCTGGCTGCCCTCCTGATCCATGTACTTACATGCATACGGGCTTCCCTTGCTTTTGAGCGGATAAGAAATAACTCTGTTGCGCTCATCCTGATGCGTAACACTTTGTCCCGTTTCACTTTTAATTTTGGCCGGCCACCCCTACTTTTTCTTTCTTGGCCAGTTGATTTCATTTGTTCCGTTTTCATAAAAGCATTGCTTTAACAATGGTGAATCCCCTTTTTGCGACCATCGGGAGTAAAAAGCAAGTTTGTCCGGTGCCGGAGGCATCCGGGAGGTTTTTGTGGCAACAAAAACACAAACTTGCTTCTTATTTGAGAACCTGTTTTTACATCCAGCGATGCGGGGACAGTTACATGTTTCCTGTTGCCGACTTTCTTTAATTATTTGTCCAATCCGGCCAATAAACCAGGCTTCCGTTTCTCGGATGATAAGTGGGTTGGTAACAGATATATCCACAGACATCAAGTTCTTTTATGCATTTATGATAGGTAGCTATCGAAGCTATTTTGCTAAACTCCATAAGTTCCCGGCGGCTGATAGTAAATGGCTGGATGAAGCCTTGTCGTTGCCAACAGATAAATAAGGCTGCGTATAAGCTAACATGCGTCGCCAGCATGCGCGGATCACCAGCCATATGTCTCACCCAGTTTGCATAGCCTGCCATCGCTTTTTGACTGGCCATATTCATTTTAGCCCTCCTTCGAGTAATTTTTGAATATCGTCCAGCTTGTAATACATCATCCCACCGATTTTGGTGTAGTGGAGCATTCCGTTAATGCGCAGGTTCTGCAATGTACCGGGTGAGATTTTTAATAGCTTACGAACCTCATTGCTCTTAAGCCACTGTTTGCTTTGCCCTTGGCCTGAGGCTATGATCTGTTTAATCTCTGCCAGCAGTTCGTTTTTAAACTGCTTTAAGTCTTCCCGCGTGATCATTTCAATTGTTGTCATAGGAATTGTGTTTAATATTAATAAATGGCTTATTCTCCGTCCAAGGCGAAGGATGTTTTTGCCAGAAAATTTTTTGAATTTGAATAAGTTGCCTATCAGCCCATACAAATGTGAGCAATTGTTTTGATATTTTAAAATTTGTCAAAACAAACTATATATTTGTAAAATAAATCCAAATACAATTTGACTAGTTTTGATTGGCTTTGAGATAAGCATATGTAAGATTACAATATGTGTAGTTGGTAAATACCGTCAAAAGCATCAAATTTTTTTTTGATTTTTTAAGAAATGAATAAGATAAGTTATAAAACCTATTTTAATGACCGTCTGAAACAAGTTGACTTTCACGGGCAGCGGACGTATCCTTTATATGTTCAGGTCACTTATGAACGTAAAACTATCTTTTTTAAAAGCTATTATTTCGAATTGCTGTCCAAGCCGCGGTTTTTTTTAGACGTTCCAGGAGCGGGTTCCAAAGGTCCGGAACTGGCATTAGCTATCCATAAAGAAAATGAGGTGATCGAATTTATCATTAATAAGCATAGCGAAGATTTTTCACTGGAAACTTTTAAAGATGCGTATGCCTATTACAGTAAAGACGTCTGCGATCTGGCTGAAAGTGGCTTCCGAGATTATCTATTTACTTTCTTTTGGGACGAAGGCTCACCACATTTAGGCGATCTGATCAAGTGGGGTGGCAGGCATGTAGTAGCCTATGACCTAGTACGGGATTTTAAAAGAATCTTCCAAAAAGAAAAATATGACAAACTGGTCAAAAACAGTTTTGATTTTTCGCCGCCATACCTACCCTTGTATGGTTTTATGTCTGAACGAAAACGCTGGCCGGAGTTGTTTCTGACCATGCAGGAATGGCGAAGCGTGGAAACTAATGTTGCTTTTAAAGCATACCTCGAACGGGTTTATCCAGGCGCAAATGAACTGGAGTTGGTCAAAGAGGTAAACAGCTTACCTTATACGCAACAATGACGTCTTTCCTTTAGCGATTTTTGGATGAGTTTGCTGCAATCATCTGCCAAAGGTGAAGCCTACATGATGCCTCCCCTGCTAGCTGAAAACAAGAAATTATATATATTGAACGTTTCAAGCGCCGCTGGCTTTCAGGCCATTCCGACACTAAGTATATACGCTGCAAGCAAGGCATTTGTCCTGTCTATCAGCAGGCTCTTTGCTATGAATTCAGACAAATGAGCATTTCAGTAAGTTGCCTTTGCCCCGGGCGAACGCCTATTTTCTTTAAGCGTAGAGACACCCGGTTACATGAGCAGTTTATTATCCATTTAACATTTATCAAACGTTTGCGCAATATTTTGATGACATATTTCAAATAAATAATAGATACCTCTCCTTAAAAAGGCTGAAACCGAAAGTTATATAGTCTTAAAGCGGCTATTTACAGTCAATTGCAGGTTTCGCATAAAATATTTATCAAACGTTTGCGTGAAAATTTCTGAAGAAGTTTATCAAGGGTAATTTACCTTGCATGAAAGTGTACTCAAAACACTTAGTCGATTAGTAAATGATAGACTATAACCAATTAACAGACCAGGAATTAACTGTTCTTCTAAACCAAGGAGACAGGCTTGCTTTTGCCCAAATCTATGATCGTTATAAATTTATACTTCACGCTCATGCAGTAAATAAATTGCGGGACCGTGAGGAGGCAAGAGACGTCATCCAGGAGGTCTTTACATATTTATGGTCTAAACACGATGTGATAAATGTGTCCGGAAATTTGCCGGGCTACCTTTACGGTTCAGTCCGGCACGCAATCTTGAATAAGGTCACCCGTAAACAGGTTCAGGAGAAGTATTTGGATTCCCTGAAGGCATTTTCATCACAGGACAATATTTTGACAGATCACCGGATCAGGGAGAATCAGCTCAGGGAACAAATTGAAAAGGAGATCATGATGCTGCCGCCAAGGATGAGAGAAGTTTTTGAACTGAGCCGTAAAGGACACTTGAGCCACAGAGAGATCGCCTGGAAACTGGAAATCTCCGAACAGACTGTCAGCAAACAAATTACCAATGCGATAAAAATACTTAAACTGAAACTTGGGGTTTTAGCTTATATCGCTTTAATGCTTCTTCGTTAAGTTTAAAAAAAATTTACTTTTCTTCTACCTGTATCCCCCTTCCATCTTTCTTTACTATTAATTAAAGCCATTAGCCCTGGATTAATATGGAAGAAAGCAAACTAAAAGAAATATTGGTGAGGCACCGTTCCGGTGAATTTGGATGTACTTATAAGCTGACAATATGAAACAACGAACTTTCAATTTTACAATATTATTATGCACCATTTTTTCGACGGTTTCCGTGGGCGCTATTGCTCAAGCATACTCCGATCGTGCTTATAATTCAATCCTAAAAGGGATCAGCAATAAGGGGATGAATAAAGAAAAACCGTACGTGACTGCCGGCGACCGGTCTTATATTATTGGGACGATGAACGGGGACTTTCCTGATATCGGCGGCCACGTACCAGGCGAAATGGGAGGAATATGGATGCATCCCATCAAATTGATGGATGGCTATTATCTTAAAGTAACGGACTTGGCTTCTCGAAATCAGCACTGGTTGTCTGATGCGAAGGTATTTGTTAATTACCCTTATGGAAACGTATTTAAATATGATTCAGGCATCCCCGCATTAGCCGTTACAAGGATGCAATTTTGTCCCGATGGACAGCCCGGTGCGGTTATACAATATGAAATCATTAATTCAGGCGACGAAACCAAAGACCTGAGCGTTGAATTTTTAGCAAAGACGGATTTGACCCCGGTTTGGTTTTCAAAAGAAATCGGAGTTCATGATTACAGCGATCACGCTGTTTGGAACAAAAAGGAAAATTGCTTCCTGGCGTCCGACAGTCTTAATAATTGGCATACGGCCTGGGGCAGTTCGCTGGAATCAAGCGGGCAATCGATCGGCGTGAATAACTCTAAAAGCAAGTCTCTTGGTTTAGGTATCGCCTGTTCAGCAACCTATCACCTGTTGGTCGGCGCTCATGCAACAAGAAAGATAATCTTTGTCGTAGCTGGCTCGACAAAAGGCCAGAACCAGGCCATTGAGACTTATAGGTTTATTTTACACCACTATCAGGAATCGCTGAATAAAAAGATCGCACTTTACAACGCCATTTATAATCGTGCGAAAATCGCCATTCCCGATACCGCTTTATCGCGGGTGTACGATTGGGTAAAAGTTAATACGCAATGGCTTGTCAGAGATGTGCCTGGTGTTGGTCGTGGCTTAGGTGCGGGTTTTATGGAATATCCCTGGTGGTTTGGCTGTGACAATGCGTATGCGCTACAAGCCGTAATGGAAACCGGTGATTTTAAGTTGGTTGAACAAACGCTCCGGCTGCTTAAAAACAAATCGGAAGAGAAAAACGGCAACGGACGTATACCTCATGAAATTTCGACCAACGGGGCTGTAGCCAACCCCGGTAATACGCAAGAGACGGCAGCCTTTATTATGTGCGTGGAGAAATTATACCGATGGAATGGAGATAAGCAATTTCTTGGTGAAATGTATCCGACCATTAAAAAGGGAATTCATTGGCTCACAACAGATATGGACAAGAATCACGATTTATTCCCCGAAGGTTATGGCATTATGGAGGTAGCGGGATTAAACGCCGAGTTAATAGATGTTGCGGTCTATACCCAGCAGGCTTTAGTTGCCTGTTCCAAAATTGCGGACGTCCTCAATGATCCGGCCGAATCACAAAAATGCGCGGCTTTAGCAAAAGAACTGAAAGCAAAAATCAACAGGGACTTTTGGGATGACAAATCCAAATCCTATTGTGACTTTTTTGGCACCAAAGCGCAGGCATTGACGGCGATAGAAGGAAGCATTTCCCAGCTTAACCTGGATAAGCATCAGTATAATAGCCAAAGAATCGACTATTATGAAAAGCTACGTAACGATGTTTTGAAATCGCCTGATACCAGTCGCGGCTGGATGATTAATAAAAACTGGGTGATCAATACCCCGATGGAGACGGCAATTGCTTCGCGAACTCAAGCTTTATCTGCATTGGAAAATATCAGACTTCATAACACAGGGGCCTATGGACCTTACCTTTCAGCGGTAGAAGCCAAACATATGATGACAATCGCCACAGGGGTGCAAGCCGTTGCCGAATACAAGTATGGAAGAACGGCCCAATCTCTTGAATATGTGAATAAGATTGTAAGCACTTTTAATAAAGTACTGCCTGGCTCAATATCGGAAATGATGCCCGACTATGGATGCTTCACTCAGGCATGGACAAATTATGGAATCGTTCTTCCGATAATAAGTCATGTGTTCGGCATTAATCCCGACGCTTCCCAAAAAAGAATAGAAATAGCGCCCAACATACCAGGCACTTGGAGTACGGGAAAGCTCAGTCTTAGTGCCCTGCCTATTGGAGACAACGAGATTTCCATATCTTATGAGTCGCTAAGTGGCGGAAAAAAATACACAATCGTATTAAAAAAAGCCGGATGGAGAATGGTTTTTAGGCCGAAAGCTGAACGTCGCGTCCGGTACCTGGTCAATGGCAAACCGGTCAATCCAACTAGTGCAGGACAAATATTACTAACCAGCAGAATTAATAATATCATCGTTCAGACAACCAACCGATAAGCATGAGAGCGTAAGTTCTGATGAATGCTTACATAGAGACAGGTTATATAAGCAGGCCGACCGTGAAATGATAATTTTTCCCCGGAATTAAATTAAGGGTTTCTGATTCTTAAATTAAAATTATTCTTTTTAGCGAGCTGGACTTTTATACTTCTTCGGTAAGCCTGAAAAAATTATTTTTTCTTCTACCTGTCCCTCCCTTCAATCTTTCCTTACTATTAATTAAAGGCATTAGCCTTGGGTTAGTATGGAAGAAAGCGAACTAAAAGAAATACTGGAACGTTACCGCACTGGAGAATCCACGCCGGAGGACATGGCTTTCCTGGAAAGCTGGTATTTATCGCACAATCAGAACGCTGCTTTTTTAATGAAGGACGAAGAACGCATCGACGACTTGGATTCGGTATGGTCGCTTATTCGGCCGCAGCCGGCTTCTTCAAAGAATAACTTATGGTATCGATTGCCTGCCGCAGCGGCCATCTTGATTTTTTTCTCTATTGGAGGGTATTTTTTTATTAAACATAAAACCCAGGTTCAAACGAACACTATCGTAAAAAATGACATCGCCCCCGGTACAAACAAAGCCACACTCACTCTTGCCGATGGAAAAGAAATCGTGCTGGGAAAGGACATAACCGGGCGGCTCGCCGAGCAGGCCGGAGTAATTATTTCGAAAACGCCTAATGGAGAAATCATTTATAAAACAATTAATAATAAAACCCGGACGGCGGATCAATTCAACGAACTAAAAACCAGCCGGGGAGAACAGTACCAGGTCGTACTTCCCGATGGATCGCACGTCTGGCTAAATGCTGCCTCTTCCTTGAAATATCCGGTTGAATTTAGCGGTAAAGAGCGCTTGGTGGAGTTAACCGGTGAAGCATATTTTGAAGTTGCTCATAACAAGGCGATGCCGTTTAAAGTGAAAACACGGCAGCAAGAAGTGGAAGTTTTGGGAACGCATTTTAATGTGAGTGCTTATAACGATGAAAAAATAACGGCCACGACCTTAATGGAAGGATCGGTAAAGGTTACTTCGGCTGCTGATCATAAAAATATCATTATCAAACCCGGGCAGCAGTCAACGATCAATGGTTCAGGAATGCAAGCACGCCAGGTGGATGCAGATGAAGCGATTGCCTGGAAAAACGGTTATTTCCTCTTTAACAATGAAAATCTGGAAAGCATTATGAGGAAAATATCCCGCTGGTATAATGTGGAAGTCGAATATAAGGATGATGTCTCCCATTCAATGGCGTTCAGCGGAACCGTATCAAAATATAAAAATGTTTCGCAGGTGCTGAGGACGCTCGAATTAACAAATGCGGTTCATTTTAGGATCGACAACAGCAAGATCATTGTAGGCGACTAAAGCCAGAACAAAATTTACCAATTAACAATCAAATTATAAACTAAATAAAGAGAAACATGAGACATACACCTAAAGACCCGTAGCGGTGAAAACTGATGGTGATCTGTATGAAAGATCAGGGGCGCTTGCGACACCCCTGAACGGTTATCTGATCAAACATAATAAGTGTTGAACCCTATTTTTTATTTAAACAGACAATTCAAATGTATAAAATTTACTCAGAATTTTTATGCCGGCGCGGCGCCTGCATTTCTAAATTCTTGCTCACTATGAAACTTACAATCTTTTTCTTGATTGCAGCCATCATGCAGGTAAGCGCTACCACTTTTGCTCAAAAGCTGAATTTAAAACAGAAAGAAGTTACTCTTAAACAAGTCTTCAAGGAAATAAAGAAGCAAACCGGATATGATGTATTATATCAGCCGGACAAATTAAACGACAATCAAAAGGTCAATGCCGATTTTAACAACACGCCGTTAGCAGAGGTAATTAAAACTTGTCTTCAAGGGCAACCTTTAGGCTTCACTTTTTATGAAACGACGATTGTCATCAAAGCGAAGGAACAGTCAACGGCCGGCGATAAATCCCTATCGGAAGATTTCAAAATGACTCAATTAGCAAACGTTTCTGTTAAAGGAACGGTAAAAGATAAAACGGGACCTTTGCCAGGCGTAACGGTTGTTTTAAAATCTTCCGGTAAGGCGCTGACAGTTACCGATTCAAAAGGCAATTTTAATGTATCGGTTCCTGAAAACGACATATTGGTTTTTAAATATGTTGGCTACAAACTGATGGAAGTTCCGGTTAACGGAAAAAATGTAATGGACGTTGTTCTTGAAGAAGCCAGCACAAGCCTAAACGAACTAGTAGTTATCGGTTATGGTACCAAGCAAAGGAAGTCGTTAACGGGCGCTGTTTCTTCGGTGGGCGCCGAAGTATTTGAATCCCGACCGGTAACGAGTGCATTGCAGGCCTTGCAAGGCGAAATTCCAGGCATGACGATTGAACGGTCGTCGGGCCAGCCAGGCCAGGAGGGCTATAGCCTGAATGTCAGGGGATATTCCTCTACGAACGGCGGCAATACCCCATTGGTGTTGATAGACGGCGTTCCCAGTGATTTGAATTTGCTCAATCCGGATGATATACAGTCAATAGATGTTTTAAAAGATGCATCTGCATCTATCTACGGAGCACGGGCTGCAAATGGTGTTTTTATCGTTACCACCAAAAAAGGAAAAAAAGGGAAGGCTGCGATCAGCTATAGCGGGAATGCCGCTATCACTAAAGAGTCGGGAATGATGAGGAGCCCGACAACTTATCAGATGGCACTTATGGATAACGAAGCCAATATTCATAACGGTGCGGCGCCGATGTATACGCCTGCTATGCTACAAAATATTCTAAATAGTGACCCTACCCCGATTGATCACCCATTATATGGCGGTTGGAAACTTTTCTTTACTAATACCGACTGGATAAAAGCAGTTATTGGAAACGGATTTCAACAAAAACACAACGTAAGCGTATCTGGAAGCAGTGAAAATTCTTCATATTACTTATCGGGAGGCTATTCAGATCAAAAAGGAGTGATCCGATATGCCGATAATGGTAACAAACGCTATAATCTCCGCTTGAATTACGATTACAGCCTTACCAAATGGTTGCGCCTGGAAACAAAAGTGGCGATAGAAAACCAGCGCCGCACTGATATTGGTGGGGTAGGTTCCGCCGGCTTGATAACGGAAGCGACCTTCGGCATGCCTAATGTGCCTATCACTAATCCGCAGGGCGAATATTTTGCTCAGGGCGGCTGGGGCAATGCAGCGGCGGAAGCTAAAGAAGGCGCTACCTCTACATTTCTTACCCGCAATCTGAATACCAATTTTAAATTAATTGCTGATGTTGCAAGTGGTTTGAAATTGAACTTCCAGACTGGTATCAACTATTCTTCTGAAAATGATAATGATATCGCCAAGTCGGTCCCGCTATACAAGTGGGATGGCACACTGGCTTATTATGCTATTGCCAATCCGCAGCAAGCAAGCCTGACTGTATATAATTCCCAAACTACTTACCGTGATTATACAGGCTACCTGCAATACACCAAAAAATTCGGAAAGCACGATGTTGATTTTATGGCAGGTGCTTCCCACGAGGAAAATAATTTCGATTGGTTTAATGCCAGGAGGGATAACTTCACTTCGCAGGACGTTTGGGCGCTTAATCTTGGCGGCACAAGTAACATGACCAATGGAGGCGGCGGTAACCAGTGGGGGATCAATTCTCTATTTTCCCGTTTAAGCTATACTTATGACAATAAATATTTGCTGGAGGGCAGTGTACGATACGATGGAAGTTCACGATTTGAACCGGGACATCAGTACGGTTTGTTTCCAGGCGTTTCGGTGGGCTGGAGAATATCACAAGAAAAATTCCTGAAAGATGTTAAGTTCCTATCCGATCTGAAGTTAAGGGCTTCTTACGGCCAAACAGGTAACCAGGAAGGTATAGGCTTATACGACTATTTGCAGCTCATCAGTATTGGCGGCGTATATCCTTTCGGCGCAGGGAGCCAAACCCAGTCTGCATCGCTTGCCGGCATGGTTTCTACTAACCGCACTTGGGAAAGGCTGATCAACAAAAACGTTGGTGTCGATGCAAGTTTATTCAATTCTAAACTTGATCTTTCTTTTGATTACTTCATAAAGGATAACAAAAATTTATTGATCCCTGTCACCTACCCAAGCATGTTGGGATCGGTAGCGCCATACTCCAATTCCGGCGAATTGAAGACATGGGGATTTGAGAGCTCGGTCGGTTATAAGGATAAGATCGGTAAAGTTGATTTCTCAGCTAGGGTGCTTATCAGCGATGCACAAAATAAGGTTGTTAATTATGGCGGAGCGGATACTTATGTTCCGGGTTTGAACAACATCCGTCAGGGTTATCCGATCAATACTTATTTCGCCTATGTTTTCGACGGGTTGATAAAGACTCAGGCACAGCTAGACGCTTATAAAAAATTAGGAGGCGTACCTTCTGATATCCAGATAGGCGACGCGATGTTTAAAGATGTTAATCACGACGGTAAGATCAGTGCCTATGGCAACAAGCCGGGAGACGATGGTGATGTGGTTAATGTGGGGACGATTACGCCGCGATATAATTTCGGGTTGAATCTAAGTGCGCGCTATAGTGGTTTTGACATGAGCGTATTCCTGCAGGGCGTGGGCAAGCGTACCATATTCAGGACCGGTGAATATGCGATGCCATGGAGTGACTGGTGGAGACAACCCCCTGCTTTTTATTTTGGCCAAACCTGGAACGCAGACCGCCCGAATGCCAAGTATCCGGAGTTGAGTTATGGTAATATTCGCTACTGGAACTACCAGCCTTCGACATTGATGGAAATCAATGGTGCCTATGTGAGAATGAAAAATATAACAATCGGTTATACCCTGCCTAAGTCGCTTCTAGAAAAGGCATGGCTTTCAAAAGTACGCGTCTATGTTAGCGGACAGGATATCTGGGAAAAAGACAGCGTGCCTGGCGGCTGGGATCCTGAGGCAGCGCAATGGGGCTATAACTATCCGTTCCAAAGGTTCTTTTCGTTCGGTCTTGATGTAACATTAAAATAGTAGAAATCATGAAACTTTTAATAAATAAGAAATACTTATTCCTATTGGCAGTTATTGTGGCTGTGGGGTGTAAAAAATCGCTGGAGCTTTCGCCTAAGGATCAGCTATCTGACGTCTCGTTCTGGAAGTCGCCAAATGACTTTGAGCTGGCGGCCAATAACTTCTATAACGGGTTACAGCAAGTACCGGAATATATTGATAACAATTCAGACATCGCCTTCGGCTCCGGGGCCAACCCGGTCAGCGATGGTTCCTATCTGCCGGCGGCAACATCAGCCGTTTGGGATTCTTGTTATAAGCAGATCAGGGGAACCAATTACCTTTTAACTAAAGCGCCTGCGTCCAACCTGGGAACAGCGATTGATCGCTGGGTAGGCGAAGCTGAATTTTTCAGGGCGTATAATTACTGGAGACTGGTAAAAACATTCGGTGGTGTTCCTAAGATCGATAAAGTGCTGGATGTGACCTCACCAGAACTGTATTCCCAGAGAGCATCGCAGGCAGAAATTGTTGATTTTATATTAAGTGATCTGGACAATGCTATACCGAAATTGCCTAAACAGAGCCAGCTGACGGCAAATGAACAAGGAAGGGTCACTCAGGGTGCAGCATTAGCGTTGAAGGCACGCGTGGCCTTATACGAGGGCACGTGGGCCAAATATCATGGTGACGGAGATCCAACAAAATACATCGCAGCAGCAGTAGACGCCGCTCAGCAGGTCGTAAGCTCAAATGAATACGCTCTGTACACCGACCAGGGAACTCAGAGTTATAAATACCTCTTTATTCAGCAGGGTGATGACAGCAAGGAATCGATTTTAGCTTACCGCTATTATGCTAACCGTCACGTACATAACTGGACGCGTGAGCTTTGGTTCAATGCAATGGTGCCAACGAAAAACCTGGCCGACACCTATCTGGCCACAGACGGCCTTCCTATTACCAAGTCGTCGCTATTTCAGGGTTATAATACGCTGACGAGTGAATTTCAGAACAGGGACCCGCGTATGAGCATGACGTTTATTGTCCCGGGCAGTACGATTTTCTTTGAAGGCGGCCTTATGCAGCCGACCTTTCCGGGCTTTACCGGCAGCAATGCGACGCATACAGGTTATATGATCCGGAAGTTCCTGGACGAAACGCTTGCGGCAACGCAATTTCAGGGAGCTTACGATTTCAAAGAATTCCGCTACGGAGAAGTTTTGCTGGACCTTGCAGAGGCACTATATGAACAAAACGGCCAGATATCCGACCAGGATCTTAATCAGACGATCAATCTACTACGTAGCCGGGTGGGTATGCCCGCACTGACCAATACTTTTGTTACTACCAACGGCCTGGATATGTTGAATGAAATCAGAAGAGAGCGCACTGTAGAGTTGGCTTTTGAAGGATACAGGCGTGACGATCTGCGTAGGTGGAAAACCGCTGAGTCGGTATTGCCGCAGGCATTAAAAGGGGTAAAATTTGTTGGAACAGAATACCAGCAAAAATACCCTACATTGAATGTGGGCACGGACATACAGGTCGATGCAAATGGCTTTATCGTAGCCGAGCCGGCAAGCGCCCGCAGTTTCCAGGCAAAAGATTACCTTGATCCGATTCCGTTGCAACAGATTCAGCTGTCTAAAGGAACGCTCACACAAAATCCCGGCTGGTAATTATTTATAAAAACAAATCAAGATTAAGAGATGATGAGAAAGGTTGTTTTAATTGTACTAGCTCAATTATTATTTACCGGGGTGGTTTTTAGCCAGGTTTATCAGGGACAGATCGATTCGTCCCTGATGCCACGGCTTAGCGCGCATTACCGGGCAGAATATACGTTTGATAAGCCCACTAAGCCCGAGGCCTGGAAAACCCAGAGTGGTCTCCACGTCAGCTTCGGTTCAGAAGACGCCCTTTATTTTCGCGCAGAAGTCCCTGCTGTCGAAACGGAGAATTCATGGAGCGCAAGCGGCTGGCGGGGCGAACGCCTCAATACGCAGGTGCTGGTTTGGTCATCCGACACCATCAGCCAGGTGCGCTTCAAAGCGGGCGACCTGGTTAATGGTCGCGGCGGCATGATCGGTAAGGACAATATCCAGGTAAACATGGTGCGTTATGTGCTGGCTAACTATCCCTATGGTGCGGCAGACGTGACCTGCGGCGACTCACCCTATAAAGGCGGATTTTTGATGCCGGACCGCTTCGAGAAATTCGATCGTTTTGATGTACCCGGGAAAACGTTAAGGCCCGTTTGGATAACCCTCAACATTCCCCCCGGAGCCGAGCCTGGCAAATACCAGGGTACCATCGAAGTGCTCTCGAAGGCAGGTGCAAAGACGCTTAAAGTAAACATCGAGGTACAAAACCAGGTTTTACCCCCGCCACACGATTGGAAATACAGACTGGACCTTTGGCAGAATCCATGGGTTGTGGCCTGGGATAATCACCTGGAGCCCTGGTCCGAGGAGCACAAGCTGTTATTGAAAAAGCACCTGAAGCTTTACGCAGATGCCGGCGGCAAGTACATTACGACCTATGCCGTAAATTCTCCATGGGGAGATAATTCGTATACCATTGAAGGCGGCATGATCGAATCTATCAAGCAGAAAAACGGCACCTGGAAATTTGACTATAAGATATTCGATGAATATGTCGAGCTTGCCATGAGTGTGGGCATCGATAAGGCGATTACGGTTTACACGCCACTGCCAGGAGGCTACCGGTTCCGGTACCTGGACGGAGAAACGGGAAATTATGTAACCGAGTCCTGGCCGCCAACGTCAGAGAAATTCAAGGCTTACTGGAATCCTTTTCTTAACGATCTGAAAACGCACCTTAAAAAGAAAGGATGGCTTGAAAAAACCTACATAGGGATTAATGAAAGCGCCATGGAGGAAACGCTCGCCGCCATCAAGGTCATTCGTGATAATTCTGCGGACTGGAAATTTACCTATGCCGGAGACTGGCACCCGGAACTGAACGATCTTTTAAACGATTATTGTTTTCTTTCCGGAAAAGAATCGCCACTCGACGTGGTGAGGCAACGTCGGGATAAAGGGTTTACAACCACTTATTATGTTTGTTGTAATCCGCCCAAGCCCAATAATTTTCTTTTTTCCCCCCCGATAGAAGGACGGTGGATCAGCTGGTATGCTTCGGCATGCGGCTACAACGGCTTTTTGCGCTGGGCGTATGATGCCTGGACAGCGGACCCTAATAGGGATTCCCGGCACATTTCCTGGCCGGCAGGGGATTGTTACCTCGTTTACCCGGGTGCTGGCAGCGGTATCCGCTTTGAAAAGCTCAGGGAAGGCATTGCAGATTATGAAAAGATCCGGCTGCTGAAACAAATGGCTGCTTCGTCTGCTGATAAACAAGTTAAGGCTTTAGCTGCCAGCTTGGACGAACAGTTAAAAAAGATAACCACGGAGCATACCTTTAAGGAAGACGAGCTTAAAACGCAGGTGGCTGCGGGACAAAAGCTTGTCGCAGAGTTAAGCGAGCGGCTAGCCAAAGACAATAAAAAGAAATAAAATATGCGGCGTAAGATTTTGCTGGGACTACTACTGAGCGGTGTGATTTTCAATTGCACCGCTCAAAACCGGGCGCCAAAGGTAGCGTGTAGGGAATATGATGATTATAAATTAACGCATGAGCTCACTCCGTTTGGCCCAGTTCCTACAGCCTTTGATCCAAACGGGGTTTATCCCTATGTGAGTTATTGCGAGACCTCGAACCGGCCCGTGCTGAAAAAGTATCATTATATCGTTTTGGAGAATGATCTTATCAAGGTAACCATATGCCCTGACCTGGGTGGAAAGGTAACTTCTATGGTGATCGCCGGATCAGGTAAAGAAGTGCTGTATACCCCGGATGTGATCAAGCAAACCAGGATATTACCCCGCTTTTACTTTACCGCCGGCGGAATAGAAGTCAGCTTCCCGATATCGCATTCACCAAGCCAGAATGAAAAAGTAAAATATAAGATTGACCGCACGGCGGAGAGAACGTATGTAACTTGTGGTGAACGGGAATTGCGTTTCGGCATGCAATGGTCGGTTGAATATTCGTTAGGTCTTGATGACAACTTTTTAACTGAACGGGTAGTTTTCAATAATCCGGGTACAAACACTTATCCCTGGATGTCGTGGTCAAATGCCGCCATTCCTTCTGCGCCGGATACTAAGTACGATTTTCCAAAAGGAAGAGTCCTTTCCCATTCTTCCAGACTAGATACCATCGACTGGGAAAAAGCTGGTCCAAAAACACAGGCAGATATCAAAGAGATGACCGGTTATTTCTGGCAAACAAGTGATGTGAATGCCTTCGGCGCTTTTACGCCGTCACTGGGAACGGGATTATACCATATTGCAGATGAGAAAATTGCTCCCGGTATCAAATTATGGAGCTATGGCGTGGCTAACGATACTTCATGGGCTATGTTAAGTACGGCGAAGCGTCAGCAATATATCGAATTGCAGGGCGGGCCAATAAGAGACCAATCGATCAAGCTGGAAATGAAGCCAAAGCAAAGCAGATGGCACGTTGAGTATTGGATCCCATCGGATAAGGCTTTAGATATTCATCAGCTGAAAGTCCCGGCAGAATCATTACGACCCGTTAACGCCGTTCCGCTTTTTGGATGGGCACGCCCGGGTTATGTGAAAGTATGGCAAGATTTACTCAATGCATATGAGAAAAAATCCGCCGTTCCTCCTTGTCCTGATGTGGATCTTAATTTATGGGCACCCTCAGGCATGGAGAACCTTGATGCGTCATTTGACTGGGCGATCAGTAAAACAAGTGGCGTGGCAGCTGACCACTGGCGATATTATTATGGTACATGGCTCGCGGGACGGAGCAAGGCAGACGAGGCAATAAAGGTATTGTCGCTTTCCAAATCAGGATTGTCAAAAGCACTATTGGCCAGGTTGCTGGCTCAAAAGAATGATCTCGCCGGAGCCCGTAAGGCATTTGAATCGATAACTGAGCCCTGGCTCCAGATACATCCGCAGGTAATCATTGAACGTGATAAATTGCTGCGTAGCTTAGGTAATGAAACCCTTGTCGAACGTGAGCAATGGCTGTCAAAAGTAGATGCGCTAAAGGACGAATTTGTGATCGAAAGAAAAATTCAGCTTTTGATCGATAAGAATAAACCACAGGCTGCAAGAGATCTGCTTTTATCGACGCCTTTTCAGAAGGTGCATCAAACTTATACTCGTACCGATTTGTGGGTGCAGATCTGCAAAAAAATGAATATTTCACCATTCCCCATACCTGACCAGCTGGGTGAAGACCAACTAGCCAGGTTTGGCGCCTACCGGGAATATAAAAAATAACGCTTACTGTAGACCATTCAAACAGATCGATTTTTCGCAGGTGAATAAAGCCTTTTACACACTTACAATCAATATTTATGCCTTATAGTCAATCAGATTTAATCCATGTAACCTCTAATTTCCAGATAACAGGCGACGTGACCGCTGTTGAAAAATTTGGTAAAGGACATATTAATGATACTTACATCGTCAAAAACGGCCTTGATAACGAACCTGGTTATTTATTGCAGCGGATCAATCATCTGATCTTCAATAATATACCGGCGCTAATGAACAATATTTTGTTGGTTACCGATCACCTTAAAACAAAACTGAAAACGGTTCTTGCCGCCGACCGCGAGACAGCAGTCGTTACGGTTATAAAGACAAAAGATCATCTTTCATATTACCATGATAATCAAGGGAGTTACTGGAGGATGTATCTCTATTTAAAAAATACCAAAGCACTGGATTTCGTTGCCAATAATGAACAAGCGGCGGAGTGCGGGAGAGCATTAGGCAGATTTCAGTCTATGCTGGCAGATTTCGATAGCCGACAATTGCACGAAACCATCCCAAATTTTCATAATGTTTCGTTGCGGCTCAGTCAATATCATACCGCATTAGAGAATAATCAGGCGGCGAGAAAATACTTTGTCACTGAGGAGGCCGGATTTATCAGTGAGCGAATTGAACGAATGTGCGCTATGTTGACTTTCGTTCAAGAGGCGCATTTGCCATTAAGGGTCACACATAATGACACTAAATTCAATAACATCCTTTTTAATGAAAAGGATTGCGCTCAATGTATCGTTGACCTGGATACACTTATGCCTGGATATGTCGCTTATGACTTTGGCGATGCGGTCCGCACGCTGATCAATACCGCAGCGGAAGATGAATGTGACCTGTCAAAGATCAGTTTGAACTTACCCATTTTTGAAGCCTTTACCAAAGGCTATTTGACGGAATCCGTCGAATGGCTTACCGAAGGAGAAATTAAGTCGCTTTGTTTGAGCGTGCCACTTTTCCCTTACATGCAGGGTGTTCGTTTTTTGACCGATTATTTGCAAGGTGATACTTACTACAAGACCGAATTCCCTGATCATAATCTCCAGCGTGCACGCGCTCAATTTCAGTTGCTGCGAAAACTTGAAGAGCGACAGGAAACAATAGATGATATTATTTGGGAAACGGCCAACCAGTGTATGGATATGGCCTATGAACAAAATAAACGTAAAATATTTAAATAAGAGCGCATCCTCGCTCTCACTTTAGTTTGATATTAAAAGTAACGCAATTTGAGTTGCGGTTTAGTTGATGCAATGCTGCTTTTGGGATGGCGGCATTCAAGGCCCCGTTTAGGAGAACCCTTTCGGGGCCTTTTGTATTTTTTTTAAGTTTGTCCAATTCGGCGACCCTGACATGACTAGAGCCAGTTTTTAAGTCACCAGAGAAGTCAAACTTTGTAAAAAGGCTTCAAAATGTTTCCAATAAGGATCCAGAAATCAATTTGCTACGATGGAATGCATACCCTTAAAAGACGCCCAGGACGATAAGCGAACTGAGCTTTCTTATCAAAATCCGACATAATTTGGCCGGTTTTTATGAAATAGCTTCACCCACGTATTTCGACAATTGGAAATTTCTAATCCTGTACCTCGAATCAATTCAGGAACAACTTGAGAGTAAATTAAATTTCAATAATTTGTATGAATTCGTATCTTTGACGTAAGTCAATTGCAGTCAATTAGTTGCAAAAAATTGGTGAGCATCTGGTGAGCACCAAGACAAAAACATCGAAATTAGCGCATAGAGGGCACAGTTCATGTCCCGTCCATTCCGCTGAAAAGCAAAAGCCGTACTGAAAAGTAGGGCTTTTTTGCTTTTGGGGCCACAAAAAATTCGTTTAACAAACTTCCCTATATGTTTTTTCCGAAAGTACTTTGTGCAGCCAGTGTAAAGTAACCGGCGGCTTAAAAGCACCAAAGCTTGGTTGGCAGAAAAAAACCGATCCACGAAACACCATATTACCACACTATAACAGGATCAATGCTCGGGATATTCTTATAAAAACTGACCAATGTCACTTTTTATACTACTGGTAGTCATGCTTTTAGCAACAGGTCGTTCCTTTCTTTGTAAAAAATTCCAATCATGAAAAAGTTAAAACACCTGTTAACCTTCACGGCAATCATAGTGTTTGCCGCCAGCGCATTTGCCCAAAAGGCAAAAGATTCAACAAAGTATTCCTTCATTACCATTGACGGCAAGGGCGGATGATTATTTATTCCTGGTGGTGGATAAATTTGTCATCGATGGCCGAGAGTCTAAAGTCAAGCAATCAATCACTTATAAACCTTCACAAAAATGATATTATAAGGTTATTTCTTTTCTGGCAGGTGATCTCTACTGTAAATGACGCATAACAAAAATGCTGGGTGATTGTAAAAAAATATAACTCAGGATTATTCGTATGGAACAACACAATCATAAGCATGAAATGCACGGCTATCCAGCTGAGCACAAACATCACAAAGGCATAGAGCATGGCGGACACAACCACAAGAAAATGATCGCAGATTTTCGCAACCGTTTTTTTGTCGTATTTGTGCTTACTATACCCATACTGCTTCTTTCTAAGATGATACAGCATTGGACGGGTATCCATCTGTCCTTTACCG
>Ga0105240_10002852_pt1 | contig 27311 bp, 28 predicted proteins | sample KBSC54metaG_FD_80426 | JGI IMG/M metagenome (GOLD analysis project Ga0105240, IMG submission 80426) | Corn rhizosphere microbial communities from Kellogg Biological Station, Michigan, USA - KBS C5-4 metaG | ecosystem: Host-associated > Plants > Roots > Rhizosphere > Soil | place: Michigan, USA... | reverse complement strand
TTTGCCGCCTTTCTTCAAAATTGCTTTTCATATCAATGTGCGCTCCTTATCCGGCTGCGCCCCCGGTTATCTGGTGATGAATTCATACACGGGGGTTAAGCGATCTTTAGGAGGCTACGTCTTGCCTGCTGGATGAGGGCCAGTTGTCTTTTAATCTTAGTTTCCGTTTCCTGGAGCTTTTTGAGGCTGTTTACAACTCCCTCCAGGTTTGAAAGGTTAGGGACCTTTTCCGCTATGAGTTGACGCATATCGTCCACCCTGGCAAATTCAATGCAGGCGCCCTTTAATATTTCCTTGAATTGATGAGTATACCATAAGGAATAGACGAGCCAGTAATACCCGGTTAAATCCTGGGGAGCACACGTAAACACAAAGGAGTTGACGCTGGGAACATAAGCTGGCCGGCCAGTATGGGGGCCACGCGACAGGATGAAGAATGCGGAAGGAGGTGCTGCGGCACCTGGGCGGTGGTACTTGAGGGTGAAAGGTTGCATACAATGACGTTTTTGTGACCTTTTGTGCCCTCGGCGCGAAAATTTTCACAAAGAAAAAAGGGCAAAAAAGAAAGGCGCCGGACCACAAACTGACCTCTTCATTCGTGCAACCAGGGCGGCGTTAAGCCCTCTTTGTAATGGAGCGAATCGCTCGGTTTGTACCTTAGCGCCGCTTTTTGCCTTTTTTTTGTGGAGATTTTTATTTTTACTTGGATTTAATATAGCCTTGTCTTAAAACAAGTGTGTTCAAGTATAAGATCATAGGCATAAAACAAAATCCATTTATTCAGAAATCTATTTACCTTAGTAAACCCTGTAACTAGGAGCAGTCATTAAGCATTTAATCTAACTCCCACCACATTAACTCAACAAAGAAAATGAATACACTTTCATGGGAAGAATTCGATGGTAAAAGATTTCAACTGTTCTGCGGTTCTCTATTGCTTTTTGAAGTATCCAAATTCGCCGAAGTTTTCACTGCTGAAGGTAAAGACAAGGGAATAGACCAGTTATATGATGGCTCTTATGATGGAAAGAAAGGCAAATGGAGGTTTCAAGATAAATTTCATAACTCCGGAAATAAAACCAAAGATATTTCCGCTTTTAAAAGAGACGTGGTAGAAGATATAAGATCCAACTATTCAAATGAACATTTTATAGTTTTTATTACTAATGTAAACCTTACGACAACCAAAAAAGAAGAAATTCTATCTAGCGCGAAAGCAGAAATTAAACGACTGGCAGCGATCAATTGCGAGGTATTCATATGGCACCAAGCACATCTTGACTCGTTACTAATCCATTATCCCATTGTACACCACTTTTTTTGGCCAAAGGGAACCATTTTACTCCAATCCTATGAAGAGTATTTCAGATATCAACTGTCTGCTTCCAACATAGATTCACGTTCTCAGCTTACAAATACTTTCTTTGGACGAGAGGAGCTATTTACCGCATTAACTGGTTTTTTAGAATCACCGACAACTACAACTGTTGCCATAATTGCTAATGGGGGATATGGTAAGACCAGAACAGTTATTGAATTTTTAAAACAGACCCTTTGTCTCGACGATATTTGGATTCCATTGTTCCTCTCACATTCTGGATTTAATCCGCATCAGTTTGAACATCTACTAAAAACAAAGAGAAAATTCGTAATTATTATTGATAATGCGCATGATGTTCCAGAAATGGTAAGCGAAGTAAAAAGATTGATAGATAACTCGGGCGGGAAAGATAAACTTATGCTTACCACTCGGCCAGCACTGTTTGGGGATATATTACTAAAATTACCCTCTTTAAATAAAGGCATTGAAAAATTGGCAATTGAAGCTCTTCCGCCAGCTGCGAGAAAGGCAATGTTTGAAGCCGAATTGCCTTTACTAGAGCATCGAAACATCGTGTTCTTAACTGACACTTCTAGGGGTATCCCGACTGTAATGCTAGAACTTATTCGTCTTATCAAAAAAGGAAAAAATCCAAGAGAGATTTCCGAAGAAGCCGATTTCAGTCAGAGTGTCAAACAAATCTTGAATGAAATCTTAAATGAAATAGAAACAAAGCATCAAATTCCTAAGATTAAAACACACGAATTCATTAAGGTTATAACACTTCTTGCCCCCCTGCCAAATGACACTAATAGCTTGACGTATTTGTCAAATATTCTTGATCTACGCGCCGACCATATACAACTATTGATTAATGAGTTTTATGCATTTGGATTATTTGTAAGTAAAAATATTCTATCCATCGCGCCAGATACTTATAGTGATACTATTCTAGCTGATACAATAAAAAACAATAAGTTGTACATAGATCGAATTATTGCATCTATTGACATAGAACTGTATTTTGAAAATGCTTTGATGAACCTTTCTGAAGCAGCCATCTCCAATCCGGATAAAACGCTGTTTATTGACGAGCTACTAGGTAAATATTTAACGTTGATATCCGATCCTGAAACATCTAACAAAAAGATTCTTCACATTTTTGAATTCGTCGAGAAGATAACTTACTTTAAACCACAAATGTCTGTAAAGGCAATTCAACTTTACCTCCTCTTATGCAAAGACGTATCCCATCCTTTGCATCCGGAAGCTTACAGTTGGAATGGTAAGAAATATATATCGCAAATCGATGAAATTATTAAGAAAATATTTTATTCCCTTTGCAATCACACGAAATTCTCATATGACAACAAACAAGCAGTTCATGCCTTAATTGATGAATATATTCGAAGCACTAAAAATTATGGTATTTTGAAGGCCTGTTACGGGTTCCACGAATGGAACCTTTGTATGTATGGCTATGATCCACACACATGTTCTCAGCGGCAAATTTTCTTATCTACAATAATTTGTAAATATTTGAACGAGGCCAAAAACGATGACGACGTGAGTATTGGATTGGCGGGTGCTGCCATCCTTCTCGAACTCGAATTTGACCTGGAAAACATATATGAACGTGCTACAGGCAGTTTTTCATTTGGGCATGCTCATGTCCCTGACTGTATTCATGTGCAAAAAATAAGATCCTCTGTAGTTGCGGCCTTAATTAAACTTTATCCAACTACTACAAATAAACCCGTCCTGGATAGTATTATGACCCTTTTATTACCATATTTCTTTTATGCTTCTGTTAATCATTCAAAACGACATCCGCAAGACCTAACAAATGAAATCGACATAGTATTTAAATTTTTTACCTCATTACTTTCATCAAGTCCAACTACCATTGAAAAATCAAGAATAAAAAACACAATAGTTCAATATGAATTTGCTGGATACAGACAGCCTTTCAACGAGACGGTTCAATATTTGAAAAACAAAGCTTCCGAATATGCATCTCCAAGAGAATCTTTGGAAATGGCCTTACGTAACTCTAACTACTTTGATGCTCGAAACAATTTGGAACCAAGCATTCTTTACATAATAGATCAGTATTCAGACTTTGGCAAATTCGAAGATGATCTTATTGAGATTAAATCAACTATTGGTGCTTCGGCAGTGCATTTCACCTCAGTCCTTCGCATTATTGGAAAACAATTTCCGAATAACGCAAAAACATTGTTCAATAAAATACAAACAAACCACTTGTCTTTGATTCCTGAAGCACTTTATTTAGTTTTTGGGCGACATAGGGATGTTCTATATTTTGATTCAATCTTAGACTGGCTATGGGAAAGAAAGGACGATTTTGCTTATTCTTTTTTTTGGATACTTGGAAATACGAGAGTCATGGAAAAAGAATATTGTAAAAAAAGTGATTTAGACTATTATGAATATGCGATTAACAATAGAATGAGCGTCACGTTTGAGTTAATTTCTAGTCAGTTAATTAGATATGCGTTTCTTGACAAACAAAGAACGTTTCATTTAATTGACCAGTTTATTAAAACGGAGAATGGCGGAATACATTATCATCTGATTTTTTCTATATTTGACCCTGAAAGTAATTATACCAAAGACTATCGAGGTGAACTATATACTCTATTTAATGACAATATTGGCAAGATCGATTTACAGGACTTGGAAGACAACCAAATATTGTCCTTCATTGATAGTGAATTTGGCTTCGATGAGCTCTTGAAATTTGTCAATAAAAAAATAGAAGTTGAACTTCACGATCAAAAGAAAGGCTGGTATCATTTAGAAAAATGTTTACCCTATAAAAATAAAAATTTATCCGAACAAGAAAACATAAATCGTTTTATTAATGTGCTTGCTTCAAAAATATCTAACCCATTGCAGGACGAAATAATAGATGACTATGTGGTTAGTTTTTTCAAACCCTCATCTTTTATCACAGATGAGTTATATGAAGCCATTGCTATATTAATCAGTAAGACTGCTACTGACCTGGGTCAGTTGACATCACTTGCAAGATTCATGCGCCAATTTTCGTTTCAAAGTGAAACATGGCTCGATATTCTTTGCAAGATTACTGAACAAATCAGTGCACTGTCTTCTGAATCGGTTGACGTGCCTTCTATTTTTGGAGATGGCTTTACTTACAATCTTGGTCTTAAATCGAAAGGAGGCAAAGGTCAACCATGTGTAGAAGATTCTCAACGAAAAATTTTTCTGGAGAAGGTTATCGCTGAAAACAAATACTCCGATCAGGTTATGAACTATATTAAATATTGCCTGGTTAAAGTTCGAAATGATATCGCCGAAGCAATCAAAGAGAATGAAATATAGGCGTCATTTGGACTAAAGCTTAGATTTAATATATTCAGTGATAGGATTTAGTATAAATGTAATCGGAATTGTAACAACAACTAACTTCCACCAAATCTTATAAAAGTTAAAAAGGTTTTTTCTTCTGCCGATTCCAATTGTAGTCTTAGGTCTGATAATTGAAAATGAGAATAGTACCAACGATATTACAAACACTCTTTGTTTAATGTCTTTATTTGCAACCGCAGTAGCAACATAATTTTCCGGTGTATAATTAGTTTGATTAGCAAGAATTAATTCCATTGCTTGCTCTTGATTCTCTTTTTTAACCCCGCTTTTAAGCAGCTCTTGGGTCTTTTTCTTGGCTTCTTCTTTATAAGAGTCAACGGAAGTAGGGAAAAGTAAAATTGCCGCTATAAATGCGGTTATACCAAATACCCCGCTAAGAATATCGCTGTGATTAGACCAAATCTGTAAAATTCTTCTTGGCTGATTTTTGTCGATCCATTTATCAATCTCATACCTGATCTCGTTTTCGATTTCTTGATCATAGCATTTTAATTGATAGTTAAGTTTGCCCTTGGAAGCAGTTGAAATTTTTAAATTGAAAGTATTATTTATTCCGTGTTCAACGTCTACGGATAGTTCTCTTGGAATAAAGTCTGCAATCTTAGGGTCTCTCAAAATTCCAGACAAAGTTTTATCTGAAAGTTTATTATCATTAAGGGAGCTAAGAACAATTTTCTTCTTAGTTTTTTCAAATGAATATCTGACTTTTGCTTCTTCAATTTTTGTTTTTATTGAATCTTCTGACAAACGCTCTTTTTCATTTTCAATTCGGATGGTCTCGTTAATCTCTAATTCTAATGAGGTCGCTAACTTATTATTTATTGCCTCCAATACATCACTAAGAGATTCCAGTTCCTCCGTGCCAATCAGCCAAGGACCTTCTATTTTCCGTTTAGCAGGTACTGTTAGTATTGCCATAAGCAATTAAAATTTTCAACAAGATAAACGGATTAAGGAATAATTGCAAGCGTTATTTTAAAGTTTTCTAGCCTTAAGTAGTTGCCGATTGGTTATTTCCAACGTCAGGTCTCGGCCTCCATCTCGCTCAATTAGTTCCAAAACCAATTTTCGGCGATCAGGTATCGAGAATTGATAGACAGCCATGACAAATTGCATGTCTGACTTACCAGGGATATAGGAGATACTATCATTGTAGAGCGGAATAACGTCATGTTGTTGCATGGAGGATCGTTTCATTTGCATACCTTCCCTCATATAAAGCTTAACAGCATCAAACGTACAAGGAAGATTCGACTTGTTTGTAATTTTACATCCAAAATACATTATGTCTCTAACCTGATAAATGGTTTGCAATTGAAGTTCCATCTTATACCGATGAGTTTTTGAAGACACAAACGACTTCATCATCTTGACCTTGGCTACATCATTGATTATTTGTTTCCTGTCCAATTGTTTCGGCAAAAATTCGATTTTAGTTTTTGAATCATGGTCTGTACTATCATAAGATTTAAGCACCGTCAAATCATAGGTGGTCTGACCTGGATATAAGATGAACGTTACGTCGAAACCATATATACGGCCATCCGCGGTAAAAACGTGCAAATTGGTAGGCTGAAAATTTCTCCGTGCAGCTTTTACTTTCAACGCATTCTCGACACCTTGCTGTTTTTGTACCATCAAGTCCCGTTCCCCGCGATCCGCTTGTACAATTGCCGAAGGAAAGATCAAAACAGTGGTTGTGTTATATCCAACAGATAATTTATAGTGAGTTATAGCCGAAGTAAGGGGTAGGTTAAGACTAGATTGTGCAAAAGAAATTACAGTTATAAAAGCAATTAATAAAGCAGATAAGATTGTCTTTTTCATGACCAAATATTTTAGAGTGTGAAGAATTAATGTCCAGTACGTGCTGACTGCAACAATACCCTGTGACCGGCCCTTACCGTCACAATAACAGCTTTTACCTTTTTGCTAAGCAGGGTCTTCGCTGTCTGGATACCGGCAGCAGCGGCCTGCGCTCCTAGAGAGGGGTCCAATGTGGTAATACCCATGCCGGAAATTCCCTGTGCCAAAAGGGTTTTTACAGTCTGATCAGAATTTTTTACCATGCCAGCCGTTACCGTAACCGTGGGCTGCAAAATGCCATTCATTACTCCTAAAACTTTAGGGAAAATGCCTATAAGAATAGCCAGGACAAAGGGCCGTAATAATGGGAAAAAATCTATTGGCTCCGCATTGGCGATATGCCGCCATACCCGGTATCCTATATAAAAGGTTGCTGCAAATGCGGCTATTCCTCTTGCCACTGAAATAAGCTGAGAACAAAGGGGCATCATCTGATCATAGACGTTTTGCAAAACGTTATGCAGGCTTTGCACATCGTCCGCTGTGGTCTGTGCCTGTACCAGGAACGGAACGGCGGAGGCTGCGAGAATAGTAATAAGCTTCTTTTTCATCGTTTTATGGTTGAATTCCATACAGGCGTTGCAAGACTTGGTTTTCTTCCAGGGCTTTTTGCCGGTGGGTAGCCAGCAACCCGGCATTGTTATTGAAATGGCGCAGGAATTCCAGTTTGTCTTCCATATCAGTATAGATCCGGTCGATAGCAGTCAACCGCTCGGCATCGTTGGCCCTGATTTTGTTATCCGTTATTACCATCAGCAGTTCATCAAGGTTTTGGAGTGAACAGTTGAATACATTGTTATAGACATTCTGCAAATAGGTCATATCCGAATTGCTGAATAGGTGCAGGTTATTAAAATGGGCCAGTGCCGTCTTGTATTCCGTCACAATCGTTTGTTGCGTCTTTATAATGTCTATAACTCGGCTGTATTGCTTTACCCGGGGACTCACAGACAGCAGGCCGTCCAGGAAGAGCTTATGTAATGAGAAATTACCCTGAGAAATATCCTTTACAGCGTTGTAGCCGGTGGTCAGTATCTTATATCCCTCATACATCTCCTTTAGAATGGATTTGAGGGTAGCCAACTTCTGAATGTCCAGTGCCAGTTCTTCCAGTTCCTGGGCCTGTGCCCTGGCTTTTATGGTCGTGCCTGACATGAGAAGGAGGAAAATAAATCCTATCCATATCTTTTTCATGGCCTATAAAGATTTTGCAGGTGATTAATCTCTTCCAGTTCTTTTTTTCGTTGTATGGCCTGGAGCTTCGTTGCATCACCAAATCCGTATAGCACCTCGTATTTTTGGTGCATATGCTCGTACAGCCGATCAATCTGTATGATCCGCTGGTCGTCGGTAGCTTCCAAGTCTCCGTTCGCCAGGATCGCTGTCAATGCCGCTATGTCCTTTCCGGCATCCTCCAATATGCCGCTAAAGACCCGGTAGATATAATCTAACTCCTGGTTGGTATAGACGCCGGACGCTCGGAACCCACTATAATAGGATTTGTAACTTGTCAACATTTGAGCCTGTAATGCAATCATGGCGGCTACCTTAGCGTCCTCTCTGATGGGTCCTTTGACTTGCTTGAGCGAATTGAAATAATCATCATGCAGGTTGAAATCACCGTGTTTAATGTCGTTGATCAGGGTCAATCCTTTACTGGCTATATCGTAGCCTTTCTTCAACCATCCCAGGTAGGCTTCGAGCTTAATGATCTGCTCAATCCGTGTCTGAATCTGACTAAAAACAGGGACACCAATCACCATACAAACAGTAATAAAAATGAGCTTTTTCATACCCTCTGATTTTATATTCCATACAGTTGGTGGATCATATTTACATCTTCCTGGTCCTTCGCCCGTTGAAGGCTGATCTGGATGGCCTGGTTATTGAACCGGTGGAGGTCGCTGATCTGCTGCTCTATGTCATCCGCACACCGGTTGATCAGTTTCAGCCTTTCCGCATCTGACATTTGAACGGAAAAGGAAGTGATAATATCCAGCAGTTGGTCCAGGCATTTTACACTCTCGTCAATAATCCCTGCATAGACGGATCGGATATAGCTAATTTCAATGGCCGTAAAATGCTTGTCCTGTTGGATAAGTGCATAGGCTTGCTTATACTCCTTCACCAATTGCTTTTGATCTTCTATCACGGCTGTCACACGCTTGTAATACGCAATGACGGTCTTGACTTGCCATAGCTCATTGAAATAATCCTGATAGAGGTCCTTCTGTTTTTGTACCCAGCTGGCAATGTCTGCCAGTTCAGATTTAGACAAGGCATTTTCTATCTGCTTCTGCGCATTTTGCAGGTCAATGGTGGCATTTTGGGCCTTCTGCACAGCGATATCCATCGCTTTAATGATCGCTTTTAAAATGTCCGTGAATTGGGCTTGGCAGTGTCTGGTAGGGGCGGCTGCTAATCCAACACTTAGTAGAAATACCACAGTGAATTTGAAAATCTTTTTCATTGTCCTGACTTTTTAGTATGCTTATTGATTCGCCCGCAAGTGGTTAGCCAGCATCGCAATGCCTTTTCGGATGCTCCCATACCGCTGGGCATAGGCTTGGACCTTTATTTTTTCCTTTTCTTCCGTGGTGTAGGCCAAATATTCTTCCAGGCTCACTTCTGTTCGGTAAACTTTGCTCAGCTGACCTCCCAGGGAGATAAATACCTCCTTATACTTTCGGGTCGGGTCATTGGCCTTGTTCATGGATAGGATCAGGGTCTTTTCCTTATCGGTCAATCCCAACAGATCCTGGATATGTTGGAACTTGTTCATGTACTTAGTTTGGTCCAGGAGTATCTTGCAATCGGAGTTGTTGATGATCGCGTCCTTGATAATCGACGAGCTGATAATATCATCCACCTCCTGGGTGACAACAATGGCTTCGCCAAAGAACTTTCGCACGGTCTTAAAGAGGTACTTGATATATTCCGCCATGCCCTGGCGCATGATAGCCTTCCAAGCCTCTTCAATCAATATGATCTTGCGGACACCTTTCAACCGGCGCATCTTATTAATGAATACCTCCATGATGATGATGGTGACGGTAGGGAACAGGGGTCGGACTGCCATAAATAGAGCTTGCCTTGATTGGGACTCCAATCCGGTAGCCGTCTTTGTCCAGGATGCTATAGGTCAATCCTCGGTTAACATACTGTCTGCTTCCAACAGCTCCCCGATAGGCCGTCACGTTGTATTGCCGCAAAACTGCATTCAATTCCTCCAGGGAGGTGAACTTGTAGTTTTCGGTGACTTCCCGGACAATATTGGAAACAGTCTGTTTGGTCTCTGCCTTACCATATTCGGCGACTTCTAGGTCTATCGGGGAACGGGCAAATGCCTTGTCCTGTTTCCGGCTTTCAGCAGGGATGAGACCATATTCCTGCTCGATAGCTTTCCGCGCCGGCTCTGACTTTTCCTTGCCAATATTATGTAGGTAGATAGGCCGGCCTTTTGCACGAATAGGGGTGGTGACGATATGGATATGACAATGGTGGGCGTCTTTATGCTGGTATACCAGATAAGGCTGGTCCCCGAATCCGATCCGTTTCATATAGTCAGCGGCTATTTTCTGCAAGGTCTCGGTGTCGGGATTCTCGCCCGGCGGAAAATTGAGGGAGACATGTACGGCATTGGTCTTGATCCTGTCATTCCGTTGGATCAACTTTTCAAAACGGCGGAGCTTTTGAGATAACGTTAGATCCTCTGCTTCCGTCGAAAATCCGGACGCCAGGATCAGGTCAGCCTTTCCCTCCCGGACCTTCAACTCGTTGTAGTTGAGTATTCCCTTAATAGATTTTCCTATTTTGATTCGGGCAACCATCTTTTTGCCAGTTTTGTAATAATTGTTAGTAGTTGTTCGATCTTGGGTTGAAGGGCCTGATATTCCGAAAAGGCTGTCTTGGCGTAAAACTCCTTACGCTGAGTTTCCGGATAGGTATGGAATTTCTTAGTGATCTGGTTGATGTTGACCCCGATGGCCTTGATCTCCATCCGGAGGTTCGCCAGTTCTTCCATCAGGTTATCCAGGGTCAGGTCATGGGTGAAAACTTTAATGGGTCGGCTTTCCAAAAAATCCCTTAATAGGCTGCTCATGTCTAAATTGGGATTCTGGGCAAGGATGCGCTGCAATTCATTGTATTTACGGTTGGTTACTCGGGTTTTCAATTCATGCAGCAACGCTTGTTCTTCTGGCACCTTCTGTCTTCCCATATTTCAGGCTTTAATATCTCCCAATAAATGATCTCCCATAGCCTTCGTTAAAGGCAAAGCACCCTCATAGTTGTGCACAACTATACATCTTGCTCCGTGCGTTCAAGGCACGGTGGTACACTCCCGTAAGGGATAAGCTGCGATACTATGACTGACGTTTAAAAATAGGTCTGGTCTTTCCATCCTTGCTTGTGACCAGGAGGCAGATTGACGTCAATAGATAGGATCGTATCCGTGAAGACAGTTCTTAGGTCTTCGTCAGCAAGGGCAGGGAACTCCTTTGACAGGGCTATAACCTCCTGTAAGTTCAGCGGTCTGCTGGCGCCCGAATCGTCGTCGTGAATAGCCCAACAATTGGCGTATTTACGGATGAAGTACATAAAATAATTTTAGTATAGGTTTCAGTTGGTTGTAGTCACTTTTTTCCCGGCGGTGGGGTATCGGCGTTGATCAGTTGGTCGAGCTTTCCAGGTTTAACACTGGAAACCTGTATCGCCGTCAAGATTTTACCGGAATCGCTGGTTAATCCAGGAAACAGGTTTTTCAAGCAGTCGATCTCCTCCCGGATCAGAGGGCGACTAGTATTCTTTTTTCCATCATAGATGGACCATGAATCGGAAAACTTACAGATAAAGTACATAATTCGATTTTTGCACTCCAGGGTAGTTTTAAAGGCTCCGCTGAAATTGGTCAATGAATGTTCCTATTGAATAACCAGGGCTTGACACTCAAAACGGACATAGTCCAGTTCCGGGCTATGTTCTTCCAACTTTTGAGGGGTCGCCCTTTTTTGCTCTTCCATTTCTTTATCTCATAGAATAGGAAAAAATGATCCGCTTCCCGGTCCGGCATACCTTTTTGGCTGAAATAGATTTTTACCTCCTGGATGGTCGGCGGCATTGTTCCGGTAAATAATAGCTCGTTTTGCATAAATATGATTTTAAGAAATAGCTCGTCGTCTCAGGGACAGTTTACCTCCAGGTTGAAATTTTTGTTTTCTCTCGATTAACAGTTTTTGAATGTCATCGGCATCATAATAGAAAGGGCGTCCTATCCTCGTGCAGGTTAAGGTTCCATTATCACGAAGGGCTTGCAGCGTACCTTTCGAAATACCCAGCAGCTTTTTGACTTCATAGGATTTCAACCATTTCTTGACCGGCTGGGATGAACTGCTTTGGAAGATGGCCTTTATGGAAATTAAGAGATCATCTTTAAACTCCTGCAAATCTCCTAGTGTAACCAACTGGTCCCTGCAAATCTTATTTCCTGACTGTAAGGCCGGTGACTTACTCTTTTCCATATATCTCGAATTCTTAAGCGAATATATACTGTCGGACAAGGGATATTTAGGAGTAATTTAGGAGGCTCCTAAAAATATTTATTATGCTAGTAGCCGGCGACAAAATCTTATATTTATCCGAATTATATTATTGGCCGCTAAAATGATAACGCAGAATATGTCAAGAAACAAATGGATAAAACTATTCGAAGAAATGGATATTAATGCCCCGCCACCACTTGACATAAAAGTTTTTAAAGGAGAAATAGGTAGGGACTTTGTACAAGAAAATTATAATGTCTGCATCCAACTAATGCATGGCCTTAAGAAGAAAATAGGCTTTTTGACCGATACTGCAAAACTGAGATACCTAATCTATTTAAAACTGCCCGAACCCAAAATGCCAGATTTTGGCTCGTCAAACCCCGATCATATTATAATGGGACAAGCTTTCTATCAAAGCGAAATGTACTATTATGAATTTGTTAATGACTACATGGCTTATCTAAAATCACGAATCCAACTTCAAAAAACAAACAACATGTATAAGGATAGTGAGTTGAGTGCATTAGATTTATTAGAATGGGATATAGATTTCGCGCTTAAAAAGATAAACGAGCAAGTTTCTCAAAAGATATCCAAAACATTTTTTATTGTTTCTAACCGAGAAATCATTGATGTTAACTCGTTTAAAAATTTCATAGAAGCTAATGAACTAATAAACCTAGGTAGAACAAAGGACCTAATCCGGAAGGCAAAAAGAATAATTGATTTATATAACGATTGGCTATATGGCGGGTCGGAACTTGCTAAAAATGAATCTGAAAATGTAAGCATTAAAACACCCAAAGGCGGGTTTTTAAGCATCAATGTGCCTTTTGAATGCATTTGGATTAACAATATCGACACACCTTCATATGCAACATCTTCAGGATATGAAGATTTTTTCGACAATCATCCTAAAAGCTACAGCAACTATCAATTTGCATTAAGGTGTCTACACTTTATTAAGGCCGTGGACAATGGATTCTCGGAAAAAATATCAATAAAAAATATTCTAAAACGGGAAATTAGCACGCAACCATTCGATGAAAAAAAAGCCATTGTCTACTTTTCATACGCATGGAGCGAGGCTAGTGAAATATTAGTCAATAAATTGTATGAAAGCCTTAAAGGAGATGGATTCAATGTGTCGATAGATAAAAATGATATCGATTATAATCAACGAATTTCACAGTTTATGGAGACAATTGGGCAAGGCAACTTTGTCATAATCGCACTGAGTGACAAATATCTTCGATCAGATAACTGTATGTATGAATTTTCTGAATTATACAGAAATTCTAAGCTCGACGCTAATGAGTTACAAAAAAAAATATACCCAATAAGAGTTGAAAGATTAAACTTGAATGATCCTTCAGTAATTGAGAGCTATTTATCGTATTGGGCTAATAGAGAGTCGCAGTTTAGAAACCTTGTAAATAAATTTTCATATAGCCAACAACATCACCGTAGGATTGAAGCTATAGCAAATTACATTCGTGACCTTCTCCCCATCTTGAGTGACATAAATACCGCAACTACAGAAATACTTTCAGAGAGAAACTTCGCTATAATTAAAGAAGATCTAATTAACAAAATGAACCTTAAAACCTTGTAGAAAAATGAGTTCAGTTAGAGTTTTTTCTCTAGACCTCCGCGGGCGAAATGTGGGGGATCTTTCAAGGTTAGTTATATTATTATGTTCATCGTGGCGAAATTAAATTTGGAAGGCCTCCACCCGCATCAGCATGAGGATAATAATTTTGTTTATCAGATTCCCAATCGAAATAAATTTCAACTCCATACCCCAATTGTAAATCATGGAGATATAAGCTATGTTCAAATATTTTTATTGGGCTATTATCTACAGTTTCAGCAAAAACCATAATGGTATATTCCCCTGGAGAAAAATAAAATTCGCCCCGGGTTTTAGGCAACAGAAAGTGATGATAGGTTTCTACCCCACTCTTGTCGGCAAATAGGCCACTGCCCCTTACTATTTGCTTGTCACCATAAGCCCAAACATCGAAATTCTCGGTTAGCCCCTGTCTTTGTAATCGCATGAACATATTTTGTACATATTGTCCACGTTCTGATGTACTATATAGCAAAGTTCTAATAAATATTTTTGGAGGGTCTCCTCCATTGTTCGGAACAAAGCAAATCATTGAAGGTCTAGTCATTTTAATAGTGCCTGTTTTGATTCTTGTCAACCAAAAAGTAGCTCCTGAAATTATCAGAGCAAAAGAAGATATTAAAATGCTAATGATATTCATATTGATAGGCCAATGCCAGGATTTCGTGCTATTTAGTTAAGGTAACCATTTCAGGAATTAAGCGGCACCATTTTAACTGCGAAAGGAAAATATGTTGTTCGTTTCTCGGACAATATCTTGGGAATTTGATCCGTTTCCTCAAAATTTTCTTCTAAGTAGGAGGCGGCCAACAAATGTGCTTCTTTAATAGTTAATACCATGCTCGTATTGCCGGAATCCCTCCAATTTTCTGCGACTTTAAGTAATGAAATCAAATATGCCGCTCCATTAGGTGTGTCCAAAGCTGATTGGTTTTCACTTGCTGCATATAAAATTGATAGCCCTTCGGGAGCACTAAGCACATATCTATCAAAAAGGCTTCTAGTAGAGGGTAATTCCAGAACCGATTCCATCATTTTGCTAAAAATCCTCGTTTCAGGTTCTATTGTTGTTGGAGCCACTTTTTCTCTGCAAGCGTCAATTACAATGGTTTTACGCGGCGAATCTGGCTTTATATCTTTAATCCTAACCTCTCCATCGAAAACTTCAAGGCATGATTTGTTATCGGCATCGATACATCCGTGGCCAGTAAAGATGATCATAGCATATTTCGCGCCAGCCATGAAATTTGAAACAGCATATTTGACCTGTGCAATTCTCGGATTATGAAGCCCCATAATTTCATCTGGATGCCATTCCCCGCCAGTCTTACTTTGTAGGTAAGTATTGTAATTTTCGAAGTCAGATGAAGGACCGGGTAAAGGTCCACTACTAGTATTGTCACAGAAAATAATTAGCGCTCGTCTTTTCAAACCACAGATTTATTTTGATTAATTTTTTATTAATTTCTAATGACTCTATTGCTGAATATTAAGAGTTCTGTTTACCAGCGGTTTTATTATTTTATATCCATTCTCATTTTTTTCAATTATTTTGTATTTCCAGTATTCCGCATGTGATTCGATCATTTCAGTAAAATTAGTTTGGTCGGACATCTGCTCTTCATTACCATTATAGTATTTGTACAAATCTTCAATAAAATTAAAATTCATAATTGCAAACAACTCGTAGCGAAGCGCTTTCTCTCGCCTAATTAGATCGCCAGAATTTAAATCGGACCGATAATTTTTCGTTGGATATTCCTCGTCTTCAAAATATGGATATTGTATGCTGTACTCAACAATTTTATCCAAGTCGGAATTTAATTTATTGAAGCGATTGCTTTTATCATTTAAGCGAGCGGCTTCGATAGTGGCATTTTTGGATATCTCAGTTATTCTGTGGTATGTTTTAATAGTCCAAATACCTATAAATATGATTGCTACCAATTGTAGCAGCCCTATAATCGGTTGTGATATTGCGATCAGTTGATCCATAGTACAAGCAAAAAGAATATCCATCTAGATTTATTTGTGAATTAAAGAATATATTTAGCTTATTTGAGCGGCTTCAGTTAGGGTTGTTGTCGTCTCCTGAACTTTTATAATCTTTCTTTTTACTACTTTGCTTTTGCTTCTTGAATAGTAATTCATTGGCTCCTGAAAGGTATTTACTACTTTTTGCATATTTTTAATCAGGTTTTCTCGAATCATAGAACTAGCGTTTTGTTTGAACATTAAGTGGTAAAAGGAGGCCCATACAATTGTAGCATCTCTAAATTCAATATCCCGTAGCGGTCCTATTAAGGAATAGCACTGACTTTTCGGAATAATCGCTACAGCATTTTTATTATTTACGGAAGAACATGCTGAAAGAAACAGCCTTTTGTCTAGAAGATATGGCTTGAGGATATCGCCTAAGTCAGAATATGTGATTCTATCGATAGTCAAAGCAATTGCGCCATCAGCTCCATGACAAGATATATGCAAGTATCTGTACCTTGAGTTCTGAAACAACACTAATATCTCCTTGAATTCTATCAAAGTGCGGATGTAGTAGTACTTATTTTTTATTTGGTTTAGATCGAGAATATTTGAAATGATTTTTCCTTCATAAAGCTGCTTTTCTTCATCTTGCAATTTTAGGCTTTCTATAATGAACACTCCCGGTATCGAACCACTTTCGCTCATTTATATAGTTTAAAGTATTGATAGAGCCGAAACGAATTTAAAAATATTTACCATATTATCAATGAAGGCCAATAAATACCGTTAAAACACCCATGTCGTTTAGTTAAGGGACGGTATTTTATAAGTCTTTGTAATTCATATGGTATAATCGTGGCTGTCTTTCCTTCCTAGGATTCTTTCTGCCTGGTCGAACAACTATCAATCTGGTGGCCAGCATCGGTTGGGATTTTATCAACAAGACTTGCGGCATCGAAAAAAGCTGGATCTATCTGGGTAAGATGTGGATCGACGTAGGCATCGGCGTCAGCCTGTTCAATTCCAATAGCACCGAATGCACTACCAGCACCAAGGATCAAGACAAGTCGGGGTCCAGCTAGGTAAATCAAAGAGAGTACATTTTGGTTGCTCAGGCTTTGAATCCAGACCAATGCTTTCAGTTCAAACTTACCTCCAAAGATTTTGTTTTGAAATAAAATTAATTTACATTCAATATTCATTGGTGTAATTGCGAACCCTTTACCGTTCCTCATGAATCCTACCTAAATCAAAAAACAATAACAATGAACCCCTATCTGTCTTCCTTTGCAAAAAGGTTACTGGCTTCCTGTGCCATACTCGGCGCGCTTTCATTTGTCTGGACACCCCGAAAAAAGGGGGAGAGTATCGGTGATGTCAGGTATTCGATACTTGAACCTAAAGTCTTCATGGAACTGAATGAGGGCTGGATATTAATGGACGGCGGCGCTTCGAAGGAGAGCGCCGACATATTTCCCGGTTCAACCCTGCATCTCGAATTTCAGTGCGAAACCTTGCCTGATGCCCGGGGTGTGTTTATTCGCGGAATGAATCATCACCGGTCCGCGAACGGCGATCCCTGGGGAGACCGGCAGGTTGGCTCGTTTCAAGCCGACACTTTAGTAAGCCATACTCACCACATTCCGAATGGGGTAACCGATGACAACAAAGGCAACACGATGCGCGGCGGACAATTTAATAGAAATGCTTCCGAAGGCGAGTCGAGGTCTTTTGGCGGGACTGAAACACGGCCAAGGAATATCGCGCTTTATGTCTATATCAAAGTAAAATAGCCTGACTTATGAGAATTTTATTAGTGTTATTTACGCTCTTCCCAGGTTTGGTCTCATATACGCAATCATTACCTACACCTTCCTATAATCTACTTACCTACAAAATAGCCGAATTGTATAAGCGGGGCGCCGATGAAAAATACATCGCCCGGGATCTTGCAACAACTTCGCTCGGGTCCAATAATTATTCGCTGGAACAAAGCTATTATGAACGCAGCGATCTTTTTCTCTCACAACTCAGTTCCAAATTGTTGTTTAATGATCCGGGTTATCAGTTGTATTGTTCGAATATCGGGCTTGATACAACCAATGCACTGAAGTTATTCAAGGAGGAGCTCGATTATCGAAAATACCTGACCACCATTGGGGCACCTTACTTCGTTTACGACCCCCTCAGGACGCTGAAAGATTTCGACACTACCTTACTAAGCAGTCTCAATTTTTATTACGGGGAGTTATCGCGTCTGGCAGATAAGATCGAACGAAAAGAGGATCTGGAAAAGGAGCTGCGAAACATTACAGCGGTCCAGATCAAGCCCACTGAACAGGACGCCCAGGTAGATATCGACGTGGCTGACAAACGTGCCCAATTCTATAAAGATGAAGTTGAATATTATAAGGGTATTCTTGGGCGATATGACGGCATCCTGACGGCTTCGCAGGCTATTCAAAAATCCCTGTCAAAGGCTATACAGGATGATCTCAGTGAGATGGATAAACTTGGAGCAAGTAATACCGGTCTGTTGTCCAGTGCCATCAGCAGCTTTTCCGGCTTGCCTGATCCGAATCAGATTTCGACCTTTATTGCCCACCCCAATCTTGCAAAAGCATTGGACCTCGCGGTCGAAGCCGGCGGGTCGCAGCTTGTCGACAACGTAGCCAATTCGGTATCATTCACCGGTAACATGGCGAAGGCCTATAAGGATATTTCCGGCATTTATGCTAAAGCCAAAGATTATTACGGTGCCTATACGAAGGTCAAAGACTTTATTGCAACGCCTTCGATCGATAATTTTATCAATCTGTCCACCGATCTTGCCGCGGTTTCCGGACGGAAAGATCTGATCCATGTTGTGGAAACTATTGAGAAGGGCCGGGATCTGTGGAGTCAGATCAGTGGCTGTGCCGGGAACGTGACCTGTGACTGTTTATTCAAATTGATAAATACCGCTGGTACTCAATCTCCACGAATAAAGAACTATGCTAAGCAATTGCGTGATATCAACTTCAATTGCCAGCTGGTAGATCAGGTCGTTCAGCTGGCGCAGCACCCCACGTTGGAAATGATCGAGAACCTGGTTCGGGAAGTAGGGAATATTCCAGGACTGGATATAGATCTTTCGTCCATCAGGGAGCTAAAAACCTCATTCAACGAGTTGCGCAATAAGTCCGTATTCGCGCCCTATATCGGGATTGGCGAACAATTCTTTTCCACGCTGTCAGCGACCAGCCTTAAGGAGCTCGAAAACGAGGTCTTTCAAAAAAAGCAGTTATTTGTGTTGATCGATATCGTGCTTTCACAGGACAGTTCAAATGCCAAAAAAGTTATCGACGCCTTTATTCCAAAATCGAATGCTACGGAGAAAGGTAGGAAACTATTGGAGATATTTTTGAAGGAACGTACTATTACCGTTCCGCGTGCGCTGAAACTTTTACTGCAAGAGTATCCTTCTGTTTTTTGCGATGCAATACCTTCCGGAGTCAGTCAACAAATACAGAAGATGTTCCAGCCAGCACTGTCCGGTTGTTCCGATCTTTCAGCCCTCCTAAGCGACCCGAAAAACATACTGGATAGCATCGTGTTCCTCGATAAAGAATTGGTCTTCAGGTCTAAACACTTTCAGGCTGATATGAAGGAAGCTTTGGGCAGAGCAATTGACAAATTCCTGCAGCTTTCCAATCTGCCGGGGGACATTCAACTGCTCGCCAGGTCGGTGATCAACAATAATCTGCCCCAGCTAAAAGTCGGCGTTGATCCCACTGCCAACACTTCCCTGGAAAAAGAAGCATTTGAGAAATTGCTCGGCGCACCTCCCGGATCGCAGAATAACCCGTACCTGAACGAGATGATGAAAGCTAATCTGGGCCTTTACGCCTATTCAAAGGTGCAGAGCAAGAATGAATTCCAGCAAAAGATCAATTCAGAGAATCATGTCGACTCCATCGCGAAGTATGAGCAGCCGCCAGCGGATAGTCAGGATGATAAGCCGAAGATGGAAGATGTGCTGAAAGATATGCTGATCAAGGGCACGATCAGCTATTTTGCCCCGGGTGCTCTGCAGACTGCACAAATCGTATCCAATATAATGGCGCAGGGTCAACTTGCGGACGCAGTGCAGAATAAAAATGAACAACTTTCTGCGGAAGTCAAGAACTACGTGGACAAGTCGATGGAACGGGACCAATACCAGACGAATATCTATCGTTCCGAACACGAGAAAGTGATCAACGAACTGGTAGCTGCCGGAAAAAGAAAGAAATATCAGTCTTTATCCGATGCAGGAGAAACGATGAATTTTCAGCGCCAGCAGATCGGCAAGCAACTGGAGTCCAAGTCGTCGTACTACTATTTTCTCCTGGAAAGAGTCCGTGAAACATTTGTGAAGTATTTGTGGGCGTATCGGAAATGGTATGGCCGGAATTATGCCGACGATGAACTGGAGGATCCGAATACACTACGATTGATACTGGATCCGCAGGTGCGATATCTAACCTTTTTTCAATACGTTGGACTTGGTGACCGTAAAGGAGACGAGGTCCTGGACAAATGGAAAAGCATCATTCCCCTTGTCAATCTTCGGCATAAATCGTTGCTGGAGGACCGTTCACACTTGTCCGAGTTGATCACCACCGTGAGTAGTGTTCAGCCGGATAACTGGCATGGTATCAGGGAATGGCTAAGAAATAGCCGCAGCGCTGCTGATACCGGGATCACGATCAACCTTGCGATCGACCTTCTCGATCAGCAATCAGCGAGTGATTGGGCAATTGGGTTCGGAACCGATATGCGGGAGTGTCTTTTCGAAAATAAAAACACTCCTTTACCATATGGCCTGCGTCTTATTGGACTTAATGTAGGTTTTGTCGATGCCCAGGGAAAGGTGATCGCGGAAGCCAACCAGTTATTTTCGCAGTGTGAACTATCATTAGACCCTTCGGCGGTTCCAATTGTCAACTATGGCGATCAATTCTATGGAGAGGTGTATAAACTGGGTTCGCTTGACTTCAGGATCAATAATGATTTTTTCTTCGACAACCGGGCAGCGGTCAAAAAGAGTTATTATTCAACCTTTCAGGGAGTTCCGCTTAATGCCTCTTACAACTTAAAGTTAAAGAAACGGTCAAATGAACAGGCAAGGCTGCTGAGGGAGAAAGTCGAGGAGATCGAAATCACGGGGCTTTACTTTCTCAATACCGGCAGTTCAGGTTTTGTCAGGACAAACAGTCCCATGCTACCTGTGAAGCTGTCGATCGACGGAAACAAGCGGACCATTAAGTTCTCTAATCAGGATATTCTGATCTACAAGAACCCGGGTACGAAAATCATTTCTGCGATGCAAAACTTAGAAAAACTTACAAATGGAGCGCATTAAACCAGTTATTGCTTTTGTCGCGATCATCTATTGTTTCCTTCCGACCAGGGCCAGAAGCCAGGATGGCTGTCAAAACATAGTGATGGCGAGTAAGACTTTTCCTGCTTCGGACGACAAGTTGATCTGGGAGAGTAGTAAGCCCCTGGAATCGTTCTTTCCTGGGGAGAAGATCCATGTAAAGATCACTGGCAACATCGATTACAAACCGGATCTTAAAAAATCGGATAAGGGCGGCGTTTTGGGAATGTTCAAACAACATGTGGAATGGGTGGAGCATCACTGGGAGACCCCCAAACAGCATCCGCCGACCTTTGCCGTTACCGACGGCAAGGTTCTCAGATCTATTGTCAACGAAGATGGCTCGTTAGAGTATGATATTGAAATGCTGGCGACCAATGGCCTTGCTGCAGGGAATACTGTTGGGGCAAAGATCCTTCGGGACGATGAACTGGCCGGTAGCGCAGGACCCACCACCGGTAAATATATCTTTCAGTTCACCGTAAATAATGATACCCGGTTTCAACTCATTAGATCCGAAATGGCTGTACGACTTCCGACCCAGGGGCCTAAAGCGGGTGATTTTTTGCAAAACCTGTTAGGCTCTGATGAAAGGATAAAGTGTATGAAATCCGATTCACTGGGGGATGCCATTTTAAGTTCTGCCGACGGTCTTGGCGATGCCGACCGACAAAAAGCTCTTACTTATGCCAGTACGATATCTCCCGGGAATAACAGGATCGTCATTGAACTGGCCCGAACGTTCAATTCAGTTCCGAAAGGTTGTGATGAACAAAAAAAACTGTTAGAGGGTATCACAACGCTTCAATTCAATCCCGGGGATTTTACATCCGTAAATAATAGTGCGCTGGCTTTCGACATCATGGCAGATGCATACACGAGGTGCCAGTCCAGTTTCCGGGACCCGACCGGTATAGATTCTATCAGAAAATTCCTGCGATCGGCCTGTAAGGAATACGGGATGGTCTATAATTATCCAAAGCAGGTTGAAATGGGGGTGAAGTATGCTAACCTGGAATTGGATATCAACGATAAAGAGAAAATTATCGAGTCGGCCAGATTTCTGGAGGATGTGCGCTTTAATGTACCGGTGACGATAGACAGCGTGTCACAGGCCGAACGGCAGGCTTTCTATACCAAATTTGGTGCAACCAACCATGTATATTACCGGGATATAACGCATGAGTTGTCCATGACCCTGATCCCAACCCTGGTTCCGATAGATGAGTCGGATGGTCCCACGCCAAATGAACGCAAGCTTGTCCGCTCGCTCTTGACGGATACCATTTTTTTGCAACTGAAAAAGCTCGCAGATTCGACAACTTTAGTGGAGATACAATACGTGGACCGTTTTAAATTTAAGAAAAATTGGGAAGCCGCTACCGAATGGAGATCTGCGACCTATCGGTTCACAGCCAAACTCAATAGTGAAAACCAGGTCCTGGAATTCAACAGTGTTGGTCAATCACCCTCTGTAGTATCCGGTAACGTGATCTCGTATGGTCTTGATCAGGAATCGTATCCCGCTATCCGTTCAAACATCCCGAGGTATCTGGAAGGGTTCAAACGATTGCTTGATCTTCCACGCTATTGTCCGAAAGGAGTGGTCGATGGGAATGGATATGCCCAACATTCTACCTCTTTTTTCGACCTGAAGTATTTTATCAAAGATGAGACGTATGGGGTTTCGGTAAAAGAGTTCCTGCCTTTTATTTTATCAAAAAAGCCGGCTGCGTTTATGTCGGCCAGCAAGAACAAGAAAGCGGTAGCTGCGCTTATCGTAAACACTGCGGCGGGAAATACATTCAGAGATGAATATGAATACGAGTGGGGTGTATCGTCCATAAGCTTTCGTTAGGTAAATAATTCCATTTATAAACGCGATAACAATGAAATACTTTTTTGCTTTCTTACTGTTTGTGTCCGCAAACCAACTGTTTGCCCAATCCACGATCGGTGATGTCAGGTATTCGATCTTAAAACCCGAGATCTTCACCGATATGAACCCGGATTGGGTTTTGATGGACGGGGGTAAGTCAAGGCAAAGCGATTCGCTTTTTAAGATCTCCAAATTGCATCTCCAGTATCACGTGGACACGCTTCCCGATGCGAGAGGGGTGTTTTTGAGAGGTATGAATATGATGCGGGACGTGTCGCAGGGGGATCCATCGGGTGATTCGGACGTAGGCAGGTATCAGCCGGATCTGGTCGGTTCTCATAAGCACGCTACTTCGGCGCTTGTTGGATTTGCGGGAGGATGGGCGGCAGTGAATTTTTCGCAGGGCGGACCCGGCAATCCGATTGCAGCGAACACCACTGCGCATACACCGATTACCATTGTTGCTAATGCTGGCGAGGAAACGAGGCCACGCAATATCACCGTGTATACTTACATAAAGATAAATTAAGCGTCATGTCGAAAAAGAGTGTTCCTTTTATTTTGTTGCTTCTTTTCCTGAGGCCCTTTTTCTTGAATGCACAATCCAATTCAATTGAGATCTGGATCCGCTCATTTATACCTGATGCAGCCCATGCCGGCGCCGCAACCAAAAATATTCTGAAGAACCCAGGCGGTTCCGGGAATATCGTTCAGGTTATTCCTAAAGAGATCCCTTTGGTTGGGCCACTGATCGCTGCTGTTGTACCTACATCCTGTTTTGACCCGGACGCCGATCGGATCTGCTTTATAACCGATAACAGGGGATTTAGCTCGGACCCGGCCACGACTGCAAGAACCGATACAAAGTTTACCCTCACATTCAATGGAAATGGAACTGCCACGGTAACTCCGACCTCCGGCAGAACAACAACCGGTCTTACGAAGCGATTAAACTGTGCGACTGGTGCGGTTCTTCAGGAAAAGGCGGGTCATGTTGATCTCGATGCCCTTGGCGCCCCTGCAGTTGCGGGGGATGTGGTACAGGTTATCGGGCAAATCAGCGCCACCGACCAGCTTGTACCCTGCGCCCCTGTTTTTTTTACTCCCTCTGCAGATTGCAGTTTTGACCTGAAATGGAATCGGGCAACCACCGAACTCACGGTTGACTTTACTTTCGGCGTATTCCCTGCATTCGAGATCTATGCGAGGCAACCGGGGAACGCCTGGATACCTGTGTTTCAACAACTCCCTTTGGGTGAAGCGTGGCAGCTGGCTGGAGACGGGCTGGGTTTTAAAATTGCGACGACGCATCAGACATTTAGTGTGAAAATACCCGCTCTTGCGGGAAAATGGCAATCCTCCGATCCTGACCATCGGTTTGCGTTTGAGATCAATGGAAGTAAATTGATCTGGACCGAGCAAAATGCGACACAGGTGAAATTGACGAGGGAGGTTCCGATGGTCGACCAGGGAAATGGGAACTTTAGGATCGAACGTGCCAATGATGACGATGTACTTAACTTTTTGGGGTTTGCTCAGAAGAGCTTGCGGGATGAGATCTTGTCGAAGAATCCTTTACCATCCTTTATTAGTTTTCGAAAAGAAGGGGAGACTCTCCGAGGCGAGTGGAACGGTCTGATCGTAACGAAATTGCCAAATGGACATTTGAATGATCTTGTACAACCCGGGATCCGACCTCCGAAGTTGTTTAGTTTTTCGCAGATAAAGTAGGGCAGAAAGATCCTGGGAAGGAAAGACAGCCACGATTATACCATATGAATTACAAAGACTTATAAAATACCGTCCCTTAACTAAACGACATGGGTTAAAACACGGTGACATATTGTGATTCCGGTCATTTTTCCCATCGCTATTTCGAGGTGCAATTGAGCTGTATAGGATATGGAGCCTTACATTTGAGGATGGGCTTCCCGAAAAAATGAAATCAGTTTTGATATAGCATATGTCATGTCTGTCGGGAATTTGATTGAAACTCTTCTATAGTATTCGGTTGGATATCGAATTTCATTTTCTGTCTCACCAATGTTAAACTCTATAATCTCGTGCGTGGAAGAGGCTTCAATTATTTCATTTAATTTGTCTAGGTATTTTTTGTGGATATGGTCGTGATAAATAAATGTCATCTTACAGTTATAGCTTTTTTCGATTGATTGCATATCAAGAAACATTCTGTCAATATCCATTTGGTAATAAGCTGCTTGTTTTCCAGCAAGAGCGTGCTCTTTCCATTCTTTAGGAAATTCTTTATCATTCAAAACAATAACTAATTTACAACCGACATAATCCAGGTTACCATAGACAAATCGCACGTCCCTCTTAACATTATTTAAAAAAAAACCTCGATTAATCCATTCGATTACAGTTTTATTTTTTACTACAGGCATATTTTCCCAGTATGAATAGACATCTTCTTCATTTTGAAGGGATCTAAAACCATCGAAGTATTTAGACAGCCCGTTTAAGTATAGCGACATAATTTATTGGTATTATCACCGGATATAGATACTCATTTTTGTCGTTTTATCCAAAAAATTATCGAAAACGCTTCCGCAACAGTAGAAGCTATCTACCGTCGGAGTGTAGGTTTCTACAAATTGCTTGGTCAGATTTATATGGCTTTTGTAAGCCCACTATTGGCACTTAGGCTGTCCAGTTTGCTTTGCAACAAACTCATATCCAGGCCCACCTTCGATTGCATCACATGTGTATAAATCATCGTTGTAGCCAATTTCGTATGACCAAGCATTTTGCTGATCGTCTCGATGGGAACGCCATTCAACAGGGTTACGGTTGTAGCGAAAGTATGCCGGGCAAGGTGGAACGTCAGGCGCTTCTTAACCTCGCATATTTCCCCGATCAGTTTTAGAGACCGGTTGACCTCCTGGTTGCTGACCCTGGGAAAGAGTGTTTCCCATTTGGCGGCATCCTCTTCGGCCCTGAACTTATCCATGATAGCAATGGCGGGTTTCAACAAAGGAATGTTAACCGGAATATCGGTTTTCTTCCTGGCTGTCTTAATCCATTTCATCCCATTAACGGCACACAGGATATTTCCGGGGGTGAGTAGAAAGAGATCAACATATGCCAATCCGGTATAACAGCTAAATACGAACAAGTCACGGACTCGGCGTAACATAGGGTCCGTCAGATTCCGGCCCTCGATCTCGGCCAGTTCGTCCTTATCCAGGAACTCCATTTCATGGCGTTTGAATTTGAGCTTATAGGCGGTGAAAGGGTCTTTTTCGATCCATTCGTTAGTATATGCCCAGGTGATCATTTTTTTTAGCCTTTCCAGGTGCTTCATGGTCCCATTATTGGTACACGGATCACCCGGTTTCAGGGGATTGTTTCGGATATAGTATTCAAACCCAGTGATGAATTGGAAATTCAGCTCTTTTAGGTAAATGTCGCCGGAAAGGAACTTCTTACTCATGTAGTTTTTCAGGTAAAGGGCTGTACTGTAGTAATTCTTCATCGTTCCCCGCTCCAAGACCTTTTGCATCATTTCGTTATGCAGGGCGACCAGTTTGTTCAAGGTCATTTTTTCTTCTCCGGCCTGTGTTCCCTGGCCCAGGTAGGAGGCTTTGACAGCCTCGGCAGTGATATGGTCGTCGTCCAGGTCCAGCTGCTGGTAATGGCTGACCAATTTGGCCCGTACTTCTTCCAGGTAGCTATTTAGCTGTTTGAGGGCAGGGGTCTTGGGCTTAGCGGCTCCCTTGCCGGGGTTCCAGTCGTCTTTTTCAATGGCCTGTTTCAGGGCCAACTCGCTGCGGGTTTTGTTGACGACGATACGGACGAAGATCGTACAGTTTCCTTTCTGGTTCTGGCGCGTAATGAAGTGGACGCCAAACGTGTTGTTGCTTCTCATCGTGAAATCAATTTGAGTGAATAAATCGTACTGTCTGTGTCGGTCGCACGATTCACAAGGGATGATTTCAAATGAGACTCGGGTGAGCGAGGTGAGTACAAAATTAACTCACCTCGGAGCGGTTCCGCTACTCACCTTTCTACTCACCTGCCAATTGATATTTATTAGGCTGAATGGACCCGTAAAGAAATGCAAAAGCCCGTAAACTCAACGTTTTACGGGCTTCTTGGTCTCTGTTGGACCTTAATTGGTCGGGAAGACAGGATTCGAACCTGCGACCCCTACGTCCCGAACGTAGTGCGCTACCGGGCTGCGCTACTTCCCGATTCCGTCGCCGGGCGCGGGGCGCCCGTCAAACGGGTGGCAAAAATAC
>Ga0105240_10002851_pt1 | contig 27317 bp, 26 predicted proteins | sample KBSC54metaG_FD_80426 | JGI IMG/M metagenome (GOLD analysis project Ga0105240, IMG submission 80426) | Corn rhizosphere microbial communities from Kellogg Biological Station, Michigan, USA - KBS C5-4 metaG | ecosystem: Host-associated > Plants > Roots > Rhizosphere > Soil | place: Michigan, USA... | reverse complement strand
GGGCATGCGGTCATCAATGCTAATTACACCTTCGGAAAAGCAATGGGAATTGTGAGCACCACGCTCGACTCGTTCAACATTGCGAATGACTACGGAGTGCAGTCCACAAACCGCACGCATATCGCCAACGTGCTTTATTCGTACGACATTGGAAAATTGGTCCGCAACAAATTTGTCGGCGGCTTCACGAATGGCTGGCAGTTTTCCGGGCTTGTACAGATGCAAAGCGGCGTAAATTTAACCGGACAGCGCGGGCAGAACTTTGGCCTGGCGCTCAACGGGCTCAAAATTCCTGGTACCACTTTCAACGTCAGCAACACCTCATTGCTGGGCACGCCAAATATCGTCCTAACACCGATTCTGACGTGCGATCCTCGCAAGAATCTGGCGCCACATCAATACATCAACCCGAGTTGCTTCGCTCCGCCGACACAAGTGGGACAGAACGGCGCAACTACGCTTCCAGTGATTTATGGTCCCGCGTACTTCAACGCCGATCTCGGCCTCTTCAAGAACTTCTCGATCAAAGAGCGGATGAAGCTGCAGTTCCGGCTGGATGGCTACAACTTCCTGAACCACCCGCTCTGGTCGTTTAACGGGGCCAATCTGACCGCTGGTTTCTCCGGCAGCGGGACGACCGCGGGGCAACTCAATACGCCGCTGTTTGGAACCGTTACCACGAAGCAGGGTCATCGTATCGTCCAACTGGCCGTGAAGTTCAACTTTTAGGCCGCGGGGACAGCGTTAGAATACAGCGGAGGGCTTCTCTACTCAGAGACGCTCTCCGTTTCTGTTTGCACGATGCCGATTAAGCTCCTAACTCTTCTCCTGCTCACCGGCCTTTCGGGTCTTAGCGTTCAGGCCCAGCCGGACCGCTGGGAACCGATCCTGAAGCATGCCATCGAACTGCACCAGGCGGGCGATGTCGAGGGCGCAATCGATGCCTATCGCAATTACCTGACGGGCCGCCCCAACTCTCCTCTCGCCCTGTCTAATCTGGGAGCGGCTTATGCGAAGACTGGCCGTTACCTGGATGCTGTTGCGCAATATCGGCTTGCGCTTCAACTGCAGCCCGGCAACCCGGCAGTGCAGATGAACCTCGGCCTCGCGTACTACAAATCCGGCCAAACGAATCTCGCGGCCGAGACGTTCGATGAAGTCCACAAAGCGGTGCCGGCTGAGTTGCAGCCCGTCTTGTTGCTTGCCGATTGCTGGCTTGCCATGGGCAAGAACCGCATGGTGGTCGATTTAGTTGCGCCGCTGGGTGAGCAGAGGCCAGACGATCTTGCGCTGGCCTATCTGTTGGGCACCGCGCTCGCTCGGGATGGGCAAATCACGCGCGCGCAGGCCACCATCGATCGTATTTTGCGCAACGGCGACACCGCGGAAGCGCGGATGCTGCTGGGCACCGCCAAGCTCCAGGCGCAGGATTTTCCTGCTGCGCTGACCGATCTCGCGAAGGCTGCCGAACTGAATCCGAAGCTGCCGGACGTCTACTCTTACTACGGTCAGGCACTGCTCCGGACAGGCGATTCAGCAGGCGCCGCTGCAGCCTTCCGCTCCGCTCTTGCGGCCAATCCGAACGACTTTGTTTCGAATATGCAGCTCGCTATCCTGTTGCAGCAGGAGGACAAGACGGAAGAGGCGACCGCGTGCCTGCGACAGGCTTTGCGCGTGAGGCCAGGGGACGCGGGCGCCCGCTATCAAATATCCGCCATTCTGCTGCATGAGGGTAAGGCGGAGGCCGCGCGCACCGAGCTTGAAGCGTTGGTTGGCGAAGCTCCCGAATTCACCCAGGCGCATGTCGCGCTCGCTACGGTTTACTATCGCCTGAAGCGCAAAGCCGATGGCGATCGCGAACGCGCCATCGTGCAAAAGCTGAATGCCCAGACCCAGGCAAAACAACAGCGGGGACTCAACGTGAAGTGAGAGTCGCTCTGCTGATCTGCGCGCTCGCTTTGCCCGTTCGAGCCGCATCTCCCGAATCGTGCGCACGCTGTCACCCGGCCCAAACGAATGACTTTGCGAAGGCGGGCATGACTGCCGCGCTGCAGCCCGGAACTGAAAGTGTTCTGTTGAGGGCCAACCCAAAACTCACCACTACCATGGGCGGTTACTCATATTTGGTCGAAGGAACCACATTCACGGTGAGCAATGGGACGAACCGTTTGAGCATGTCCATCACCTGGGCTTTCGGCCGGGGCACATCGGGGCAGACGTGGCTTTTTGAACACGACGGCAGCTGGTTCGAGAGCCGGCTTAGCTACTTCGGCGAATTGAAGGGGCTTGACCTGACTATCGGGCAGCAAGAGCTGGTGGCCCATAACTTACTGGAAGCCGCGGGACGCCTGACGCCCCTTTCCGAAGCCGCTCAGTGCTTCGACTGCCATGCCACCAACGTGGTCCGTTCGCCGGTTCCGAGCCTCGCTTCCATGAGAGCCGGGATTCAGTGCGAACGCTGCCACGGGCCGTCCGAGGCGCACCTGAGAAACGTCGCGACCGTTCCTGCAAAGCTGGGGGCGCTCTCGACGGAGGAGATGTCCGACTTCTGCGGCCAGTGTCACCGCACGTGGGCACAGATATCCGCCAATGGCCCGCACGGCATCCAGAACCTCCGCTTCCAGCCCTACCGGCTCGCCAACAGTAAGTGTTACGATGCCGCGGACGCGCGCATCAGCTGCACTGCCTGTCATAATCCCCATCGTGAACTCGAAACGAACGCCGCCGCTTACGATGGCAAATGTCTCGCGTGCCACGCGGAGCCTTCCGCCACGACCCCTTCCGCCAAAACGTGCCCCATTGCGAAAAAGGATTGCGTCACCTGCCACATGCCTCGTCTCGACCTGCCCGGCGCCCATAAGAAGTTCACAGATCACCGGATTCGAGTCGTAAGAGCGAACGAGAGCTACCCCGATTGAAATGAAGCTTTCCCGCCGTCAGTTGCTCTCCATCGCAGCCGCGCGTTTGGTCAGTGGGGCGGCGCCCGAGCCGTTATTCCAGGAGGCGCCCGCATCCACAACCGGCATTGACTGGGTGCATGATAACGCAAGATCGGCGGCACATTATCTGCCCGAAGCCCTCGGTCCCGGCGTCGCTTTCCTGGATTACGATAACGACGGCTGGATGGATATTTATCTGGTCAACAGTGGTCCGTGCGATTTCTACAAGCCCGCCAAGCCCACACGTAACGCACTGTACAAGAACAATCGCGACGGCACGTTTACAGACGTTACGGAGAAAGCGGGGGTTGGGGGCGGCACATTCGGTATGGGCGTGGCGGTTGGCGATTATGACAACGATGGCTGGCCTGACATTTTCGTCACGTCTTACGGCAAATGCATTCTCTACAAGAACAACGGCAACGGCACGTTTACCGACGTGACGAAGAAAGCCGGTCTTGAGACGCCTGGCTGGACCACAAGCGCCGTCTGGTTCGACTACGATAACGACGGTCGCCTGGATCTCTTCGTCTGCAGCTTCGTAGATTACGGCGCTTCTGAGCACCTCTCCTGCGGCGATAATCAACTCGGTAAAAAGTATTACTGCATCCCGCGCTTTTTCAAGCCGACCGCGAGCTTTCTTTATCGCAACAATGGCGATGGCACGTTCACCGAAGTTGGCCACGATACCGATATCGGCCGCTCTCTCGGCAAGGGACTTGGTGTGGTCGCGACCGACATAAACAACGATGGACGCATGGACCTTTTCGTCGCGAACGACACGGTTCAAAATTTCCTTTATGCGAACCGTGGCCCCGAAGGCGGGAAGTGGAAATTCGAAGAGATCGCGCTTCCGGCGGAAGTGGCTTTCGGAGAACAGGGGCAGCCGCGCTCCGGGATGGGGGTGGATGCCGCGGACGTGTTTGGAAGCGGCTATCAGGATTTGTTTGTCGCGAACGTGGATCAGGAGATGTTTTCGCTCTATCGCAATGGGAAAGATGAAACGTTTCGCGACACGGCTCAGCCGAACGGCATAGCCCAATCGACCCGCCTGCTCAGCGGCTGGGGGCTGAAGTTCTTCGATTACGATAACGATGGCGCAGTCGATTTGATTCTCGCTAACGGGCATCCGGACGACATGATCGAAAACTACTCGCCGGTCGTGAAGTACAAAGAGCCGCTGCTGCTGTTCCATCAGGAGAACGGCAAACTGCGTGATGTCAGCAGCGCCGGCGGGGCGGCGTTTGGCAAACCCTGGCCCGCCAGGGGACTCGCCATCGGCGATTTCAACAATGACGGGCGTGTGGATATTCTTATCGGAAACAACGGCGGCCCTCCGGTGTTGCTTCGCAACGATGCGGGCATCGGCAACCATTGGCTCGGCCTCAAGCTGGAGGGTGTTCGTTGTAACCGCGATGCGATTGGCGCCCGGATTCGCTGGTCTGCCCAAGGCGTCGTCCGGTCCCGCATGAAGAATGGTGGCGGCAGCTATCTCTCCTCACACGATCCCAGGGAAGTGCTGGGCGCGGGCGCCGCGCCGGAAATTGAGTGGGTCGAAATCGCCTGGCCAAAACCGAGCGGTAAAATTCAACGCGTCCTGAAGCCGCCGATGAATCGCTATATCACTGTGCGGGAAGAAGTCTGACTTGGTAACGCGCGTGCTCGGCTGAATGCACAGATTGAGATGCTGACAATCGAACAAGCTCGCCAATTGCGCTCAGGCGCCTTATTGCGAACCGACAAACAGATCGAGGGTGTGCCGAACGATGCGCCCCTTCGGTTCCAGGAGACACGAGACGGATCTATCGTTGTTTCCGTTCAGCTTGAGGGCGGTCATCAGGGGAAAACGTTCGAGATTCCGGCCCAGGACGCTCCGCACCTGTACACCGATGAGGACTGGCAGAAAGTGGCCAGAGGTAACTCGTGACATCTCTTTAAGTGGCGTCTCGATTGCAGGATGCCGTGGCATGACTTTAGTCAAATCGCGAATGCCGCCGCCGGATCCTGAGCCGACGCTGCCCTATCCAGGGCCGGAGCCCGATGTTCCGGAGCCGGATCCGGACCTTCCGGTGCCCGATGTACCGCCGTATTCCATGTGAAATTCAGAATGGCCGCCCCCGCCTCTGCGAATAACATCGAGAGCTTAGTTCGGCGCTACCCGGAAGTGCAGTTGGCGACTCTTGCTCATGAACCCCCGGAAGGCGACGGCTGGCTCCATGAAATCAAATTTGACGGGTACAGGCTGCTGGGTTTTCTCTGCGATGGCGCATCGCAACTTCACACTCGCAATGGCAAAGACTGGACAGAAAGTTTCCCCTCCCTGATAGCCGCTTTTCCCAAGCTAAAGGCGCGGTCCGCCGTAGTGGATATGGAAGCCGTGATTCTTGAAGTCAACGGCAAGACGAGCTTCCAGGCACTCCAGGCTGCGCTGGGCAGAGGCGGTGACAGGGGCAGCATCGTGGCCTTCGCTTTCGACCTTCTGCATCTTGACGGCGAGGACCTCACCGCGCAGCCTTTAATCGAACGTAAACAGCGACTCGAACGTTTGTTGGCGTCTTCCAGGAACAGTACTGCGCTTCGTTACAGCGGTCACGTGGTGGGGCAGGGCAGGCAAATGTTCTCTCAGTCCTGCGAAGCCGGGCTGGAAGGAATCGTCTCGAAGGAAGCGGACTCTCCCTATGCACCCGGACGTGGCGCAAGCTGGCTGAAGATCAAGTGCGGCCTGCGGCAGGAATTCATTATTGTTGGATACAGCGACGCGCGCAGCGGGGATCGTGCTTTGGGCGCGCTTTATCTTGGTTACCGAAAAGACGGCGGCCTTCATTACGCGGGCAAGGTGGGCACGGGGTTTTCCATGATAAGTGCCCGCGACCTGGCCGATACATTCGCGCGCGTGGCGGCTAACAGGCCAGTCCTGACCCGGGCTGAAACTGTGGGCGTTCCCGCTGGGGAATGGCAGGCCATTCACTGGCTCAGGCCGGTGCTGGTCTGCGAAGTCCAATTCACGGAATGGACCTCCGATGGCCGGATTCGTCATCCCTCGTTCCAGGGTCTTAGAAGTGACAAGAAAGCAATGGAGGTGAAACAAGAGATGCCTGGCGAAAAGGCTCAGGTGGAAAACCTTGTGCTAAAAGGGATCGCCATCACTCATCCGGGCAGGGTGATCTCAGAGATTGGCCATATAACCAAAGGCGAACTCGCTGAATACTATGCGGGTGTGGCTGAACTCATCCTGCCAAACATCGTTAACCGCCCCCTCAGCTTGCTCCGGTGCCCTGCCGGCATTGGCGACAAATGTTTCTTTCAGCGCAATCCAGGCAAGGGGCTCGGGGCGGATGTACATCCGTTCGAGTTCCAACACAATGGCAAGAAGTATGAATACCTTTATATTGACGACGAAAAGGGTCTGCTCGAATTAGTCCAGATGGGGGCGATCGAGCTGCATCCGTGGGGCTCGCCGGTAACTGCGATTGATTGTCCCGATCGAATGATCTTCGATCTCGATCCATCGCCTGAGTTGCCGTTTGAAGCGCTCAAGCTTGCCGCGCAGGATCTGAGGAAACGTCTGCGGCTAAAGGGTCTGGAATCCGTGTTGAAATGCACGGGGGGAAAAGGCCTCCATATAACAGTGCCACTCGACGGCAAACAGGGGTGGCCGGCGGTGAAGTCTTTCGCCGGGTCGGTCGCGGCTGAAATGGTTTCCGCCGCGCCCGAAGCCTATGTCGCCACCATGACCAAGGCAAAACGCACCGGCAAGATATTCATCGATTTTTTTAGAAACGATTACACGGCCACGGCCATTGCCGACTACGGGGTGCGAGCCCGCGATGGTGCTCCCGTGGCGGTGCCTCTCAACTGGATGGAGCTGAAGAGTTTGAAATCCGCCAGCCAGTTCACGATGAAAGATGTCCTGAAACGCGGTAAGAGTAAGGCGCCGAAATATCCTCCGCCCCAAACGCTTCCCGTTTTGCCTTCTGTAAGTGGCTGACAACATGCGCGTGAGATTTTGCACCCGTGCGCTATCTGTTCCCGCTCCCCTCGACGCTCTGGCTCTTGAACTGCTGCACTATCGCCAGTGCAGAGTCCACAAGTATGCCCGGTCTGCCGAGCCGGTGCTGTTGCCGTCGAGCAGCAGGACTCCCAAATCGAAAGGGAGCTGGAGATTCGCAGTTGCTTCGTGAAGCAACGTCTCGGTCACAAGCCGTCCGTTTCCGAGTCGATGGACCTTACGCGATTTATGCACGGAGGGCCGGCTCGCTTTGTTCAGTGCGTCTCATGCGGCACGCTTCTGCGCGAAGAAGATTGTCGGGCTCAATACGAAGCAGACCTCTACGATTCCGCCCTGATGAGGCACCTCTATCCGAGATATTTGCGCGCGTTTCAGGAGAAGCAATCAACTTATTACCCACTGTTGCGGAACGGCGCTGAAGTGCTGGAAGTCGGGAGCCACCTTGGCGGTTTCCTGCAGGTGGCCGAGGAATGGGGCTGGCGGCCTACAGGCGTCGACATCGGGCATTGCACGAGCGCATTCGCGCGTAAGCAGGGCGCCACAGTCAAGCGGATCTCTCTCGAAAACTATTCGCCGCGCCTGCGAAATCCGGAAGCCATTTTCATTTGGAATTGCTTCGAGCAATTGGAAGATCCCGTTTCTGAATTGCAAACAGCTCATCGTTTGCTCGACCGACATGGGCTGCTCGTGGTGCGGGTGCCGAACGCGGCGTTCTACCGGGAGCAACGCCGGCGCATCCAAAGCGACATGCCGGGCAGGTCTTTGAAGCTTCTTGCATATAACAACCTGCTCGGGTTCCCCTACCTTCACGGCTACACGTCGAACTCGCTGCATCGCCTGCTGCGCGCCAATCGGTTTGAGCCTGTGGCTACACGCGCCAGCAGTCTTCTGACTCCGCCATATCCCGACGTGACGCGCACGGTTCGAAATGAGTGGCGGGAGGTTCAGGAGCAGAGCGAGTCTTCGGCAGCGGCCGGAACTGTGGGACCGTGGATCGAAATTATTAGCAGAAGGGTGGCAGCAATATGAAATTTCAAACAGGGATTCTTACAGCATTGGCGGCGGGCGCGGGGTACGTGGCCCTTGGACGGCTGCGGCGGATTCGCCCCATCGGCTTAGGCGGAAAAATCGTCTTCATAACCGGCGGCTCTCGGGGGCTCGGGCTCGCAATGGCGCGCGAATTCGGAGCTTACGGAGCGACCGTTGCATTTTGTGCCCGCAATAGGGCGGAACTCGAGCGGGCGAAAGCCGACCTTTACGCCCGTGGCATCAATTCGCATACTTTTGTCTGCGACATCACCAGCGATAGTCAGGTGAACCTAATGATCGACGCGGTAACAGATACGCTTGGGCCAATCGACATCCTGGTGAACAACGCGGGCAACATCAGGGTGGGTCCTTTTTCTGACATGACCCTGAAGGATTTCGATGAAGCCATGCAGGTGATGTTCTGGGGAACGCTTCACACCACCCTGGCAGTGCTGCCGTCCATGCGGTCCCGTAAGCAGGGCAGCATCGTGAACATCACGTCTATTGGAGGGAAGGTGAGCGTTCCTCACCTGCTGCCTTACTCCTGCGCGAAATTCGCAACCGTGGCGCTGTCTGAAGGGCTTCGCGCAGAGCTCGCTCCGGCTGGAATTCGGGTGACCACAATCGCACCTGGGCTTATGCGCACCGGCTCGCATCTGCACGCGGAGTTTAAAGGGAAGCAGGCAAACGAATACGCATGGTTCGCGGCGGGTGCGGCCACGCCTGTGGTTTCCATTGAGGCCAAACGCGCCGCGCGATCCATCGTTCGCGCCACGGTGCGCGGCGAGAGTGAGAAGATCCTTTCGATTCCGGCGGATCTCCTGGCGCGCATACACGGTTTATTCCCAGGCGTTACCAGCGGCCTTTTCACCGTTGCCAATTTCATGCTGCCCGGCGATGGCGGCTCCAGGCACGCACTGCCAGGGCACGAGATCGAAGCAAAATTCAAATCCAGAATCTGGAGGGCGCTCACGAAAGTTGGCCGAACGGCGGCGGAATCGCTCAACGAGATTCCTGGCGGTCAGGCGTCCGCGCGTTCCAGTCTTTGATATTCGAAATACAATTGGTGTGGAGTAGGTCCTATACGCGATCGAATAAACGAATGTTCGCGTTGGTGACTCGCGCATCGTCAGAACCCGCGATGGCATAGTCCGTATCACGATGACGGCCATCCGCGGGTCTGGCCCGGCCGGCTTCCCATGGTTTAGTCGCGGTATTAGAAAGCGTCCGCGCCCGCTTCCGCGACGGCCTGGTCCTGCTTCCCCATGCCGCCACTCACGCCTATCGCGCCCATTACCTGACCGCCGCGTTTTAATGGAATGCCGCCGGCGAAAATCATCACCCTGCCGTGGTTCGACGCATGGATTCCGAAGAACTGATCGCCTGACTGGCTAAGTTCCGCCAATTCCCTGGTCGGAATATCGAACGCTCTTGACGTCCACGCTTTGTTAATCGCGATATCCACGCTGCCCAGCCACGCTCTGTCCATGCGAACATGCGCCACCAGATTGCCCCCTGAATCCACCACGGCTATATTCATTGGCTGACCAATTTCCTCCGCCTTTTTTTCCGCGGCGGAAATGACTCTTCTTGCGTCTGCGAGCGTAATCATAGAGGCTTCTCCAAACTTGTCATCTCAGCGAATAAAGGTACGCGACGATGTCATTGGCATCCTGCGCGGTCACTCCCAAATCGGGCATGGCCGTCTGTTGAATGACCTCGTGCGGCCCTTGAATCCAGCGCCTAAGATTCGCCGAATTGTTGTGCAGGCTGCCGGCGACGTAAATTCGATCTTTGATGCCGGACAGAGGCGGCCCCACAAGTCCGTGCGCGCCTGAAATACCAGGGATGAAATGGCATGAACCGCACCCGTAATGCGCAATGGCCGAGATGCCGCGATCGGGATTGCCGTCGGTCAGCGTTGCGGCATTGCCTCTGCTTGCCGGACCGCAGCCGCAGAGTAGTTCGGCGGCAAGCAATGCAATAGCGGCGTACCGGTTGCGCATAACTCTATTGCGCATAACGCCTCCTGTTGGCAACGACATCGCTTTCCCGTAACCACAGGCCCACCAGCGCAAGCCCCGCCGCCAGATACACCAGTCCTGCCGGAATCCACATGATGAGACCGCCGATTTGCTGATCTTCAAGCGGCGAAAAACCCCACGCCCTTGTTGTCCCTGAATAAGCCGGATACCATACATCCCGGGCAAATGTGAGCAGCGCTCCCAGAATGCTTGTGTGAACCGCGGTGGTGAAAATATAAAGTACACCCGCCCCGTAGTTGGGGCGCCCGTGGCCATGCAGCAGCGACCACCAGAACAACAGCGCCGAACCTAAGAAGCTGGCGTGTTGCGCGGAATGGATCCAGTCGCTCGAAAGAGTCGCTTCGAACAGCCCCGGCGCATGCCAAAGCCAAAGCGCCACCGCGTGGATCGACCAGGCAACCGACGGCGCTGTCAGGGCAAGCCAGACTAGCCGCACGCGTGGACGCCCCGACCAATATCCAAGCTTTTTGCGCCATGGCATCGGAATGCCCTTCAGCAACGGCGCTAACGGGCGCCCCAGCACCAACAGTGGCGCTGCCACCAAAATCAGAAATTCGTGCTGCGCCATATGAGCCGAAAATAGAACCTCACCCAGTGAATGGAGCGGCGAAATCAAAGCGAGGGTGAGTACGGTCCAGCCGCCCCAAAAGCACGCCTTTTGCATCGGCGAAGCTGCGCGCGGCTGCCTTGAGCCAATAGCGAAAAGCGCAGCCATCAAAACCAGTGGAATCACGATTCCGGGCTCGACGCTCCATGCTTTCCAGAGGTCATGCTGCCCGATCGGCTCTCCCGTATGCGCAAACGCATTTGCGCCTGAAAAGGTAAGCAAAGCGAGAATGCTCCCGACCTTCATTCGCAACCTTTCAAAAGAAGATTCGGAATCGTTTGCGCCAAAATTACCAGAAAAGAAAGTGCGCTCAATCCCGTTCCGGCGAGCGCCATGGCCCTGTACCTCGCGGAAACGGGCGCCACATCGCCCGCGTCATCGCTGTCCGCGGCGTTCCACTCTCGCATCGAAAGGCTGCCCGCGATAAGCGTTAGCGCAAGCGAGACCGCGGACACGATAAACAGCGGCAGTCTTCCCGTTCCCCCGCACGCCAGGGGAGCTAAGGCAAAGTTTGCTTCGACGCTGATAAACCATGCAATCGGACCAACTGCAATCCCGCTCCAGGTCATCCATTGATGCCTCATCGCGACACCCCGACAAAGTGCGGTCCCCAATAAATCACGGCATAGAGTGGAAGCCAAATGCCAACCAAGAAATACCAGATCACACTATCGACGTGGACCCCGATCCGTTGCTTCTCCCCATATCTTCCGGACGCCACAATCACAATCAGAACCGCGGTCATCATCAGATCCGCCACCACATCGTACGAATGCAAAAACAGCATCGCCCAAACAATACTTCCATGCGCGTCGCTGTCCCATCGGAAAGTAAAACTCCCCCAATCGTAAGCACGAATACCCAGGAACACCAGAGCGAGCAGCAGGTTGAGGGACATGCCGAGAAGCATTTTCCGCCGGTCTCCTCTTTTCGCGGCTTCGCTAGCCATATAGGATCCGATACAGCTCGCGAGAAGCGGAATGAGGGCGATGGTAGGCAAGGCAGGCTCCGGGAGCCGTACGCCCGGAGGCGGCCACGCGTCGACTCCCAGACGCAGGTAGAAGTACGTCGCGATCAGGATACTGAGCACGCTGCCCTCGATGAGACACAAGAGCACTTGTCCAAGAAACAATGGAGACTGATTGGAAATGTAGTAGGGCGGCAGGCCCGAAACATCCAAAGCCCTGCGCGTGCTCACGGCTCTATCTCCAGCGGCTCGCGCGGCCAAAACCAGCCGATAAGACCGATTGCCCCGAGTACAGTGGCCACATAGTACCAGGAGAATGCGGCAACTGAGCCAGCCAGGCCTATCGAAACTCCCACTGCCGTGATGAGGGGCCAGATAGACGAGCCAGGCAGAACCAGGCGGTGATGCGGGTATGCATCGAGGGTCGATGTGACAAGCACCTCTCTTCTGTCGTTCCTCATGCCTGTCACAATTCCGGGATTCTCGCGCTCCGTCCAAAGCGGATACCGATCCTTTATCACTGGCAGGTTCGTGAAATTCCACTGCGCGGGAGGCGAACTTGTCGCCCACTCCAGAGTTCCGCCCTCCCAGGGATTGGAATCCGCAACAGCGCCAAATTTCCGGCTTTGAATCGCGTTGGCGATGAACACCACGCCACCTGTCGCGATGAGCACCGCTCCCGCCGTCGCGAGCAGATTAGTGAGTCCCCAGCCCATCTCAGGCGAATAAGTGTAGACGCGGCGGGGCATACCATTCAGACCCGCCAGATGCATCGGAAAAAAGGTCAGATTAAAGCCCGCGAACAAAATCCAAAACGAGATCTTGCCGGGCTTTTCGTTGATCTTGCGGCCAGTGAATTTGGGGAACCAGTGATGAAACCCTCCGAACAGCGGAAAGAGCGCGCCGCCAATCAAAACGTAATGAAAATGAGCCACCACGAAAAAGGTATCGTGAACCTGAAGATCGAGCGGAATCGATGCGAGCATAACGCCCGTCATGCCTCCCAACACAAATATGAAAATGAATCCAAGCACGAAGTGCATGGCCGCCGTCAGATGGATTCGGCCGCTCCACATCGTCGCGAGCCAACAAAAAATCTGAATGCCGCTCGTAATCGCAATCATCATGCTCGCGGCCGTAAAATACGCCTCGCCGATTTGCGGCAGCCCCGTGGCAAACATGTGATGAACCCACAATCCAAAGGCAATGAACGCATTGCCAACCAGTGAGAGCACCATTGCCGGATATCCGAACACTCCCCTGCGGCAATGCGTCTCCACAATCGACGAAACCATTCCCAGCGCGGGAAGAAAAATGATATAGACCTCGGGGTGGCCGAAGAACCAAAAGACGTGTTGGTACAGAATCGGATCTCCGCCTTCCGCGGGGTTTACAAAGTGGGTTCCAATCGTCCGGTCATTCAGCAGGAAAACGGTGCTCGCGATCATTACGGCGGGCATGGCGAAGATCACCATAAATGACTGCACCAGCATCGACCAGCAAAACAGCGGCATTCGGTTAAGCGACATGCCCGGCGCGCGCATCCGAAGGATCGTGACAATCAGTTCGACCGCCACGCACATTGCCGAAATCTCGGTAAACGTAATCATTTGCGCCCAGACATCGACGCCCTTGCCAGAGGAAAACTGCGGGCCCGATAGTGGAGGATATGCAAACCAGCCCGCGTCGGGAATCGTATTCGTAAGCGCGCCGCCGTATAAAAGCAGTCCTCCGCCCAGGAACATCCAGTAGCCAAATGCGTTCAGGCGCGGAAACGCAACGTTGCGCGTCCCAATCATCAGCGGCACCATGTAGATGCCCATCCCCTCCATCATCGGCACGGCAAAGAGAAACATCATGGTTGTGCCGTGCATCGTGAATGTCCGGTTGTATCCGCCAGGCCCAAGCAGGGTGTTGTTCGGCGTCGCGAGCTGCAGCCTCATCAGAAGTGCTTCGAAGCCGCCCAGCAGCAGAAAGACAAATGCTGTGACGATATACCGCATTCCAATCTGCTGATGAGTGGTTACCGACAGCCAGCCCGAAAGCCCGCGCAGGTTATGCCAGGTTTTAGCAAGTTCCTCCTCCTGAGCGAGGTCCTGGGAATGGTCAATTGGACGTTCTGTAAGAACAGGATTCACCGCAGGCTCTCCAGGTAGTCAATTAACGGCTGCATATCCTCAGGCTTTATCGGAACCGTCGCCATGTGATTTCCCGGTTTGACGCTCTGCGGGTCGGCAATCCACCCCGCGAGGTTTCCTTTGCTGTTGGGAAGCGTGCCGGCAGCCAGGGTCAGCCGGCTTCCGAAGTGAGTCAGATCGGGGCCCACCTGCCCCGCCGCGCCGGTTCCCGCAATCGTGTGGCACATGGCGCAGGCATTATTCAGAAACACCTCCTGCCCGTGCTTTTGGTCGTCTCCGGAAGGCGCTGCTGAAGGTTCAAGCTGATGTGCCAGCCAGCTTTCGAATTTCGCGGGCGGCTCAGCAACTACCCACAACGCCATATGCGCATGCTGCAGTCCGCAAAACTCGGCGCACTGCCCGCGGAACCTTCCTGGCCGGTCCGCCTGGAACCACTCCGTCGTGATGTGCTTCGGAAAAAGATCTCGCTTTCCCTGAAGGTTTGGCGCCCAGAAGCTGTGGATCACATCGTTCGATGTCGCCCGGATCATCACCGACCGGCCGACCGGAATATGCATCTCATTGGCAGTCACCGCGATCCGGCTCGCATCGTCGTTGGCATATTGGACATGCCACCACCATTGATTTCCGGTCACTTCGACAACCATTGAGTTCGTCCGGTCCAGCGCGGATGAGGTGGCCTTCCCAACCGAGACGCTGAGCACAACCAATCCGAACAGAATCACAATTGTCGCCACAGTAGCGACGCCAGTCACGGCTTTGAGCCTGAGTTCTGTGTTCGCCGATGGGCGATGGGTACGCTCCAACGGCTCCTGATCGATCCCGCGATGGCGCCTGACGAGTGGAATAATCGTCATTGCAACCACGAGGAGAAAGAGCGCGCCGAGTAGAACCACGAAGAACACCAGAAGCGCGCGAATAGCTCCCGCGTCAGGCCCGGCGGGATCCAATGCCGACTGCTGGGCAAGCAATGCGGGCGCGGCGAAAGCTGCCAGTGCAAGGCGCCTCATCTGCCGGCGATCCCCTTCGGAAAAATCGTTTTTGAACTTTGCTCAAGTGTGTCGGGTCGAGCCGGAGTAGCCGATTTCGGTTCCAGATTGTTCATCGACCGGACATACGTTACGAGCTGCCAAACCTGGTATTCGGGGATCTTGCCACCCCACGTTGGCATCCCGTTAGGACGGCCTTTTACGATGGTGTCGAAGAGATTCGCGGGTTCAACTCCATAGATCCATTCCTGTTTAATCAGCGGCGGCCCCATGCCCCCGCCACCGTTGGCGTGACAGCCAGAGCAGTTGTACCAATTGAACAAACGCTGACCTTCGGAAATGGCGTAAGCGTTCCCCTCGTATGGGTTCGTCACCTGGGGTACTCGATACTGCTTGCCAGCGGGATGAAGATCACTTTCCACAGCCGCCGCGCCATAGACTACGGCCACAGCGGGCGCGGGACGCAGATCCCGTTTTTCGCGCTGGCACGCCATCAACGCGATTAAGCAGCAGACTGCGAAAGATCGCGCGCAATCGCTATGGCAGCGAGAAGACATAAAGCATCCCGCCTTTCGTCGTGTATTTCGGCAGGTCCGCCATGGCGTTTGCAAAGCCCAGCGCGGCCGTGCCGTCTTTCGCGTTCAACCCTCCTGAAACCACCGCTCCCGACCATCCGCCAACTCCCGACATAAACGCCACATACTGCTTGCCATCGGGGCCCTTGTAGGTGACCGGCTGCGAGACGATTCCCGAACCCGCCTTAAATTGCCAGAGGAACGCGCCACTTCGCGCATCGAGCGCTTTGAACCATCCGTCCATCGTGCCGTAGAAGATCACATCTCCCGCGGTCACCAGAGTGCCGCTCCAGGCGGGAAACATTTCTTTAACGGACCACACTGTTTTCGCGGTGACGGGATCCCACGCGCTCACCTCGCCTCTGTTTCCTCCCGGCCCGGGATACATACGAACATTGGCGCCAACGTAAGGGGTCCCGGCGATGTAGTTAGCCTGCACGCCCTCAAACTCCATGCAAAGGTTGTTGTGCGGGATATACATCAAACCAGTGCGCGGCGAATAAGAAGACGGTTGCCAGTCCTTTCCCCCCGGCGCCGCGGGGCAAATGTCGCGGACCGTTTTAGACCCTGTTGACTTCGAAGCAACGATGTTGAGCTTCCCAGTCTTTAAATCGACTGACTCGCTTGTGTTCTGAAACGCGAATGGCTCAGCCGAGAGCACTTCTCCCGTCCCCCTGTCCATCAGATACATTCGCGCGTTGCGATCCGGATGCGCCAATACCTTCCGCAACTGGCCGTGAATGTTGAGATCGAGCAAAATATTCTCATTGATTCCGTCATAATCGTGAACATCATGGGGGTTCATCTGGTATGCCCAGATTGCCTCTCCGGTATCGGGCCGGCGTGCGAAGAGCGTAGATGTCCACTTGTTATCACCAGGGCGCTGTTCCGCGTTCCACGGACCCGGATTCGCGGTGCCGTAATAGATCAGGTCGAGGTCGGGATCGTAAGAAATCCAACTCCAGGCAGCTCCGCCGCCAATCTTCCACTGCTCGCCTTGCCAGGACTTCATTCCCAGATCCGTCCCGCGATCCTGTGCATAGAACGGTTTGAAATTCCCGCCGATCAGCACCTCTTTGTCCGGACCCGTTGCGTACGCGCGCCATACAACCTTGCCCGTCTCGGCGTCGAGTGCCGCCAGCCACCCGCGAACGCCCATTTCCCCGCCGCTGTTTCCCACCAGGACCTTCCCCTTCACAATGAGCGGAGCCATCGTGATCGACTCGCCGTGGTTAATATCGCCAAGTTGCGTCTTCCAGACTTCTTTGCCCGTGGCCGCGTCCACGGCCACCGTATGAACATCGAGCGTGTTGTAGTAAATTCTGCCTTTGTAATAAGCGGCCCCGCGGTTCACCACATCGCAGCAGGCCACGCCCTGAGCGCTCGCTGTTGGCTGCGGAGAGTACGTCCACTTCAGCGGACCACCCGGCTTCGTCAGATCCAGCGCGTAAAGCAGATTCGGCCACGGCGTCACCACGTACATGGTGTTGTTGACTATCAGCGGCGCGGCCTCATGTCCCTTGGAAAGTCCGGTGGAAAAAGACCAGGCAAGCTTTAGGTTCTTAACGTTGCCGGTGTTGATTTCGGCGAGTGTGCTGAACCGTGTGCTGGCGTAATTCTTGGCAGGCATTGTCCATTGGCCGTCATCGGTCTGATTCTGAATCTGAGCCCGCAACGGCGCTACCGAAAAAACCACAAACGCGACTGCCGCAACAGAGGTGAATGTGTGCAAAGTGTCCCTTCCTTCGGGCGGACCACCGAGGTGCAGTTTCGTGTCCAAAGCCGTTCCAGGCCGCTCCGCGCGGACCGCTTCGCGAGGCGCAGCACAGAGCCATGAAACAGCCTGGTTATCAACACGGGCGGCACGTCACAGTTGATTAAAAGAGGGTTAAAAGACAACACGTGCGCGGGCGAACGTTCGCGAATTTTCTGCCCAGCGCTGCGCACAGCGGAGGGAAGTATATTCACTTTTGTAAACATCGCTTGACTGAAGCCCGTGATTACCAGCACAATGCGTATGTCGTTCATGCGCAACAAGACAGATATCCGGAAAAATATATTGCTCGTCGAAGACGATCGCGCAATTCGCGATTTGTGTCAGAGCGTTCTAAGCAGGAACGGTTTCGAGTGCATTAGCGCGGCGGATGGCGTGACAGGTTTTGAAACTTACAAGGTAAGGAAAGACGATCTTGCTCTGGTTCTGTCGGACTTGTCGATGCCGGCGATGGGCGGCATCGGGATGATCCACGAGATCCTGAATATCGATCCCGGCGCAAACGTAATTTTGATGTCCGGGTACAATCCCGACGAGGTCGTGCCCTGCGATATCCGAAAATTCTGTTCGGTGTTACGGAAGCCATTTACGCCTGCACAATTGCTCCAGGCGGTGAAGAGGTGCCTCGAGTGCGACACCGAAGTATCCGCAACAGCTTAGGTTAGGGCTTGTGGCAGAAGTCCGAAAACTCCTGACCCGGAGCGCGCCCGTGTACCCTGTCGGCGGATTAGACCGGAGTCTTCTTTTTAAACGCGGCAAGGCATCGCTGAGCCGTCTCGAGCTCCGAATAATCGCTGCCCTCCTGTTCAATCAACAGGAACTCCGCGCCCCCGGTCTTGATCCCTGCTGCGATGACCTCTTTCCAGGGCACGGAGCCCTCTCCGTATAAAACGCGATAGCCCTTTTCCTTGCTCCAGTCCTTCAGGTGCATCGAACGAATCCTCCCGGGGTTTGCGTTGATCCACGCAACCGGGTCCGAACCCATCTCCACGCACGTCCCCACATCGAACTGCAACACGAAGTCTTTCGGTGTGTCCGCGGCAATGACTTCTATCGGGCGCTTCCCCTCAATCGGCGTGAATTCAGCCTGATGGTTATGATACCCGCCGCGAAGACCCGCCGCCTTCAGCCTGTCGTGTCCCTGCGTAAGTGAGTCCGCCACCGTCTTCCAGCCGTCCAGAGTTTTTGGCTGGCCGGCGCTCGCGATCACCAGAATGCCCGAACCCAGAATCTTGTTATAGTCAATCGCTTTCCGGATGTTCTCCGCCTTGTAGTTGGTCAGGTTATTGTGGGTCGACAGGCACTTGATTCCCACGTCGTCCATCACCTTGCGCAACTCCTTGATTTCGTCCATGGACCAGCTATAGTAAGGCGCAAAAAACTCCACGTCCTCATATCCGAGCGCGGCCACTTTGCGAACCGTGCCCAGGCGATCTTCCGCCAGCGCCTTGCGCACCGAGAACATCTCAAGACCGATCGGAATCTTCTTCGCCTGCCCAAACGCACCGGCCAAAGGAACAATCGTGGAGGCTTGAAGAAGTCTGCGTCGCGTCATCTGCGGATTTGTATTCTGCATGGCTGTTCGCCCACACACTATCACGCCGGATACGCTGGTGATTGGGTGCTTCCCGTCGACCATCTTCTCCCGCAAATCGTCCAGAGCCTCACGCGGTTTCCGAATCTCGTTATCGAAGCAGCACCGGGCGCAGGCAAAACTACCCGCGTACCTCCGGCCCTCCTCTTTTTAGGAGGCGAAGTGCTGGTTCTGGAACCGCGCCGTATCGCGGCGCGCATGGCCGCCCGGCGTGTCGCGCATGAGATGGGCGAAGCGCCCGGCGAAACCGTCGGGTATCAAGTACGCTTCGAGGAAGTAGCGGGGCCAAAGACACGCCTCCGTTTTTTGACAGAAGGCGTGCTTACGCGACGCATGATGCAAAACAATGAGCTTCGCGGCGTGGGAACCGTGATCCTCGACGAGTTTCATGAACGCCATCTTGAGACCGACCTTGCTCTCGCACTCTTGCGCCGTCTGCAGAAGAACAGCCGTCCCGATCTCCGCATCGTCGTCATGTCCGCCACCCTCGATGCGGGTCCCGTTGCGGAGTTTCTGGGCGATTGCCCCCGACTGAGATCGGAAGGCCGTCAATTTGCTCTCGATGTCACTTTTACGCCATACTCCGCTTCGCCTCTGGAACAGCAGGTTGCCGGTGCCCTGGAGCGCCTGCGGCCCGCTGGCGATGTGCTCGTCTTCTTGCCAGGCGCGGCCGAGATCCGCAAAGCATCAAGCGCGTGTGAAGCCTGGGCGCGCACCAATGACGTGCTCATTGCGCCCCTCTTCGGCGATATGTCTCCCGCCGAGCAGGACTTCGCAGTCCAGCCGGCATCTCGCCGCAAAGTCATCCTCTCGACAAACATCGCGGAAAGCTCCATCACCATTGAAGGCGTGCGCGCCGTGGTCGATTCCGGTCTCGCACGCATAGCCGGCGACTCGCCCTGGACCGGCCTTCCCTCGCTTGAAGTAAAGCGAATCAGCAAAGCCTCGGCGCTGCAGCGCGCGGGCCGCGCGGGGCGAACCGGTCCGGGACAGGTGATTCATCTCTATACCGCGGAAGACTTCCACAGACGACCCGATCACGACGAGCCTGAAATCCTGCGACGCGAACTATCTCAGTTATGCCTGCAACTGGAGACCGCCGGTATACGCGACCCGCTGGCGCTGGAGTGGCTCACCACGCCTCCGCCGTCAGCCCTGAGCGCCGCTGAAGACCTTCTCGATCGACTTCGGGCCCGTGGGGTCGAAGCCAGCCGGATGGCCCGATTGCCGGTGCATCCCCGCATCGCTCGCCTTCTGCTCGATGCGGAACAGGCGGGTGCCGGCGAGCATGGCTGCCGTGTTGCGGCGCTCCTCTCCAGTGGTCAGAAAACCCAAACGCTCGACGATGAGCCGGACTATCGAACCAAATCCGTCCTGGCACAACTGCGGCGATTCGTGAAGCGCGGTCGGGCTGAAGACGACACGGCAATTGCAAAAGCGCTGCTGGCCGCCTTTCCGGATCGCGTGGGTCGCGTCAGGTCGGCGGGAACAGTGCTGCTGTCGAACGGAAGTTCAGCCTTGATGTCGAATCCTCCCGATGAATATCTGGTCGCCATCGATGTCGATGACCGAAAGGAGAACGCGCGCCCCATCGTTCGTGTTGCCTGCGCGATCCAGCCCGACTGGCTGATCGATCTCTTTCCTGAGCGGGTGAAAGACCGAAGCCGTGTCGAATGGAATCGCGAAGGCGAGCGCGTGGAGCACGTCAGCGCGCTCACCTATGACGAACTGGTTATTGATGAGAACCGCGGCGGGGCGCCCGATGAAATTGAAGCGGCGAAGTTACTGGCGGCCAAAGTGGTAGAAACGGGCATCGAACGTTTTGTGGACCGCGCCGAACTCGATGAATTCCTTGCGCGCATTGATTTTGCTTCACAGCACTCACCCGTCCAGCCGTTCTCTGGCGATGAGGATATCGTGGCGGCGCTGGCCGAACTCTGCTACGGGTTGCGCCGGTTGAGCGAGGTGGAAAAAATCGCGGGAAGTTTGATCGAAAGTGTGGCAAGAAAAATCGATGCCGCTTCGCTTGACCGCGTGGCCCCCGCGCGCCTGAAACTCCCGAACGGGAGAGTTACCAGAATCCGTTACGAGCGCGGGAAACCTCCATGGGTCGCCTCCCGCCTGCAGGATTTCTTCGGGATGATGGAAAGCCCCCGCATCGCGAATGGAAGCGTGCCCCTGGTTGTGCATCTGCTCGCGCCTAATCAGCGACCGGTGCAGATGACATCGGACCTCGCGGGCTTCTGGGACCGGTTATATCCGCAGCTAAGAAGGGAATTAGGCCGTCGTTATCCGCGCCACGCCTGGCCAGAAAACCCCACCTCAATCCGGCGCGACTAGCCTGGCAGCCCGTGGCGGAAGTCCCGCGAGCCGCGCGACTGATCGTTCGTGGCTCCTGAATGCGCCTCGCCTCTGGCCCCTTAGCGCTGGTAACGCGACTACTGCCACGTTGGTGCCGGGTCCCAACTGTTCAAAGCCGGACTTTCGGCGCCTGTCCAAGGTTGTCCGACCTGCCCGGCTGTTCAAAGATCACTGGCGCAGATTTACTTAGCGCTTATCCAGCGTTCAGTAGGCCTTGTATTCGTCTTCGCCTCGGGTCAAGCCGTTCCCGCCGAAGGCAGTCCGGCCAAGCTCTACGGCAATTTAATCCCAGGTTTGCCCAAATCGGCAAGCCTTGTCGAATTTTCCATATTCCCGAAATCCCGGGGATGCTGTTTATTACCCGTAAGCTTTGGAACCCCGGTGCTCACGTAATCGATCAATTCGCCCGCCGTGACAAATCCGTCATGATCCGCATCGGCCGCCCCCTCCAGACCCTGTAACACTGACCAGGTAAAGGCCCCATGACCGCCGCCAAATTCCGGCCCTTCCAGGGAAAGTTCTCTGGGGCGCGCCGCCATTAACCCCAGCATTTCGCCCGGAGCTTCGCCGATTTTTTCGACTACACCCCCAATCGCGGTTGTCTTCTGGCCCGCAATGGTCGCCGCGCGGCAAACATCGGCGAGGAAAACAACGTGCCCCGCGGTCGTGAGTTCCCGCTCCACCAGCGCCCTAAGTTCCGCCATCGGAAGCGCCGAGGATGCCAGGCTGTTCGGGTCACTGTCGTAGGTCAGAATATATGCGCCCTGCGCATCGACGGTGCCGTGCCCGGCTATCAAAATATAAACCGTGTCGCTCTTGCCAGGCGCCTGCAAAAAAGTCTTAAAAGCGTCACGAAGCGCCAGCGTGGTAGCCTTCTCGTTTGTCAAAACGCGAAGCTGAGCGGCGGGTACCGAACCGCCACGCGGGCTTTGTAAAAATTGAGAGAAAGTGGCTGCGTCAACGTCTGGATATTGAAGCCAGAGATCGTGCGGGAGTTTGCCGTATTGAGAAATGCCGACGATGAGGGCGAACGTCCTGCCAGGCGGCACGGTCTCCGCTATCGCAAACGGATCCGGGAGCGCCAGCAGCGAAAAGAGGAGAGCCAGGGACAGTCTCACAGATTCACATTAGCGAACTGTACGCCCGCGAACAATAGACCTCGCGTGTTTCACCGGGACCGATACCTTGTACATCGGGGAGTTTTGGCAGATAATCCATGGCAGGAGCAGGTTGAATGGAACCCATAAAAAAAGGCGACAAACTGGCAGTACCGGATTCTCCGGAGCCATTGGTCGCATCGCGTGATGAGTACAACAGCAGAGTATGGGCAATGACTGCTCACGATTACGCAATGCAAGGCAAACCAGGGGCGCCGAGGGCCAAGGAAGAACCCTATCTGATTCTTCCCGACAGAACCCTCATGCGGCATTACGAACACGGCTTCTCCGACGAAAAATACGACGGAAAGTAACTGCGGCGCCATTCACCAAGGTTAACGTCAGAAACAAGACATTTTCATGCAATAATCTTCGGTATATATATGTGCCGAACATTACTTGCGCGCGTCGGTGCGGCAATTGTGCTGTTTGCAGGGTTAGCCGGGGCGACCCTGATTCCAGGGGTCTCTTTTGAAACTTTGACCGACTCCTCCGAAATCGTCGTGTCCGGGCGGATCGCCCGTTCGTGGGCCGCCTGGGACCCTGCGCACAAATACATCTGGACGCATTACGAACTGATCACGACCGCGGCGCTCAAGGGTGGTGCTTTCTCGAAGGTAGAGTTCGCCGAGCCGGGCGGAGAGTTGGATGGCAAAATCATGTCCATAGCCGAGACCGTGACATACGCACCGGGTGAGAACGTTGTTGTGTTTTTGTCTCGGATGCCAAATGGGTATCTGCGGACCACCGGATGGGCACAGGGCAAGTATTCTGTCGACGCGACGGGCAAGTTGCACGCAGCCGCCTATGGCGATGGAATCATGCCGCAAATCGGGCATGCTCACGGCACACCACTCGCAACGCTTGAAGGGATCAGTATCTCTGAGCTAAGGCAAAGGGTCGGGGCTCGAATCCGCACTGCCGGTGGGAGGGCTCAGTGATGCGCCGCCGGACAATCCTGTTTGCAACCGCGCTCGCCGCCGCTGTTTCGCCATTTGCCCACGCCTATCTGCGCTCGATGGTTTCGTACTCAGACGGTACTCGTGTGCCCTTGAAGCGTGTGGACAATGCGGGAATACAGGTGTATCTGAATACGGGCATCGCGCCGAACCTGCAGAGCACAGCGGGCGGGTCGCCCGTAATCGTATTTCCGGCGGCCAGCGATCCGGCGGGCGCCATACGGGCTGCTGCCGCTTCATGGAATAACATCCCTTCCGCTAAATTGAAATTCCTTCCGATAAAAACAACGGAGAACGTCGCGGACCCGACCGACAATCAAATGACTGTGCTGGTTGCCGGCAAAGCAGCCGATCTCAGTGCGCTCGGCAGCGCACTAGCCCTAACCGTGCCCACACTGGCGCCTGCGCTGGCAAATGACGACAGTTCGAAAGGAGTGATTGCCGATTCGGATATCCTGATCAACCCCGCTTACTCCTTTTCGACGGACGGACTGGGCCAGAATGATTTGCAGGCGGTAATGACACACGAGTTCGGTCATGCCTTGGGCATGAATCATAGCGGACTAATCGGCGCCGTCATGTTCCAGGCCGTTGCCCTGAACGGCAGATACCTTACCGCGGATGAAATCGGCTTTGCAATATCGACTTATCCGGGGCCGGGAGCCTCTCTCGGAACCATCGCAGGCAAGGTTCTTGCATCGGATGGAAGTCCCGTGCAATCGGCACTGGTGGAAATTCTCGACATTACGGCCGGAAGCGCACTTAGTTGTCTCACCGACGCTACCGGTGCTTACTCCTTACAAGCCAAAACCGGGGACTATATCTTGTACGCGGAACCACTGGCGTCCGGCGGTCTCGTTCAACCCGCCAATCTTTATTTGGGCGATACGAAGGTCACCAATAATTTTCAGGTAACAATGCTAGGCGGCTTTGCCGCGCCCACCCATATCGCGGTCTCATCCGGAAGTACAGCCAACGTCCCGAACCTGACGGTTACCGCAGGCGCCAGCACTCTTTCGGCGCCGCTGGTAGGAATTGGACGCGCCGGTTCAACCGGCGATTTCTCGATCGCTAGCGGCGCTATTCCGGTAAGTTCAGGTCAAACTCTGGATCTGGAACTGATCGGCGGTGGCGTAGACGGAACCATAGGTGTTCAGGTCTTCGGCAAAGGAATTAAAGGGAATCCGGGAACTGTCAGAGCGGATCCCACGATTCTTCCGGGTATCCTGACTGGGAGGCCTTTCGTTCGGTTCACACTCGACACTGCGACCGTGGACGCCCCGTCACTCATCACGGTGATTGTCACCAAAGGCCAGAATGTCTTTGCCATATCCGGCGCATTCGTTCTTGTGCCGCCGAAACCGACTTTCGTTACCGCCGCGGTGGATAGCGCGGCCAGCGCTTTATATCTTGGCGCAGTTTCCCCAGGCGGGATATCGTCGATTTACGATATCCCGAATGTGCCGAATCTTGGACCGGCGCTTCCCGTGGGAAACGGAGGCTATGACGATTACGGAAGCCTTCCGGCAAATCTTGCAGGCGTAAGCATCACTTTTGATGGCGTCCCGGCCCCGCTGTTTTTTGTTTACGGGGGGCAAATCAATCTTCAGGTTCCGTTTGAAATTGCCGGAAAGACCTCGACCAAAGTCGTCGTGAATTACCTTGGAAGCGTCAGTGCGGCGGTAACGGTTCCGGTGGTTTCGGCGCAGCCGGCATTCTTCCTGATCAACGCGACAGATCCGTTTGCAGCGAACGCTGATTATGCCACCAATCCCAAGCCGAATTCCGTCACCAACGCCGCCGCGCGCGGTTCGGTGATCTCGGTGTATGGAACAGGCGTGGGCAAAGTGAGCTACGACATCGCAACCGGGTCGCCCGCTCCTGGACCTCCCGGCGGCTTTACCGGCGGATACACCTGCACTCTAGGGGGGAAATCGATGACCGTGCCGTTTGCGGGCTGGACCCCCACATCCGTCGGCTTGGCCCAGTGGAGCTTCGTTATTCCGACGGATTCGGCCACCGGCGCCGTAACCCTCAAATGCACCGATAGCATCTCCGGAGCGAGCACCCAGACAGCGACGATTTACATCAAGTAATCTGGGTGCTGTGCGCCCCCTGCTCCTGATGTTGATCTCCTGCGCCGCAAGCGCCCAGGAGATCAACATCTATTCGGAGTTCCTCCGCTTCAATCCTTACGGCGAAGTAGTCGCGCAGGACCGGGAGATTCGCCCCAGGGAACTGCTGTCTCCCGCGGTTCCCCGCAACGGACACCTTACAGTCCAGGTTGTCGTCAACGCCCCCAGTGGAACCAATTATTTTCTCTACACCGCTCAAAACCCGCCCGACACGCTAAAAATCATTGTTTACCGCGAATTTTTTGTCCGGTGTGGCGCAGATTATTGCCCGGAATGGCTGGCCGAACAGCGCACGCCATCCTTCGGCGCCATGCCGGAATCCCTATATCGTTTCCCCGGACAAAACACCCGATGCTATTTGCTCGACATCTGGGTGCCCCCCGACGTGCCCCCCAGACGCGTTCGGGTAGAAGCACTTCTGAAAGTTGGCTACTGGTTAGTGGCGCCCCTGGAAGTCCGCGTAATCGCGCCCCTGGTGCCCGGCCCCGGCGCTGCAATCAGAGCCTCAAGTGTCGCAGCTATTGGCGCTCGCTCGAGCGACACGGCGCATCGGCAATTGATGCGCTACGTGACTGGCCTGCCGCCCGAGTTGCCGAATGGTCTGCTTCGCCTTCGCGATGTATTGCAGCGTAACGCGGCGGAAGACATGATGCTGGCGAAATCTCTCGGTTATCGAAATCCACAACTCAACCTAATGGCGTGGACGCCGTTCGCTGCTCCCGACACCGGCGGGGAATGGTATCTGCGGGTGAGAGATCTCATATACCGCTACACGCATTAACGCACCGATACAATCAAGCATTGTGGCTTTGAATCCCGACGAACAACTAACCTACATCCTGAAGGGCCTTGCCGAGGTCATTCGCGAGCAGGACCTGAAAGACCGGCTGATCCTCCGCGCGAAAGAAGGCAAGCCGCTGCGCGTCAAAGCCGGCTTCGATCCCACCGCCCCTGACCTCCACCTCGGTCACTCGGTGTTACTGCGGAAGATGAAGCACTTTCAGGACATGGGCCACAAGGTGATCTTCATGATCGGCGACTCAACCGCGCTCATCGGCGATCCGACTGGCCGCAATGCGACCAGACCGCCGCTTACCCGTGAAGAAATCGAAGCCAACACCGAGACTTACAAGGCCCAGGTTTTCAAAATCCTCGATCCGGATAAAACCGAAGTTCGCTTCAACAGCGAATGGCTCGGGAAAATGGGCTATCAGGACATCGTTCGGTTGTGCTCGAAATACACCGTCGCGCGCCTTTTAGAGCGCGATGATTTCGCGAAACGCTATTCGGGCGGCGTGGCCATATCCATGCACGAACTGCTCTACCCGCTTGCCCAGGGATACGATTCCGTAGCGCTTGAGTGCGATGTGGAGATGGGTGGAACCGATCAGAAATTCAACCTCCTGGTCGGGCGTGAACTGCAGCGCGACTATGGCCAGTTACCCCAGATCGTTGCAACGGCGCCTCTGCTCGAGGGTTTGGATGGCGAAAAGAAGATGTCTAAGTCGCTCGGAAATTACATCGGGATCACTGAACCTCCCGAGGTTATGTTCCGTAAGGTCATGCAGATCAGCGACAGCCTGATGTTTCGGTACTACGAGTTGCTGACGGACGTGACTATGGCTGAAATCGCGGCTATGCAGGAACGTATCGCACGCGGCGAACTGCACCCGATGAACGCGAAAATCGAACTTGGCAAACTGATCGTGGCGGATTTCCATTCTCCTTCCGATGCCGCCGCCGCGGCCGAGCAATTCAACCGTGTTGTGCGACAGAAGGAAGTGCCGCCCGATATCAAGACAGTTCCCTTGCCGGACGGCGCGATGGCGGAAAACGGCGTGCATGTGGAAAAGCTGATCGCACGAATCGGCCTCGCCGATTCAGGGGCAGACGCCAATCGCAAGCGAAAAGCAGGAGCGGTCGAGATCAACGGGCAGAGGGTTAGCGAATTGGTCTATTCGATAGCGGGCCTGACCGAACTTCTGATTCAGGTAGGCAAGAACTGGCGTCGCGTCACGCTTCCCTAGCTCCGGCGCTAG